>WNFI01193184.1_pt1 | contig 22619 bp, 25 predicted proteins | sample 5400471 | NCBI WGS metagenome assembly WNFI01 (sample SAMN13153348, study PRJNA577476) | soil metagenome | isolation source: 100 cm saprolite on Douglas fir-dominated hillslope | place: USA:California | collected 2013-09-17
ACTTCAATGATCAATATTCAACCATCAATCCAGATTAGATCGAGTGCAAACATGAACATTGTATCATTGGATCTATTGACATGAATACACAATCATCCTTACACAGGTTTACAAAGTGATTACAACCCCAAGAAGCATGCCCTAAATTGATACAATGCTTCAAACAATGTGGATATTTCCTAGACATGAATAAATAATCTATTGTAACTAGGGCTCCTGACGGGTCCGATCAGGGTCGGATTCGGATTCAACCTGCTCAGGTTGGACATTTTCAGAGTGTCAATCTGTGTTGACAGGTTGCAACTCACGGATTACAGTCGGATTATCGGATTGAAACAAGAAGTATAAACATTGAAGATAATATATTCAACTACAACAAGTGTTGTGCTGAATTCTTGGCATGCTTTGAGTTGCCATTTTCAAGAGCCTTCTTGGTGACCTTGCACTTGCAAGAGGCATTACCTAAAATAATGAGGGATTTGTCGGAGTCCCTTGCCACTGTGGGTGCCATATGCAGTAGGAATAATGGTAAAGATTCCTCACTCTTTTCTGAATTGTGGCTCATTTATTTCCGAAAAATGTATTTTCAATCTACTTGATACCATTCAATTAATTCAATCCGCAACCCGACCCGAATCCGAGCGGTTTGCCTCGGATTGAATCTGTCGGGTTGAGTAGAGTTTGAGGCCCAATCCGAATCCACAAATCCGTCGGATTGCAGTTTGATCCGCAGATCAGTCTCGCATTAGAGGACTGTATATACCTAGCTACCACTAGGTACAAGGTGGAGTAAGTAGAGGATAGAAAGGAAAAGTATAACGGTGACTAACCTCAGTCTCACACTAGACAACTGAAGGAAAAAGAAAAAAATAATGTTTGTGTAATCTATACAATTCTACCCGTATATGGAATGAATGAGATGTTGAAGATCCAGTCCAATTAGTCGCCATCAGTGCCGTGTACATTGACTTTATTGATCCATACATTGTGTGTACATATTTCGCTGATTCTTATTCCTCTCTGTCTGTTTTGATTCCGCTTCTCGCTCCATGAATGTATATAAGACCTAAGTGCAACGTCCTGAGGTACGGTACCAATCTACTTGGTTCTCGTACCTCAGGTAAGAACACGTTCGTTTGTACATATACAGTATACCAATCTATTTAGTTCTCGAACCTCAGTTGTCGGTCGTAACATGAGAAGCATGTCCTATAAAATTGATACAATGCTTCAAACAATGTGTATATTTCCTTGACATGAATAAACAATCATCCATACACAGGTTTACAAAGTGATTACAACCCCAAGATACCTTTGCATCACTGATAGTGAGCAGCACGCCCTATATTGATACAACAATGTATATATTTCCTTACAAAATTTTATTTTTGATGGAGGACCTCGCCTTCCCAACCGCTCAGTTAGGTAGCTGAGTGTGACATTGGATGGCTGTGGATGGAGATGCATCGAGTTCATCCGGGAATCAGCAGCCTGGTCGTCTGAGGTCTGTTATGGGTGGTTAGACCTACGGCTCATGCATTACACTGTGCACGGCCATCATATCAATCTTTATATATACCTACGAAGGCACCTAAGCACAAGGATATGGATGACTCGTACTACCCAGAACCAAAGCCCATTGGGAGCGTCACCGGGCCGATATTCGTGCGCTTCAGACTATCCATGAACCAGTGATCTTTCCTCTAGTAATCCCACAATATCTTCTTGCGAAGCGATCTTGGCTATTGTCAATGGTGTATTACCATCCGCATCCTTCCATAGATCACATATCAGTACTGGAATCATGGAAGGAAAATGGTAGGCGCACTTGAATAGTTGCATTGGCTCCTCTCGATAACAGCAAATTCACCACTTCCAACTGCCCTCGATCACAAGCGAGGTGTAATGGGGTGTAACCCTGTCCCAAATGGGAAGTCAGGAGCGACTACTTGACTGAGGGAGTTAGATCAAAGGGAAAGACTCACATACTCATCTTTGGCATCAATGTCTACTGACTCACTGTCTAGCAGAGTTGCTAGCTTTTCGATGTCGCCTTCTAAAGCATACGAGTGGATCGAGTCCGGTTCATCAGCTGCGCTGTAGTCCTCTACTTGGCTCAAAGTGCTCATAGATACACCCAACCCACCGCCCTCAGCAGGCGCTTTTCCTTTCTTAGAAAAAGATCTAGGCGGCTCATCTTCATCGGAAAGGTTCTCGAGGTCAATGTCATCCTCGTTCGCAAGAGCAGACCAAGGATCGAATTGTCCCTCAGGAATATATCCGAATCCCAGGTCCTCCGCGATCTCCAGGTACCGCCTCTCCACTTCTTCTAAAGTCTTTCTGTCGTAGGACTTGCCAGCTTTGTCCCAGGCGTCCCACTTGGCGCTGCCAGTCCAATCCAGGAGGCCAGGCCGTGTTCCAGGCTTTGGCCTCAGCGAGACGGTTCTCATCTTATATAGAGAGTATATCTAACAGAATCATAAAATCCATGTTTCACGCAAATTCCAAGATCGTCCGCGTGTGCACCCGTGATACAAGGGGCAATAAGCGCGGCGTTGTGTAAGAAGGACTGCATACATGCCTCCAATTTTCCATCGTTTGATAGTCCTTTGGCCTTCGGTGATGAAGAAAGCCATTCCGCTGCAGCCAGGAACTTAGCAGAAGGGTGCGATGTTAGCTGATTGGATTCCATGCGTTGGATCGTTTCTCACTGCACGGTGCCTTCCATTATTTCCTACTGAATTGAAGTTTTGTGGCCCATGATGGATCCTTTTGGAGAAAGGCTCACGCCTCAGGACCAAGTACCCGCCGAGCCATCATATTCTGGAAAGGGGAACGGCTCCCTGCGGTTCGCGCGCGCGAGTCTAGCGATGAGGACATCGCCTCTGGCTCAGAGTCCACCGGGGACAGCTACGCAGATTATGACATGGACTGTGCTTCGAGTGATGATACCGAAACGGAGATTGCTAAGGCTCAAGCGGGACCATCGAAGTCTAAGCAAACCTCAAGTATGTTAGGATTTGTCAGGTATCAGCCATGTTTTGCTCATGTTTTGCTTTTCCTTCATTGATAGAACGCAAGCGGCGGGCGCTTCAAGCATCACATTTCGGACAAGCTCTGACAGAACTACTAGAAACCGAAACCCCTGCAACTAGCTCGAGGCAGGTCGACGTTACGACAGAGTCAACTTCACAGATCCATACCATTCTGGCCCTCCAGAAACGCCCTTCCTCACATGTTCTTGCACAGAAATCAGCAAAGCTCGAGGCCAAGGCATTGAAAGTGCAGCGGGAAGGGAAGAAAGAAACGCAGGAAATTAAAAGAATAAAGGATGTGGAGGTGATTGAGCAGTGGGGTATGGAACGCGAAAGGGCTCTGCGGAAGGTTGCCACGCGTGGCGGTATGCTTCTTCGACATCTGCCTTCGGGCCACCCTAGAAAACTGCTTATGTTGTTTTAGTGGTGAAACTCTTTAATCTCATCCAGCAGGCTCAGTCGCAGGACAAAAAGCCGATGGTAAATCACCGCTTGGAAAAGCCAATGCAACCTACCCGGAACGTGAGCGGCCTCAAATCTGAGCAGAAGCAAGGGATCAAGGCGAAGGCGAAGGATCGCAACGACGTTGTTGATGGCAGAGAAGGTTTGTTGTTGTTTTTATCTCCAACTATTCAATCTATGATATCTGATGGACATTACTGGATTTCTAGCTGGACTTAATCGGGAGGATTTTCTGGAGTCGATTCGTGCCGGTGCCGTTATTTCAAAAACTTGACTCTTCAGGGTCTAGGGGAATTTATTCCATTGGATTATTGCTGGTACAGATTATTGACGAGGCATAATGGAGTAGTGGTCACCCTCTTTCATATCTTGCACGTTCATCTGCAACTCCTCTGCGCGCATGATTCCTTTCCGGATGATTCGTTTCCTCAGGTTACAGAATCTAGACCATTCCTGACGAATCTTTCCATGGTCTTCCCTCCATGATGACCGGGGACTTTGTGTTACGTTCAGACTACTGAAATTAAGGGCCTGCACCCGTTTCCACTCGGTTTCCATAAATCTCATCTGACGTCGAATGAAGGTTTTGAAGCGAACACCGTGTCGAAGAGCGATGCTCACCACAATCCTCCGGCTTTTGACAGTGATGACTCCATCTTCAGCGTCTCCCCAATTCCGCTCGAAGTCATGGTGTAGAGCAATCGCTCGCATGGCAGATTCACTTGTTCCATCCACGAGTGAGAACAACAGGAGAGGAAGAGTTTCATCATTTGGGTGCATCGCCGATCTGAGAGACATGAAGTGATTGAGAAGATCTCGGTGTTTCCGATGAATAGCCAAGGAGGGAGGGGGAAAGGGAGACGGGCGTCCCGGGATGGGATTTGTTCGGAAGTGATGATTGATAACTCGCATTATCCGTGACCGATTCCGAGGCAAGTCCTTCGGAAGGCTCTTGATGTACTGTTCCGTGATATGTACTGCTAGTTGCTGAGAGGGAGACTGCCAGCAAGAGGGAAACCCAGATTGGCCAACCTCCAAACCGCCTTCATTCCACGGACAGTGATGTGAGAGTAACATAACAACCAGCCGTTCCACGATGTGAGCAGGTGTGTGAGCTAAGGCTGTGTTCAACATATTAAGCGGTATCATGGACATTGGAATTGGGTACATTGTCGTGTCCTTAGATAGCATATGCTCAGCAGTTGTATGAGTTCCGTAAGTCACTGATCTTCGTGATAGTGAAGCCCAATTCCGCCTGGGGTCTGCCCTAAGAATATATGAAGGTGCCCAGAGGAGCTCATTCCAGATGGCGTCAGGCACCTGGGCCTCTGAATGCGAAGCGATCGCTCGACTTCGATGAGCCATGGGTCCTTTGGCATTGAATGAGGGTCCCTCGCGAATAGCGAGGGAGACAGCGTCTGAAAATGCTCCTCCAAGGACAAGTTGACGGATATGTAGCGCGAAGGTGTACATATTCGCTTCAACGCCTTGACCGTGCATTTCCTTGAATAACGAACTGGCTTTGCTGAAGGCTCTTGAGCGGAGGCTAAGATTGATGAGGATGTTGAATGAACGCGTGCTTTGCAGATTCTTTTGGAAGCTGTGATGGTCAATGAGTTTTGATATGATTTTGTGAGGTACACGCCCTCTAGCTTGCCATATTTTAATGACAATCTGGAGATAATTGTATAGCTGCTCCTTTGTCTCAAATCTAGTCGTGAACGGATGCGACGGAAGAGCGGATAGCGTTGGCATTGTCACATTTTCGAGTGAAGGTTTGTTGACATCTGGTGTCCGTAGACAGGTGTTCCCCAATTTCCGAGAGGCGAGCATGGGGAATGTGGGCGTAACGGATGGGAGCGTCCTATTGGGTAATGAGCGAGTGTGTGTAAGGTTTGGCTGCCGCATCGAGCTTTGTTGTCTCGCCAATGGTGGTGTAAGTCGAAGTCCGCCAGGCAGAACCAAGCGATAGCCCCCTGAGAATGGGCCAAGAAAAGCGGCTCCTGAAAACCAGAGCCCATGCCTCTGCATGCATGCATGGGGTTGATACTGCGCTCCAATGCGAAATTTCTTGAGGTGCGTGGGAACTAAGTAGGAAGTCGCCGAAACGTCCACTGATTGGTTTCCGTCAAGCTTGTTAATGTACATGGAGCTAGTTCTGTCTATGTGGTCGCTCTGGAGTGATGCTTCCGACCCTGTCATAACTAGATGGAACAATAGTATCTGCGCCAGAACTTTCTCGAGGAATACGGCCTGAGCCATGCCTTCGCAATGTCACCGCCGGTGCTGTAAGCGAATCCTCCAGCGAAGGTGTCACCCAAGCTTCGCCATTTGAATTAGCATTACCGTCAGCACAATGAGCTGGCGGAAGCTCATTCCCATCGAACAATCCATCTTCCTCATGATCCTCGGCCTCCTCATGCACCATTCGTACTCTGACGCCACTGTCCACCCAGTCGACAAGAGAAGGAAGCACTTTTCGAACAGTCCGAGAACGCATACGCCATTGCATTTCTCCTCGGTGTCCAATACTAGCTCGACTAGCACTGCGCATGCTTTCTCCGTTTGCTGCTGTGGTCAGGTCCCGGCTTTGACGTTTTCTCTCCTTCCTTTCCTTCTCTTCTTGTTCAATAATATACTCAACAGATGGACCAGGCCAAGCGGCAAGATATTCTGGGTGAGAAGGCAATGCTAGAGGCAGCATATGAGTGCTATCCAATAGCTCGCCGAGAACGTCAGGCAGGGTTGGAGCCGTCCACTCGTTCTTCAGATGATTTCGATCAAATAGCGTGTCAACCGCTTGCTGAGTTTCCCATCGTTGTTGGGTCGACTCGTTTGAATACGCTTCGGAAGTGCCATCTTCGGCAGGAGTTACGGGTCGAAGGGATGTCATAGTGTGATCTGGCACAAAGCCGCTTCTACCAGAAGTGGGACTATCCGCGCGATCCTGGTTCCTGTGGACAATCTTGGAGAAGGCTTTCAGAATTTCCGGGAAACATATGCCACTAACGAATAGATTACCTCTTTCTTGAGAGCCTCCACGCCCATTCGAACGCGTCGATGTTCCCAGTCCTTCTGTAACTGTGCCAGATATTGCAGGCATTCCTCGTTCATGCGTCCTTCACCAACTTCATATCGATAATCACGCACTGCGCGTCGCATCTGAAAAGGATTCAGTGATTTCATCGCCTGAACGGTGTGGATCAAGGCTGGGAACTGATCTACGGATGAATGGCACTGAAAAGTATGGTTAGGTTCGGCTCATGATAAAATGCATAAAGTACCAACTTGTAGCCATGTCAAAAGTTCTCGTACACTTTGGAAATGAGAACACACGCCACTGGGGAGTCCGATGCTTCCCGTCCATTCTTCTAATACGCTGATGTTCAGGCCTATTTGAATGGCACGACTACGACATAAATACTTTTTGCGAGTAATTATACGGTTGAAGACTTCGCACGCAAGCCAATACATGACTTGTGTTTGAATTTGGATGATTATGGCAGGATTAATAGAATATAATGTGAGTAGCGAATGGACAGATGTAAGGATGCTTGTAGGGGAAAGGGGCGCAATTTCTGGTGCTATAGTTGTCGACGTCGGCGTAGGTGATGATGGTGCAAATACACTAGATAAAGATGGATGGCTCGATCGAGTTATGGTTTGACGAATAGAATTGAATGCTTTTACACTCGTCGAGGGTGATAGACCAGGAGATGTAGGTAGTTTCACGTCTTGTGAAGCAATAGAGCTAGAATATGAATGAGTGCTGGATATAGATGAAGTGGCTGGTTTGCGTTTTGGCGTAAGCGACTTAAAGAATGACCAGTCGCCTTCGAATTGGATGTTCTCGAATTCTGAGGCGAGTGGCGGATAGTCGAGAAGGGCAGCATCGATCAATGGATCTAGGCGTTGCTCAGCGCCTCGGACGATAAACACTGGGACGACTCTTAGCGAGACATTGGCACTTAAGCTAAGGACTAACCATAGATCGCATTCACAAGCTCCTCAAGGAGCGAATAAAGGTCCAGAGTTTCACACATGTCGTGGAGATCTCGGTCACAGCGAAGGAGATGGAGAAGTAACGTCGAGTTATACAGCCAAAAGGAAAGATAGGCCATATCTTCATGACGGTCAGGTTTATTCTGCTTCATCGAGTAACAATAGGAGTCAAGCGAGTGTCAGAAACCTGGGAACGTATGGGGCACTCACATATACCGCCCCCTCAATACGATCCACAGCTGACGTTATTAACATGTCGAACCAAGATTCGTCACAGTGAAGACAAGCAAAGCGTGACAATAAATAAATGGCATTCGCAGGAGCAGACCGTTGTGTGACAGGATGGATAGCCGGACCCGTGTTCATGATAATGGACTGCAGAATAGAAGGTAAGGACTCTGGGGAGAAAACAAGCATAGAGGCGAAATCCCCTGGGGGGGTCTATAAGTGGGAGTGAGTCTACGCAGTATGTAGTCTTGGAAAGCTTACCAGCTCCTCATCCGGAGTTACCTCATCCCCATGGTCATCCTCATCATCAGAGGCAGACATATAATCGTAATCTTCAGCTAGGTCTAGGTTTCGGGTGGAACGAACGTTCCACCAATGCTTATTCATCCCAAGGAGGTGTCCAATGCGATTCCATTCCCCGAAGCGCTTCTTCAGTTTGTCTTGGCGTGTCTTTCGCTGGTTCTCTCGCTTCTGCCGACGCAGGTCTATGGGACCTCCAACCCACCCACGTTCGCGCATGGCTTCTCTGAGAATGAGGGCTGCGTCTTGCCTTTCGGGAATGGGATCATAGGAAGCAATCAGATCAAGAGGTGTTAATGATTTCTTGGTCTCAGCCAAAGGTGATGCCCCATTCCGAATGAGATATAGTATCAAAGTTGGAGGCGCGCAGAGGGCAGCATAATGCAGAGGGGTCCATCCCACTAGCAGAGTACGCATCAAAAGGAGCTCCGTTGCATCTGACATCAAATGCAAGACACTTACAATTATCGGCGGTGTCTATCGAAGCACCACAACTCATGAGTGCTCGGATGCACTCCTCCCGATCAACACAACAGTCGTTTTGTTCACCAAAACCGATAATGCTTTGGCTTATAATGCATAGTCCATCTTCGTCTTTAAAATTAAGGTCTACGTAGTTTTTGGAAACATCGCTTTCCAGAAGGAAGTTAAGTAACGAGAGATCTGCGAATAGACACGCCCTGCTGATCGAGTGTTGGACAAGCTGCTTCAGTTGCTCGACACTAAGGACAGTAGACGTCAACTGGACTGTCAAAGAAGCGGGGGTCGGATACGGAGGGGACAAATCCAAATGTTGCCAGTCCATTTGCTCCTCAACGTCCAAACAATACTGGATGCGACCGTCGTCGCGTTAATTCCACGCCGCAGAAATAAAGCCAGGGTCGCTTCACGTGCGGTCGGGGTGCCGATTCCGGCCCGACGTTACTACAGTGACCAAATTGTCACACCAACTTCCGAAGTATGTCGCTGCCTCTAAGACTCCGTGCCCATCTTCGCTCTAGACCTTCAAATGGATACATCAATTTCGTTCCCCACATAAGGAAACTAGTCTTTGAATTTTGCGAGTCATGGCCAACTTCGGGGCCACTCCGTGGAGTACTACGAGAGAATGTCGAGCTCCTAGCTCGTGAAAATCCTCACGTTGAGATCCTGGTCAAAAAGCGAATGTACAAAGAGCCCATAGTCAAAGGAATCTACTGTGGGTATATATTTCTTTGTCATTCCCCATTCTCACTGTTTCTCAGTGAACGATCGTACCAAGGTCATATGTCTGAAGGGTTTCGATCAGAGGGGTGTCATGGACAAGATTCAGCTTCTCCTTGATTCGTCCGGGGCAAAGATAAGGCCTCTAAAAGGGCGAGCGGTGCAGTCGACAACCGAGAGCGCCCGCGGCATATGGAGTGGGTTGCATGTAGAAGAAACCTTCAAGATATAGCACCATATCCGACGCCCGACTACCACATCGTGAGCCTACCGTCCTTATGTAGCGCGGTTCCAGACGCATTTAACTCGCCTTGCCAGCTCTGGTTCAACGCATTCATTATATAGTATTCAACCTCATGCATGCCGTTTATGATCCAACATTTTGCGCTCCCTAATTGCCGCTCCAGTGTCTGTAGTCATAGGGCTCTGATACCACTGCAACCCGTCTGGCCTGCGAAGATAAGTAGAGTGCTGCCCAGTCACACTACGGTGGGGAACTAGATAGGAATCCTGGTGCTGTAGGATTTTTTCCCCCTCAGTCAAAATTTTCCTACGATAGCCTTTATTTTCCTTCCTTCTGGTGCCCGGCTCATTCCAGTCTTACCTTTCGTTTTTGTACAAATTTCTCCCCGCTGAATACGTAGGATTACCACTAACCAGGACGTTCAGTGCTAAGCCAAGAAACGGGGTCTGGAAGTTCTACGGACATCTTCAGTACTGGACAGTTTGAAGCCTTACTGTGGCACCGTGGTGTCGGAAGACTCTGGCATTGGGAAGCGCGGAGACTAGTTGATTTAAGCCGTACTCGGATCTCGGCCGTCGATCTGCCAACTGCTCTACAATTCCTCAAATATGCATCAATTTCCCTCCCATTACTACAAACTCTCTCTCTGACTGGCTCTAGGGGAGCACCCCACAGTTAATTGGTGCAGTTTGACACTAGCTGTCAACATCTAGAAAGCATCAACATCTGATTATACAAAGCCGAGTCCTGTATGTAAGCGCACACTGGGGTCGTGAAGGCCACTCGTCTGGACATCGACTATTTGTAGGAGAATTGGCTCGGTGGAACCGCTAGATGTGTTCAGCTCTCGGCAGCATTCTAGACTTCACTTGCCAATCTTGTTCTCGATGTTGATACGCAATCCTTTCCCTACTAAGCCTGGTCCCGAGAACGTCATAGTCATACTGGGGAAAGTAAGTCGTAGGCTTGCATGTAGGAACAACGAACTCGTGAGCTGGTATTCTAAGTAAACTCCAACCACATTGGTGTTTAGCCTCGATTTACATGGTATCTTGAGTGTCCCGAGTAGCGGGAGGATTTTCGACGACATATCCACTTGGGTCTCCTTTGTCGAGCTGATGACTCAGTAACGTATGATCTTCCTCCCTGGCAGGAGCCTCCGATCCAACTCGTGGGCTGCTGTAAGGGGGAGGTCTTTAGGAAGGAAGGCCTGATAATTTGGAAAGGATTAGCCTGCAGCCCGCCACGAATACTCTGAACTCTTTCTTTGACTCTCGAACTTAATGTGCCTTGAGGAGCGTTTGAGATCTATGGGAGAGGAGGACTCCCACGAGGTGCCGAAGTTTAACTTAAACGTATTCCAGGAGAACTCGAGAACAACTTGCGGGAGAGAAGGGGGCTTACGACGTTATCGGTTTGTGGTCGATATTGATACTCTAGCAATCAACCTGAGAGGTTTGTGTTCTGGATTGGTATGAGTTACATGTAGAATTTGCCTTATGATATGAGTAATCCCTCAAGCTTGAATGTACAAATAATAGCATACGCAACAACTTGCAGTTCGACGGAATCAAGCGGGGTCAAACGTCCCCCGGAATGGCTTCAGTGTCAACATTGATCGCTCCACCAATCCCAGCTAAAAGGCCTGCTTCAAGTCCTGCTTCGAATTCTTCTTCACCAAAGTCCATCCGATCCGGTGTTATACTCTTGCTTCGGGAACGATAACTCGAACTTGATCTCGAAGGACTCCTCGAGACATATCGTTCTTCACCCTCTACATCCGAAACTGGCGTTCTGTTTCTGCCACTGCTCGAACTTGGGCTGACGTTCCGGCTACGGCTCCGGCTATGGCTACGGCTGGTACTTTGACTACCACTTCGGCTTCTACTGTCCCTTCGTTCAGCTCTCCTTTCAATACCCTCCATAGCTTCCATGAGGGCATTCACTCTTGGGGCCAAACCTTCTGTATCTTCGAGGACGGTCCTTTTCGAGATACGCGGCAACATGATGTCGCACACACGCTCTTCGGTGAGTAGCTGATCTACGAACTCGTCCATATAAGTGAGAACATAACCGCCTGAAACCATATATATATATATCGTCCATGTCAAAAACACTAAACCAGTAAGACTGAGAGAGATTGGACTTGCTCATATTTCTCAACCGCAACTTTCGATAGTCTTTTAGTAGCGGTTCCAGAAGCTCGTACACGTCCACGGCACGAAATGTCATCCGTATATACATTGCCGCCAGGGCTCTTAAGTATCTATGACACAATAGAAAAAAAAACGTCAGCAGTCCAACCACACAGGAGTCCTGTATAAAGTTGGGACGGTGCAAACATACTTGAACTCGTCTGCTAAAAGATACTCCACAAGTATCTCTTTTTCTGGCTGGATTTGGAGGAGTTTGAGTAGCAGGCACATGAAATTCGTTGGTCTTTGATTCGCATATACGCCTCCGATGGAATTGAGCTCAACGGCTCTGTCAATGAGTGTCTCAGCTATTGAGGGACAAAAACGATTTCCATTTTAAGCCGATGTAGCTCGTGAAAACCGTCCGCCAGGGGAGGGAGGGGAACTCAAACTCACCTGTGAGAGCGAAACAATGTTCTTTCCAGTAAGGCGCGTCATAAATGCGAGATCGAATGATTTTCTCTACCAGGAACTACTACGAGAAAGTAACTTATTAGCCATGATGACCTCACCGGATGGATAAAAAAAACCAGCCACGGACCTGGGGGTTAGCCCCGTGTATTTGGGTCGCTCCTCGTACGGTTGTGTTTGCCATGAACGCAATACAATCTGATTCGCGCGTTGTCTGCGGAGCATGTGACTCGCTATGAAATTAAAAATTTTAATCAACGTCGTGCAAAAATGGTGCCGAAGACATCTGTTACGCTCCAGGACGGTCTCCTGGAATATTGCAAGACTAGAACATTGAACTATAATGCGTTCAATCCTGACGATGTAAGTTGGCAAATTCGTGGATTGCAATGCATGGAGCTTTTCGGGGATAAGTGTTTATGATAGAACTACTGGACTTCATTATACCCGGGGACAGGTTGCTGACCACCCGACTCCAACGTACAGACATGGATGCATGGGGGCCTGATGCTTCATATCCAGGATAAACTTCCACTATCTTCCTAGCTGCGTTGATGGATCCCAGTCATCCGGTTTTTGGTTGTATGTACTCCGGAACTCGATGGCCGAAGAACGTATTCCTACAGCGTTCTCTTTCGCGCCACTACACGGAGATTGTCACCGACATGCATGCAAACCAGAACACGCCTATGCAACCTACGTCTCGCTATCAAGTGACTGTTTTCAGGAATTCCATAACAACGTCCAACATCCTCTCTCTAGCTTCTAAATCATCGACAGTATGGTTTGCCCCATCGACAATAGTGCTCAATTTATCTATTTTTCCATCACTCGCTTGAATCCATCGTTCCAGTAACTCTTCCTTTGCCTCCCGTGATGCGAGCTTTGGCGGGTATGACTCGTCCAAGTTGCAAAGTAACAAGAGCATGGGTTTATTCGAGAGTTTGAAGGTGAGTTCTTCAGAAGGAATGTTTTCTGAGAAAAAGTCATCATCCCCCCTAAAAGGGTAACCCGAGTGTTAGTGTTAGTGGTGGAGTGGAACCCAACAACAACCCCTGCTTTGAGGAGAGTTGGAAGCCGAGATCTGGTTCTTGCCTTGGGTGAAACAAGCTTGCAAAACGATAGGCGGTATAGGGTGTATCGCCTGAACCAAGAGCATTCTCGAGTGATAAGGATGCCTCTCGTGGCATCCATTCATCCTTTGTTATTGATGTATCCGTGATACGCTTGGCCTCTTCGGCCCATCGATGGATTTCGGGGGAAGCGGTGTGGCTTACAAAGTCGTAATCGGAAACGGGTGCTTGAAGGATGGCGGCATTCACATTCGCTCGTGAATCTGAGTGAACAGTCAGATACCACATAGCATCCTGACACCTAAAGGTTTTTTATTTTATTTTTTGTTTAGAGCTTGTTTTGTCACCGATCGATCGATAGAGTCAATGAGTTGGCGAAGGCGATTTATTACTTACCCTGTCGAGTGACCGAATAGCACAACTCTCTCTTTTCCCCTTTTCTTTCTCAGGTATTCTATAGCGTCTTCGATATCATCCACATCGTCTTCCAATGTATGCATTCCAAACTGGTAATATGAGCTTTGCAAGGTGATCTGAGCCAGAGACCAGCCATTCGCCTCTAGCCTCTTTGACAGTGTTGGAACGTATCCTACGGTTGCTAGTCCATCTGTCAGACCTCCTGCGAATAGATAGCCAATTCACGCGTCAATTTTTTAACCCATTACAATATTAGTATGAGGTTACTTGACCTATAAAAATGACTACGGATGTTGAGGATAACTCTCCGGACTCAAATAGTGCAAGTTTGTTATCCGAGTATTTGACGAGTGTGCCAGCTAAAGGCTCGAGCATCCTATTCGAAAAGCCTTCCGAAGCTGTTTGAACCTGGTAAGTCCCCTCTATCAGTGCCTTCAGAGAATAATTGGCAGGGTTCCGAAGAGGAGCGCTTGGCTGAGAGCACGTGTCTCTTTTTCAGTTGTTCGGAATGCCGGCGGCCCTGTCCGACAACTCCCGACGCCACTGAAGTGTTACCGGCAGTTGTGCCGAGGTAGCCACAGGTTTTCCTTTGTTTTCACTGATGTATCGAATCGCTCAAGTTGAAACGATTCAACCCGCGCGGCCGCGCATATATATCTGTGTGAACGGTAGGATAGCCTGGACCGCTCCCACGTTATTACAACGAGGCATGATTGTCTTGAAACAGAGGGGGGTGACGACGATTACCCACTGGATATGTTTGGTCAAACTCAAGCGCCAATCCACGATGTCCTTCAAATTTCGCGATTGTGCTCGTTACGACATGCCACTAGGGCATAGTTATGGAAGCAATCTCAGGCTGGAGGATAAATACATTACAAGCAAGTCGAGGCCGAGGGGGGATGGTGTCACGCCTGCGCTAGGAAATGATGCTAGGCTTGGGTACAGAAAATCATTGGGGAAAACAAAACACCAAGTGGTATGAGAAGGAGTCCGGCTTCCTCTACTGTTACTGGGCAGAGATAAGTCACTGGCAGAGAACGAACTCGTTTGGCAGTCCTATATAATGTGTCGACATAGTTCTTGGAAACTTCTTCGATTACGCTGAGGTTCATCGGGTGGATGATAGCCTCCACCTGGTGCGTTAACCTTCATATTCGGGCGAACATCAGGAACGTGTAATGGTGGTACTGGGAACAATATCAAACATACATCAGCTCCACTATCGTCCATGTCAAGCTTTCCATGTCGCTCGACATACTCCTGGAGGGTGAGTTAGTTCTATGTATGGGGCATACCAGTGGTGAGGGTGATTGAGGACACACCGTTATCAGATTCTTCCGTAAAGTTGGCCTCATGTGCCCAGCGGCTGTCCGCACAGCACGCACTAGACGACGATTTAGTGGGTACCCCATGGATTTCTACGAGCCAACAACCAGTGAGACTATAGGTACGACGTGGGGGGTTGATAAAGCATAGGACCTCAGACCAACTAATTTATGGATCTGACCAAGTGTTTATTCGGCAAATGCCCAAGGGAAGCCTGCAAAACATTTTTTGGACTGAACAAGAAAATTGTTGCCAGCTCTTCATGAATGGTCATAGAAAACTGGTCCAATTCTCATTAGATGCGCCCTCAGTGCACTCTTATATCTAGAACGTTCCTGTAATCTTCCCCCTGATCCATTCTCTCTCTCTTTACTCAGTGTTCATATACCTTGAAAGTTCAAGTGAAAGTGGTTCAAGTTGAGAAGAGCGGGCTATTAATCAATTCATCGGCACATTCCGATGGATCGGATTTTTCGGATCTTCCTTTATTCTGACTCGACCAGACTCCCTTTAAAAGCCTCATTGGAAGCCAAGCTCATCGCATTGAGGAGGAGGATCTTAAAATGATACGGCCTGGTTTTGCTCGATCTGCCACCATCGTTACAAATCGGACCAGCGCAGAGCTCGTTGGATCGAAACGATTCATTTCACGCACGATCAGAAAACCTTCGGCTGCAGCAGCACCTAATGTGTATGTCGGCTAGTTTTTAGGCTAGGATATCTCTTTTGACATTCTTTTTTTTTTTTTAAAAAAAAAAAAAAAAGTCGGGTTTCAATCCAGCACCTCCATCGCAAAATGCACCATCACATCTAGCTTCGCAACAAGTAATCCAGCAGACCCTCGATCATTCCTTCATCGGTTTGTCGGGAGGCGAGATTTTTCATGAAATGATGCGACGGCATGATGTTAACCAAGTCTTTGGGTATCCGGGAGGGGCGATTCTTCCCGTGTTCGATGCCATTTACAACTCGAAACATTTCCATTTCGTCTTGCCGAGGCATGAGCAAGGTGCTGGGCACATGGCCGAAGGTTATGCTCGCGTTTCGGGAAAGCCTGGTGTTGTCCTTGTCACTTCCGGCCCAGGAGCCACAAATGTTGTCACTCCCATGCAAGATGCCCTTAGTGACGGTGTCCCTCTCGTCGTTTTTTGTGGTCAAGTCGCCACATCTGCCATTGGATCAGATGCATTCCAGGAGGCAGACGTCGTCGGAATTTCAAGAAGTTGCACCAAGTGGAACGTCATGGTAAAGGACATCACCGAGCTTCCGAGACGTATCAATGAAGCGTTCAGAATTGCCACCTCTGGCAGGCCTGGTCCCGTCCTTGTTGATTTGCCCAAGGACGTTACAGCTGCTATCCTACGTACTCCTCTTCCTTTTAAAGCGACCACGCCTGGTGCGAACCTCGGCCTCCCCGAAAATCCCGTCATCTCCCAGACGACTGACCATGAACTCATCGAACAGGCTGCGGCCCTCATCAACCAAGCCAAACGTCCTCTCATCTATGCCGGAAATGGAATCCTTTCCTCACCACGAGGACCCGAGCTGCTACGACAACTCTCTCAGGATGGGAATATTCCCGTGACCACCACCCTGCAAGGTGTCGGAGCTTATGATGAGTTAGATGATAAGAGTCTACACATGCTCGGTATGCATGGAAGTGCATATGCCAATCTGGCGATGCAGGATGCTGATGTGATCATCGCTCTTGGCGCACGCTTCGATGATCGTGTCACGGGCAAGATTAGCAGTAAGCCTACCACTACCAGATCAAGCTTAACGAATACTTAATATGCTCATTCCATTCCCCCTAGCCTTCGCACCAAAAGCGCGAGCCGCAGCTGTTACGGGCAAAGGCGGTATCATCCACTTTGAAATCATGCCCAAGAACATCAACAAAGTCGTCGACGCTCAAATTCCTATCCTTGGGGACGTTGTCTCCAACCTCTCTCATCTTGTTCCCCTCATCCGCTCCTCACCACGTACAGCATGGTTCAATGACATTCGGGAGTGGAAAACCCTCGATCGATGGTGACGAGTGGAGGTTTGGGCACAATGGGTTTTGGATTACCAGCTGCTATTGGTGCCAAAGTTGCTGCGCCGAACAAAACTGTGATTGATGTGGATGGGGATGCTTCATTTAGTATGACGGCAATGGAGATGGCTACAGCTGCGCAATATAATATTGGAGTCAAGATTCTCGTTCTCAATAATGAATTCCAGGGTATGGTTGTGCAATGGCAAGGTACGATTTTGTTTCCTGCATTTAGGCTTCGAATGAACGAGTAGATTAACCCCCATATTAGATTTGTTCTACGAAAAACGGTATTCACACACTGTGATGCATAACCCTGATTTTGTGTTACTCGCCAAGGCAATGGGTGTACATGGGATACGTTGCAAGACCAAGCGAGATTTGCCCTCCGCCATGGCTGAGTTCCTCACATACAACGGATCAAAGCCCGTCTTACTGGAGTGTGAGGTTGAGCCAAGCGAGCACGTCTTTCCCATGGTATTTAAATCCCTTGTCTCTTGCGTACCGGGGATATACTGATCCCGTGTTTTTGGAACAGGTTCCCGCTGGAAAGGCTTTACATGAACAACTCCTGCATCCAGACCTGACTAACGTCCACCAGCCCGCCGCGCGATAGGCCGGTTTTCATGCTCTCCCCTTCGTTCCGCTTTTTTTTTTATGATCCGTGATCCGTGCTACCTCCTCCTTAACCCCTCCTTTATATCCTATATTTACCCCAACACGCCTTTGTTTCCTTGCGTTTTACATATGCAGGGAAGAACGAACCAAAAGCATTCTAGTGACACAAGTTACATTATTCATGACTCCTGCTTCGGATACGCTGTTCACGGTACAGGACGATTTTGTCCAACATATGTCAAATAGAGGAATACAATATTTTGCTCCATTCTGAGGTTGGTTGTATGACTACTGCCGTAAAGTAGGTACATAGTGAATGAGCTCTGAATTCTTATGGTGTCGGTGTACAACTGTCAACAGTAATAGGACTCCGGCTTGCTCTTACTCATCACCTGATCAACCTAAGTTGACGTTTAATAATATTCCTATTTCACTAGACTAATCGGGCACCGCTCTGGCCCAGAGAGTTGCCTGGGACAGCGCGGATGCGCGGTATGTCGGAAACATTTCTGGTGCTAACCTGCAATCAGAGTTGCTCGTGACAGCGCGGATGCGAAGGATGTCTCGATCCAACGGAAACATCTCTGGTCGTCGATCCCTGGTTAACTGCCGCTGCGATTTGATGGGGTGAAATATTTGCCTCCCCATCATTGCCGCAACGCTGCCCCGCTGTTCTAACCGGTGAGTGAGAACTAGCGTGGTCGGTCATTTGACTTATACAATACAGAGTTTTGCCCTCTGTGCATTTGTCTGCTGCCGCTACAAGACACTCTGTCCTCGCCACTGCGTAAGTATCTTGTCTTGTTCATGTTCGAAGTTTTCACTATCATTCTTAAAATGTAAACATGCTTAGCGATCAGATTGATCCACCTCCATCCACCGCTTATCATACTCGCAACAGTAACTCGCTCGCTCATTCACCCTCTCTCCCATTTTGATAATGCTCGCTCACTCACTCCTTTGCTGCCTGTGCTTTCGCCCGCTGTACTCATTTCCTTTGCTTGAGCTCTTTTTTATGCCGCTGCTTTGTATGTTATGGATCGTATCACGCGCCGATCTATTGCGCCGTGAAACAATTGACCGATTGGTCGTTCCACCACTACTCTTAAACCAAGGAGTCCGATTAGACCTCAACATCTGTGTGACACTGCAATACAGTCTGATACAAGTCTGATACAGTATGTTTGTTCATTTACCATCCTAAATTGCACTCATGTTGTTCCCATACATGTATATGTGTGCTACATACAATGATAAATTGAACAATCATGTAACTGCAAGTAAGGTTTTTGGCAGCGAAGCAGCCCTTCTAGTCACTCAAATCGTGGGAGATAATGGTGTATTACAACGCGGGAGTTGCCCGAATTTTAACATGTTGCTTAAGTGTCGGCCGCGGGGACGTCCTCACACACTGTGGCCTTTGTGAGCAAATTCTGTTCGAAATGGCCGCAAATGAATTAAACGTACGCAACTAATGACAGGATCACCCTGACAAACTCCAGGATTGTCGATGGAATTGCATTTGTACGTATTCCCATACCAGCTGATGCCGGATTTATCACACGAGAACTTTCCAGCCATGCACACGTTTCCTTTGACATCGATGCTGTTGGGGTCAATAGTCTGAGAGTCCTTCGGCTTCGACTCTACGCATGGTGCACTGAAGATATTATCTAAAGAAACCGCAATGTTCATTAGAACCTACACGGAGCGCACAGAAGATAACAAACAATCAATGGTACCCTTCAAGTTGGGTGGTATGGGAGCGTTATTATGTTGAGTGATAGTTACGTTGTATTTGTTAGCGTCACATTGAGAAGCGACACCGACACCGAGGGAGATGGCTACAGCGAGAGTGGCAAAGAATTTCATCGCAGGATGTGTTGTTTGTTGTTAGATGTGGAAAGTTGGATGGTAGGACGCTCCTTATATATGTCTTGTTCTACTTCAATGATCAATATTCAACCATCAATCCAGATTAGATCGAGTACTCACGTTGTATCATTGGATCTATTGACATGAATACACAATCATTAACAAGGTTTAGGCTGGGATCCGTTAGGGTAGCGTTGGATATTGTAACCAGCGACAGCGGTAACCACTTCCAAATTTGCTAGTCAATACTAGAAGGCTCACTTTGCGTCGCTACGACCTGCACTGTACCGCACAGCATGTTGTTTAATTTAGGGTTGCGCCAGGAACTAGGGTGTTAGTAACCAACAGTAGCTAACATAGTAACTAACAATGTTACTAACATGGTTAGTTACTCAGACGGTGTTGACTCACTGTGAGTTACTCAAATTTTGTCTAACTTGCTACCGGAAAGGGGAGGGGCACAAGAAGAATGCAGTTAGTGGTACGGACAGTTCCATAGATAGTATATAGATAGTTATAGTTATAGATAGTATAAGTGAGGAGAGTATAAGTCTTGTTCTACTTGATCAATATTCAACCATCAATCGAGTGCTCGCGTTGCATCATTGGAAGTATTGACATGAATACACAATCATCCTTACACAAGCTTACAGTACAAAGTGATTACAATCCAAGAAGCTTCGCATCAGAGCAGCATTGATACAATGTTTCAAACGATGTGGATATTTCCTTGACATGGAATAAATAATCTGTTGTAACTGGCGGGCTAGCGGTAGCTCAGTCTTGCATTAGAGAACTGTATATACCTAGCTACCGCTAGTATAAGGTGGACTAAGTAGAGGATAGAAAAGAAAAGAAAAGTATAATGGATGACTAACCTCACTCTCGCACTTAGAGAACTGAAGGAAAAATAATGTTTGCGCAATCACCTTGCTTGGCAACAAGGGGTGCCATTTTGGGAAATGCCGAACACAGGGGTAGGGGGGGTTGTGTGAGGAGGGTCAAATCCTATTTTCAGATGCATTTTTAGATAAGGTTATAGATGTATATACAGGGTAAAATCAACATCTGGAAATGTTATAGAAGGTGTATTTTAATGTTTCCATGCTTGTTTGCCTGCTCTGGCAATGTTGTGAGATCCACAGTTCCACCCTGGGGGGATAAAGTCCCCAAGCCCTTGACAAATTCGATGAAACTAATGAACATGGATGAGGATTTATTTCCAACACTAAAAGTATTCAAGTTGACTCACCCAAACCATCTCACATCCTGGCTTTGGACAGCGGACTACAGTAGACCCATCATCAATCTCAGCCTGTGTGATTTCTACATCACAACACTTGTGGAGAGCAGTTGCCAGCTGGTGTACTGAACACACAGGATGCCCACTTGGATATGTAGTGGGCTGGCTTGTCTGAATGGGCAGCAATGGGTTGGACAGTGGTGATGGATGGGTGGGCAATGAAGGGATGGGCAGCAGGGACAATGGGTTGGGATCAGTAGATGAATGATCCTCTGTATTACCTTGTACTTGATCCTCCTCATCCTTGATATCCTGTGAGGCATTTGTTTCTTCAAGGTTGGTGGTCTGGAGAGCCAGCTGAGTGCTGTGAGCTTCAGATATCGTGAAGCCTGGCCTGCACTGCTTCCGATGCCTCACCTCCACCTGATTTGCTGTATGCCTATTGTCCCAGAGCACCTTTAATCCCTCTAGTTCAAAGTCAGTGGTAGTAAGTTCTGCAGGAGGAAGTGCAGGGGAATGCTTAGTGCAATAGTGAGTTGGTTTGAGTTGGCATGCTTGCAGGCCCATATGAGAACTTCATGCATCAGCAAACTTTGCTTAGGCTCCTGGGGGCTCCAGAGCACCAGGAGCACAGGAGTGCTGGGACAGCATCAGCCCATCCAGGAATGACCAGCAGTGCACTTTTTGGTCAGGAGCAGCCAGAAGAGTCATGACTTGTCTGGAGCATCACTACCTTTCCAGGAGGTCTTGGATCTCCCAGACTGCATATAATTGTTTCTTCTCCCAGAGCTCCTGGCATGGGTATGTTTCCAGGAGTGCTCAGGAGTGCATCAGGAAACTTGGAGGGAGCCAATCCCATTTTATCATTTACATGTGTAGAATGAATATATTTATTATAATCAAATATACAACAATTTAGTCTGAATCATTCCATGTACCAATATTTCCGTGACAATGCTCAGCAGTGATGGACAGAGGTGTAAAATGTAGAACAGAGAGAAAGAGGTACCAAAGGTCATGCATACAGCAGACACAAAGAGTGGATGACAGATGTCTAATCAGCACAGAAGTCAAGTTCATGCAGCAGATGCAAATATAGATAACCAAGAATTGATTGGACAGTGAGATTACAGTGCCTACAACGGACGTAGAGTGTTCCAGGTGTCGTAGATGTCGTTATCCCATTACTGGATGCAGCCCCAGAGTCGCACTGTAAAGAGAAAGTGGAGGAGACAATGTATATGTCCCCTCAAGTCCATGCGAGAGTCTGAGAGCCATTGTACCTCAGACGACGATTGGAATGTGTAGCATAGCGCATAAACAAGTCGTCTTAAAAGGCATAGCAGTCCTGAACCCAAGGGCATCGCCTGAGAAGAAGTTGGAATCAAAAGCATCCCAGTTCCAGCCGTGCACGAAAGATGGCATAGGAAATCATGAAGTTCTTGAAGAATCGAGGTCCCAGAGAGCCGATGAATGATTAGACGACGTCCCAGCAGAGCTACGCAGGCTGCATGATTGAGAGCAAGTGGCTAGGAAGATGTGTCAAGTCCAAGCAAACTCGAAGGATAGAAGGACAAAATCCCACCTTGAGTGCTTTAAACCCCATGAATCTGTCAAAGCAGTGCTTGACAAGAGTGAACATGAGGCAGAAGACATTCATCCTGCTTCATTCGACTCAGGGTATGCCAGCGAAGTCAAGCTTTCAAATAAAAACTTGAGAGGCAGCAGTGAATGTGCCCCAAGCATCGATTCTAGTGATCAAGAAAGTGATATTAGCAATGTACTATTGGAACAAGAAACTATGAGTAGACAAGGGCATATGAATAGCCCTGATCCTTCTAATTGACCAGCATCAGCAAACCTCGAAGGCTGCTTGAGTTGATTGAGATCATTTCTATCTATTGCTAAATCCAATCACTCCAATGTGTTGCCCTGATTGCTATCAGTCA
>WNFI01543217.1_pt1 | contig 22614 bp, 17 predicted proteins | sample 5400471 | NCBI WGS metagenome assembly WNFI01 (sample SAMN13153348, study PRJNA577476) | soil metagenome | isolation source: 100 cm saprolite on Douglas fir-dominated hillslope | place: USA:California | collected 2013-09-17
GCTTCTCGGCGGCCAATGGCTCTCCGGAGGTCGGCCACGAGGTGAAGCTGATCAACTTTGCCGGTCAGGGCGACGGACCATTCTCGCTCAGCTTCTCCAACTTCGCCCGAAATAAGACCGGAGACCAGGCGTTCGTTTCGGGCATCCACGGCATGAATCGCCCGACGAACCTGCGCTTCGGGCCGGACGGCTGTGCGTGGGTCGTCGACTACGGCGCAGTGCGCGACGCGGGCCAGAGCGGGGTGGATAGCAAGTTCAAAAACCCGGCCGACGCGCTGCTTCTGCAGATTCCCCACACCGGCGTGATATTTAGAATCTGTCGGGGCTGATCGTTCGCGGCGCTCTTGCCGATCGCGCGATACGGGGCGGGCCGTCCTCGAAAGGGGGCGGCCCGCCCTGTCTTTGCAGGGAGCAGGCCGATGTAGCCGCCGACGACTGCGTCGCCGGGAACGTCAACAACGCAGAGCGAGTTCCTCGGCCAACCCCAGGTAGGTGGCGGGCGTCAGCGCCAGCAGATCCTGCCGTGCCGACTCGGGAATCGGCAGCGTCCGGATAAACTGATGCAGCGTCTCGCGGGTGACCGCGCGCCCGCGCGTGAGCTCCTTCAGCTTCTCGTAGGGCTGCTCGACCCCGTAGCGCCGCATCACCGTCTGCACCGGCTCGGACAGCACCTCCCAGCTCGCGTCCAGGTCGGCCGCGAGTGCCTGCGGATCGACTTCGATCCGGGCAAGCCCGCGCAGGCACGACTCGTAGCCGAGCAGGCAATGCCCGAACGCGACTCCCAGGTTGCGAAGCACGGTCGAGTCGCTCAGATCGCGCTGCCAGCGCGACACCGGCAGCTTTTCGGCCATGTGGCGCAGCGTCGCATTGGCCAGTCCCAGGTTGCCTTCGGAGTTTTCGAAATCGATCGGGTTGACCTTGTGCGGCATCGTCGAGGATCCGACCTCCTCGGCGACCGGCTTCTGGCGAAAGTAGCCGAGCGCAATGTAGCCCCACAGGTCGCGGTCCAGAGCGAGCAGGACCGTGTTGGCGCGCGCCAGCGCGTCGAACAGCTCGGCCATCCAGTCGTGCGGCTCGATCTGCGTCGTATGCGAGCTCCAGGCGAGCCCGAGCGACTCGACCACGCCGGCGGCAACCGGCTCCCAGTCGATCTCCGGACAGGTCGCCCGGTGCGCATTGAAGGCGCCCACCGCGCCGTTCAGTTTCCCCTTGGGCTGCACCGACTCGATCGCCCCGATGCAGGCGGCCAGCCGCACGGTGAAATTGGCGAATTCCTTGCCGACCGTCGTCGGGGTGGCCGCCTGACCGTGGGTGCGCCCCAGCATCGCCTGCGCGGCGTGCTGGTGCGCCATATCCCGCAGGCGGCCGTGCAACGCGCGCAGGCGCCGCACCAGCGCCGCGCGGCCGTCGCGCACCATCAACCCATATGCGCAGTTGTTGATGTCCTCCGAGGTGCAGGCGAAGTGAACGAACTCCGCGGCGCGGCGCAAGTCCGGCTGGTCGGAGGCAAGTTCTTTTATCCAGTACTCGACCGCCTTGACGTCGTGATTGATGCGCGACTCAATCGCCTTGATGTGCGCACAATCGGCGAGGCTGAAGTCCTGGACGAGGCCGCGGGCGGCCGCGACCGCTGCCGCCGGCAGCGCGGGCAGCTCCGGCAGACCCAGCCGCGCGAGCGCGAGCAGCCACTCGATCTCCACCCGCACGCGGGCGCGCATGAACGCGTACTCGGAGAATATGGCGCGCAGCTCGATCGTGGTGCGCGCATAGCGACCGTCCAGCGGGGAAATGGCGGTCGTTTCCGAAAGCGGCAGGTTCGTTTCGGGTGGCACGAGCGGCGTTAAGTCTAGCATCGGCCCCGATTGGTGCTTTGCACGATATACTGGCCGCTCGAGGCCGCCGATGGACCGATCGGAGTTAAAGCTCCGAATTCCGCACCCACCTCCCGCGTCGTGGCGGGACCTGTCAACGTGTTCAAGAACTTCAGACTGATCGCTTCCCCCACCAGTCCGTACGCCCGCAAGGTGCGCATCGTGATGGCCGAAAAGCGCATCGAATGCGAGCTGGAGATGATGGACGTGTGGGCGCCGGACACCCGCATCCAGGATATGAATCCGCTGGCCCAGGTACCCTGTCTGATCATGGAAGACGGCGGCGCCGTGTTCGATTCGCGCACGATCGTCGAATACCTGGATACGCTCACGCCGGTCAGCCATCTGATTCCGGGCAACGGCCGCGAGCGGGTCGAGGTCCGCACCTGGGAGGCGCTGGCCGACGGCCTGCTGGATGCGGCGATCCTGGTTCGGCTGGAGCACACGCTGCGGATGCCGACGCAGCAGTCTTCGGCCTGGATCGAGCGGCAGATGGCCAAGGTGCGCGCCGCGCTGCACTGGGCTTCCAGCGGGCTGGGCGAAAGGCCCTGGTGCAACGGTCAGGCGTACACGCTGGCCGATATCGCGCTCGGCTGCGCGCTAGGATGGCTGGACTTCCGCTTCCCGTCGCTCGACTGGCGCGCGCGGTATCCGAACCTGGCGCGCCACTACGAAAAGCTGTCAGCCCGCCAAAGCTTCATCGAAACCGCTCCGCCGTCGGCCTGAGGTCAGGCGGCGGCCCCCCGCCGAAGCCTCATCGAGGCGTAGGCGGGTCCGGCGGCGCAACCCAGTGCCCACTGCGGCCGCCGCGCTTTTCGAGCAGGCGGACCGACTCGATCCGCATCGAGCGGTCGACCGCCTTGCACATGTCGTAGACGGTCAGCAGGCCAATCTGCACCGCGACCAGCGCTTCCATCTCGACGCCGGTGCGGCCGAACGTCTCGACCTGGGCCGTGCACACGACCGAGGCGAGCGCGCGGTCGATGTGAAGGTCCACGCTCACGCTCGTGATCGCAAGCGGATGGCACAGCGGGATCAGCTCCGAGGTGCGTTTGGCCGCCTGGATCGCTGCCACCCGCGCCACACCCAGCACATCGCCTTTTTTCGAGTCGCCCGATTCGACCGCGTCCAACGCGGCTTCCGACATCCGGATCCGCCCCTCGGCCCGCGCCACGCGCTGCGTTTCGGCCTTGTCGCCGACGTCCACCATACGGGCCTGCCCGTGCGAGTCCAGGTGCGTCAGCCGGCTCACAGGCGCCAACCCGCCCGCCCGGGCACGCAACGGTTGTTGCAAACGGTTTCAAGTCGCACGCGGTTTCCCCTTGCAAGTTGATCGGAACGATCCGGCCGCGCGGATATCATACAAAGCGACCGTTGGTAGCTATCTTGCCGTGCAAAGTTCGTTGACCCATCGCCGCTCCGGGATACCCCGCGGGCTGGCCCGCTGCCTGATCCTGACCGTGGCATTGGCGGTCGGCCTGCGCCCGCCCGCGGTCGCACAGGAGCTGCCGACCTTGGGCGAGGTCGGCGACGAATCGCTGTCTCCGAACCAGGAGCGAAGGCTCGGCGAGCAGGTGATGGTGGAGGTGCGCCAGGACCCGAGCTACCTGCCCGACCCGGACGCGACTGAATTTCTGAACCGGCTGGGCTACGAGCTGGTTGCAGCGAGCCAGAGCCGGCACATCGACTTTGAGTTCTTCCTGATCCGCGACCCGATGATTAACGCCTTCGCGCTGCCCGGAGGCTTCATCGGCGTCCACACCGGGACCATTGTGACGGCGCAAGGCGAATCGGAACTCGCTTCGGTGATGGCGCACGAAATCGGGCACGTGCAACAGCGCCACATCGCACGGATGATCGCGAAGCAGAAGGAGTCGATGGCGATCGCGATCGGATCGATCCTGCTGGCGTTGCTGGCCTCGCGCGCCGGCGGCCAGGCGGCGGAGGCTTCGCTCGCGGTCGGACAGGCCGCCGCGCTGCAACGCCAACTGAGCTTCTCGCGCGACAACGAGCGCGAGGCCGACCGGGTCGGATTCGACATCCTGGTCAATGCCGGGTTCGATCCGCGCGCGATGGCCGCCTTCTTCGTCCGGATGCAAAACGGCATGCGTATCTACGAAAGCATCGCCCCGGCATACCTGCGGACCCACCCGCTCGACGTCGAGCGCATCTCCGACATCCAGGGACGCCTGCGAGGCGTGCGCACGCATCAGCACGCCGACAGCCTGGACTTCGAACTGGTGCGGGCCCGCCTGCGGGTGCTGCAGGACGACTCCGCGCAGGGCGCGGCCGACGCGCAGACCTACTTCTCCGACCAGATCCGGAACCACACGGCCGCCAGCGAGCTGGCCGCCTACTATGGCCTGGCGCTGGCCCAGTTGAAGCTGAAGCAAGCGCGCGCCGCGCTGGATTCGGCGCTCACCGCACGGCGCAGCACCCAGGGCCCATCGGCGATCCTGGATAAGGTGGTCAACGAGGCAAGCTTTCAGGCGGCCAGGGACGACAACGAGCGCGAGGCCGCGCTGAAGTCGGCGCGCGAGACCGCCGCGCGCTTTCCGCTTTCGCGCCTGACCGCAATCGAATACGCGGACCTGTTGCAGCGGATGGGCCGGAATCGGCAGGCGGTCGATTACCTGCGCGAACAGCTGGCACTGACGCACTCGGATCCGCGCTACTTCCAGATGCTGGCCGTCAGCCACGCGGCCCTGCAGCAAAAAACGCTGCAACACCAGGCCACCGCAGAGATGTACCTGCTGCAGGGGGCCGTGCCTGCTGCGGTCGAGCAGCTCAAGCTGGCCCGCAGCGCGGCCGACGCCGATTTCTACACGATGTCCGAGGTCGATGCGCGATTGCGCTGGCTGAACGGGCAGATACAGGAGGCGCGCAAGGCGTCGGGCAAGCGCAGCAGTCCGGACGACGACGGCGACAAGGGCAAGAAGCTGCGCTAGGTGCCGCGCTCGAAAAACTCGAAGATCCGCTGCGGCACGAAGCCCAGGTCGCCTGGCGGCCACGGCCCGCGGACGAAGGCCGCGTGGCCGCCCCGCGCCGGCTGCTCCAGCAGCACGTCGCGCGAAGTGAGCTCCGGCGTCGGCAGGCTGCGGGCCGGGACGATCGGATCGTCGTGCGCATTCAGCGCCAACAGCGGCACCGCCACCGACCGCAGCCAGGGCTTGGCCGACGCCGCCTGCCAGTAGTCCATGGCGCCACGGTATCCGTGCAGCGGAGCCGTGAACACCTCGTCGAACTCGTACAGGTCGCGGCTTGCGATCGCCCGCGCGATATCAATGCGCCCCGGAAACGCGCGCTCGAATTCGATCGCCTTGCGCCGCATCGAGCGCAGGAAATAGCGACCGTACACCGCGCGGTTGAAGCCCCGCGCCAGGCTCAGGCCCCCGGCCACCAGGTCGAACGGCACGCTGACCACGGCAGCGGCCCGCAGCAGGCGCGCGTCCTCGCTTCGCTCGCCGAGCCATTTGCTCAACACGTTGCCGCCGAGCGAGACGCCGACCGCGTGCAATGCGGCATCCGGCCAGCGCAGCGCCACCGCCCGCAGGATCCAGTCCACCTCGTCCGAATCGCCACTGTGGTACGCGCGGGGCCGCAGGTTGCGCACCCCTCCGCAGCCGCGGAAGTGAACGACCAGCGCACGCCAGCGGCGCGCCACGGCCTCTGTCATCAGCGCCAATGCATAGTGGCTGCGCGAGGAGCCTTCCAGGCCATGGAACAGCACCAGCACCGGTGCGGCCGCCACCTGCGGCTCCGGCTGCGCGAAGTCGGCGCCGAGACAGTCGCCGTCCGGGCTTTGCCAGATCTCGCGCCGGTATGCAAGGCGCGGGCTCGGCACCCCGATCGCGGCCGCAATCGTCTGCGCGTGCCCGCCCGGCACCCAGCTCGGTGCCCGGTACTGCCCGCGAATCAGCCGCCGATCTTGCTCAGTGAACCGGGCCGTGCGGTGTCTCGACATCGGCCGCGCGCCCTTGCGGCGCCGGGGCCGCATGATGCAGCACCATTTTCCAGCCCGAGGGTGTCTTGGCAAACGCGTTGGTGGCGATCACGTGCACCAGCTGACGGCTGCCGGACTGCACCACGACCACTTCCTCGATCACGTTGGTGACCGCGACCGTCGAGGACTCGAAGCACTTGCGCGATAGGGTGCGAATCTGCACCGGACCGTTGGACAGCAAGGAGGCGAGCGATGAGCGAACCGCCGGGTAGCCGACGAGCCGGGCCCCTCCGGGGTGCACGCAGCAGACGTCGTCGTCATCGAGCCAGGTCTCGCTGATCGCGTCGACATCGGCCGACTCCAGCGCATCGTAGAACGCCTGCTCGCACTCCTCGGGCGACGCGAACAAAAGGGGCTTGATCGGTTTTGACATGATCCTGAACATCTAGTGCGAACCTTTGGCCGACGGGCCGGGTTTGAGCCGATAGCGCGTGCCGCAGTAGGGGCACATCGCCTCTCCCTGCGGGCCCAGCTCCAGGAAAACGCGCGGATGGTGGTTCCACACCGGCATCGACGGATTGGGGCAAAAGGCCGGCAGATTATCCGCGGTCAACTCGACGACCGGAGCATGCGTCTTCGTCATACGGGCGTGAGCCATTCACGATACTTGGGCGAGCGCCCGTTGACCGCGTCGAAAAACGCCGTTTGTATCTTCTCGGTCACCGGGCCGCGGCGCCCGCTACCGATCACGCGGCCGTCCAGTTCCCGGATCGGCGTGATTTCTGCGGCGGTGCCGGAGAAGAACGCCTCGTCGGCCAGGTAGACGTCGTCGCGCGTCATCGGGGTGGCCTGCACCGTCAGCCCCAGATCGCGCGCCAGCTCGATCACCGTGCGCCGCGTGATGCCGGCCAGTCCGGATACGAGCTGCGGTTCGGATATCTGCCCGCCGCGTACGATGAACAGGTTTTCCCCGGCGCCCTCGGCCACGAAACCCTGCGTGTCCAGCAGCAACGCCTCGTCGTAGCCTTCGCGCGTGGCCTCCAGGTTGGCCAGGATCGAGTTCACGTAGTGACCGGCCGTCTTGGACCGGACCATCGACACGTTGATATGGTGGCGCGCATAAGAGGACGTCTTCACGCGGATCCCCGCGTGCAGCCCTTCCTCGCCCAGATACGCGCCCCACGGCCAGGCCGCCACCGCCACGTGCACGCTCGCCCCTTTCGGACTCACGCCCATCTTCTCGGAGCCGTAAAAGGCGATCGGGCGCAGATAGCACTCCTCCAGCTTGTTCACCTTGACCACCTGGCGCTGCGCTTCCATCAGCTGCTCCGGCGTGAACGGTATCTGCATCAGGAAGATGCGCGCCGAATCGAAGAGGCGCTCCGTGTGCTCGCGCAGCCGGAAAATGGCCGGGCCCGCGGATGTCTTGTAGGCCCGCAGGCCCTCGAACACCGACAGACCGTAGTGAAGGGAATGGGTCAGCACATGGGTGGTGGCGTCGCGCCAGGGCACCATCCGGCCGTCGTACCAGATCCAGCCGTCCCGATCGGACATCGACATCTGCGCATCTCCTCGAGCGTTGCATTGATTCTATCCCGCGCGCGGCCCGCTTAGAATTGCGCCTCGCGATGTTCGAGGTTAAGCGGCTCACTGCGTTGTTCGGCCGACCGGTCGCACTGGCGCAGGTGCGCCGCGCGGCGTTCGTGGACGGAATGCGCTCGGTCGTCCCGGCGCTGATCGCGACGGGTGCCTGGGCGCTGGTCACCGGCGTGGCGACCGTGCGCATCGGTCTGGACGTCGGACCGGCGCTCGCGATGAGCGCATTCGTGTATGCGGGCAGCGCGCAGCTCGCCTCGCTGCCGCTGATGGCGGCCGGCGCGCCGGTGTGGCTGATCCTGTTGACCGCCACGATCGTGAACATGCGCTTCGTGATCTTTTCGGCGGGACTGCACCCCTATTTCCGGCACCTGAGCCTCACCCGGCGGCTGATCCTGGGCTACCTGACATCGGACCTCGGCTATCTGCTGGTGATCCGACGCTGGGGCGGCGGCGCGCATCCGGGGCCGGCCGACACCCGGCAGGTCTGGTTCTTTCTCGGACTGGCCGTGGCCAACTGGCTCACCTGGCAGTCGATGTCAGTGGTCGGCATCCTGCTGGCGGACCGGATCCCGACCAACTGGGGGATGGACTTCATCGGCGTGCTGGCACTGATCACGCTGGTGGCACCCTCGCTCACCGACTCGCCTTCGCTGGTCGGCGTGCTGGTGGCCTCGATCGTGGCCGTTCTCGCCCACGACCTGCCGATGAAGCTGTCCGTGCTGGTGGGCGTGCTGGCCGGCGTGGCAGCCGCGATCGTCACCGAGATGGTGCGTGAGCGCCGCGGAGCCGCCCGATGAGCGGCTTCACGCTGGCCCTCGTGATCGCCGGGCTAACGCTGGTGACCCTGGCCACCCGGTCGCTGTTCCTGCTGCTGGGGGACCGCGTGGCGCTGCCGGCGCGGATCCGGCACGGGCTGCGTTACGCGCCGGCGTGCGCGCTGGCGGCTCTGGTTGTGCCGCAACTGGTGCTGGCGGATCGGACGCTGAACTTCACGCTGCTGAACGCGCGGCTCGATGCGGGCCTGATCTGCATTGCGGTGATGCTCTGGAGCCGCAGCATGCTGGGGGCGATGGGCGCCGGGATGGCGGCCTTCGTGCTATTCGAGCCGCATCCGGTGCTGGATGCGGCGGTACTCGCGATAGGCGTCGGCCGCCGCCAGAGCCAGGTCGGGCTCGACCAGCGCCAGACGCGCCGCGATCTTCAGCAGCCCGATGTTTCCCAGGTTTTGCAGCAGTTGCGGGTGCGCGGCCGCTTGCGCCAGCACCAGGAACTGGACCGCGAACTCGATGTCGACCATGCCGCCGCGGTCGTGCTTCAGATCGAACAGATCCGAGGGGTTCGGGTGACCTTGCAGCATGCGACCCCGCATCGAGATCACCTCGGCGGCGAGCTGCGCGCGATCGCGCGCCTGGGCCAGCACCTGGCGCCGCAGCTGCTCGATTCGCTCGCCCAGCGCCCGGTCGCCGGCACAGGCGCGCGCCCGCGTCAGCGCCTGATGCTCCCACGCCCAGGCCCCGTGCCCGTCCGTGTTCAGCTGATAGCGCGCGAACGCGTCCAGCGAGGTCACCATCAACCCGGCGTTGCCGTCGGGACGAAGCCGCAGATCCACATCGAACAGCACGCCGCTGGAGGTGGGCGTCGACAGCCAGCCGACCAGCCGGCGCACCAGCTGCGCATAAAGAGCCGGAGCATCGGGATCCGGGTCGTCGTAGACGAAAATCAGGTCAAGGTCCGAGGCATACCCGAGCTCCTTGCCCCCGAGCTTGCCGTAGGCGACGACCGCAAGGCGCGGCGCGGCAGCCGCCGCGCCGCGCTGCAGCCTCCACACCGTCGCAAGGCTCAGGTCCAGCACCGCATCGGCCAGCGCCGAGAGCTGGTCGGCCAGCGCCTCCACGGTGAGCAGCCCGTTCACGTCGCCCATCAACAGCCGAAACACCTGCGCGTGGTGCGCATCGCGCAGCAGGTTCATCAGCCGCTCGCTGTCCTGGTCCGGCTCGAGCTGTCGTCCGACCTGCGCGGCCCAGCGCGGAACGAAATCCCCGTCCGGCGGGTGCGCCGCCAGCCGATCGTCCAGCAGCTCGTCCAGCACGACCGGATGGCGCGTCAGGTAGTCGGCGGCCCAGCGGCCGGCAGCGAGCAGACGCGCCACGCGCGCCACGGCCTGCGTGTATTCGTCGAGCAATGCGATGTAGGTGCTGCGGCCCGCAATCACTTCGAGCAGCCGCAGCCAGCGCACGAAGATCTCCTGCACCGGCGCGCCGCCCCGCGCCTCGGCCCGGCGTGCTTCCTCGGCGATGGCCGGCAGCGCGCCACGGACCAGATGGGCCACCCGCTTTCGATTCGCTTCCGAAGTCGCGCTCACGCGGGGCGCATCGAGCAGCGCCGCAACCCGCTCGGCCATCGCGCCCGGATCGGGAAATTCCAGGGCCGCCAGCGCAGAGGTCAGATCGACTGCAGGCAGGTCGGCGCCAGCACGCGCCGGCGCCGCGAAGATGCGGTCAAACAGCGCCGCAACCGGCGCCGTGTGCGCGCGATACCGCGCGATCAGCTCGTCGCCGTCGGCCAGCCCGAGCAGGCGCGCGACGCGATCGCGCTGAGGGCCGGCCGGGGCGATCTCGTGCGTCTGCGCATCGTCCACGTACTGCAGCGCGTGCTCCAGGCGGCGCAGAAACTCGTAGGCGTCCGCGAGCGCGCCGCATTCTTCAATGGGCAACAGCGCCAGCTCGCCGAGCGTTGCGAGCGTGGCCAGCGTCGAGCGCGAGCGCAGCCGCGGCTCGCGACCGCCGCGCATCACCTGGAACGTCTGCACGATGAACTCGATTTCCCGAATGCCCCCGCGCCCGAGCTTCACGTGGTCGCCCGCTCCGCTGCGACTGCGGGCGAGTCGCTCGGCCTGGCGCCGGATCTTCGCGTGCAGCTCGCGCAGCGCTCCGATCGCATTGAAATCCAGGTAACGGCGGTACACGAACGGCCGCACGCAGGCATCGAGCGAAGCCACCTGCCTCGCGAAGGACGCGCCGTCCGCCAGCACCGGCTCCGAGATCACGCGGCGCCGCGATCAGCAAGCGTCCCAGCCGCTCGAAAAACTCCTGGTTGGCGATCGGGCTCAGCGCAACGCCCGCGGCAGGCCGCGTGCTGCCTTCGGCGTCGTACACGAAGACCAGGTCCAGGTCCGAGGAAACGTTCAATTCGCCCGCCCCGCCCTTTCCCATCGCAACGACCAGCAGGTCCTGGGCGCTGCCCGAGTAGGAATCGGCCGGGACACCGTGTCGCACCGCCAGATCGGTCGCCAGCACCCGCATCGCATGCCGCACCGAGCACTCGGCCAGCGCCGTCATCGACTGGGTGACTTCGCCCAGGTCCGCCCGCCGGGCCACATCGCGCACGATGATGCCGAGCAGCAGCCGGCGGCGCAGCCGACGCAGTGCCCCCGGCAGCCAGGCACCCGGCTCCAGGTCGGCGCGCGCCGCCCGATCAGCCGCCAGCTGCGCTTCGAGCCGGGTGTAGTCCCAGGGCTGCACCGCGTTGTCGACCAGCCATGCGAGCTGCGCTTCGCCATCGGCGCCGGGGCCCAGCTCGGCCGTCAGTGCGCGCGTGACGAAACGGCTGCACTGCACGGCCGTCTCCGCGGCCCGCCGCAGCGACTGATCTTCGCGAGAATCGGTATCGGCCAAAATGCGGGTCGGTGGCGCGGTGCACGCGGCATGCTCGCGCGGTCGCCTGTGCTAGCGTCCGAGTACTGTTTTACGTGCGCCGCGCATCGGCTCGCCATTGTACGCAGGCGATGCTCGGATTCGGATCGAACGCAATGACCCAAAGGCAGGCAAACGCCCCGACCGGGCCGAGCGGTTCGCATCCAGGCGGCCACGCGGCCGAGATCGTCCGTTCGGTCGAAGGTATTGTCGAGCACGCGGTCGAGGCCGCCGAGCAGTCGCTGGGGCAGCGGCTGGGCGAAGGCGGGATGCGCTTGCTGCTGTGGGGCATCAGCGCGCTCGGATGGCTACTGCTCGCCGCCTACTTCGTCTTTTGCATTTCGCTGATCAGCCTGCGCGTGTGGTGGATGCCGCACATCGACCAGTGGCGCGGCCAGATCGAGGCACGCGCCTCGGCCGTGCTGAAGCAGCAGGTCACGATCGGGCACATCGAATCGAGCTGGCAAGGCTTCAATCCGCGCTTGCAGCTGACCGACGTGCGGCTGCACGACGCCAGTGGCGCCGTTTCGCTGACGCTTCCCCAGATCGACGCCGTGATGTCGTGGACCAGCGTTGCGACGCTGCAGCCGCGCGTGAAGTCGCTGACCGTGCTGGCGCCCGAGATCGAGGTGCGCCGCATCTCCGACTCCAAGCTGAGAATCGCCGGCATGCTGATCGATCTGGAAGCGACCGAATCGAACGCAACGGCCATGAGCTGGGTACTGGAGCAGCGGCACGTCGCCATCAGCCATGCGGTGGTCCATTACTACGACGACGCGGCCAGCGCGACCCAGAGCACCGCGACGGCGACCCCGGTCGACATGACCGATGTCGACATCCTGTTGTTGCACCGGTTCGCAACCCACTATTTCGCGCTGCGGGCCCGGCCGCCGCCGGACATCGCGGACCTGATCGACATACGCGGATGGTTCGACCACCCGTGGTCGGTCCCGGTGTCCAACCCGAGCGGCTGGTCGGGGCGACTGTATGCGCAGTTGAGCTTCGTCGACCTGGCGCGGGTCGAATCGTTCGCGCGGCAGATGCCGGCGCCGTTTCGAGTATGGCGCGGCAGCGGCGCGATTCGCGCCTGGGTCGATTTCGACGGCCCGACGGTGCAACGCGCGCGCGCGGACGTTGCGTTCACCGACGTCGAGCTGCAGCTGCGCTCCGATGCTGCCCCGCTGCGGTTGTCCAGCCTGCAGGGGCGTATCACGCAGCAGGCCTGGAGAACCGGCTCGGCCCAGGGGCAGGACATCGCGCTCACCCATCTGAGCCTGCAGGGACCGGGCCGCCTGCACCTGCCGCCCACCGACCTGACGTACCGCGTCTCGCGGCCGCTGGCGCCGGCGAACGCGCCAGCGCACACCGAGGTGGGCGTCAACGTGCTGTCGCTGGAGGACCTGGGGCTGCTGGCGAGCCAGCTGCCGCTGCCGGCCCAGGTCCAGGATCTGCTCACCCGTTATTCGATGCGGGGCAACCTGACCGATCTGCACGCGGCGTGGAACGGGGAGCCGGACCATGTGTCCGAGGTCGCGCTGCGAACACGTTTCGAACGGTTTGCGGCTGCGGCTCAACCGGCCGAACCGGCCTTCGACGCGGACGGACGCCCGGTTCCGGGGCAGCCCGGCTTCGAAAACCTGTCCGGCTCGATCGACCTGAATCCAAGCGGCGGAACCCTGGCGCTGGCAAGCTCGGATGCGCGCCTTTTCTTCCCGGGGCTGTTCGCGGAGCCCGAGATTCCGGTCGACCGCCTGGATGCGCGCGTGCACTGGAACACCGCTCCCGCACTGGAGGTCGCGGTGGACGCGTTCGCATTCAGCAACGACGACCTGGAGCTGAGCGCGGCCGGCACCTATCGGATCGACGAAGCCGGCGCCGCCTGGGCCGATGTCAACGCGAGCCTTGCGCGCGCCGACGCGGCGGCGGTGCACCGTTACGTGCCGCTCGGAGCCGGCAGCGGTGCGCGCGAATGGCTGCGGGCCGCGCTGCGCGAAGGCCGGCTATCGGCCGGCGTCCTGAAGCTGCGCGGCAGGCTGGATGCTTTCCCGTTCGTCGCGCGCGGCAGCGGCGAGTTCCAGGCCTCGCTGCATGTCTCCGGCGCCACGCTCGACTATGCGCCGACGACGCCGCACCATGTCCGCACTCGGCCCTGGCCGCTGATGACCGGCGTTGAAGCCGATTTGAACGTCAAGGGCAACCAGATCGAGATCCTGGCGGGCCGCTCCTCGGTGTACGGGGTACAACTGATCAATGTGTCGGGCCGCATTTCGCAGCTCGGGACGCAGGATCCGCACCTGACCATCTCGGGACAGGGCAGCGGTCAGCTGGCCAATCTGATCGGCTACGTGAACGCCAGCCCGGTTTCGCAGATGATCGGCGGGTTCCTCGAAACCGCAAAAGCGACCGGACCGGGCCGCCTGCAGATCAAACTGGACATCCCGCTGAATCGCGCGGTCGACACCGACGTGGACGGATCCGTTTTCTTCCAGGGCAACGACGTCGTGTTGCGCAACGATATGTCGCCGTTGATCGCCGCTACGGGGCGGCTCGATTTCAATCAGCATGGAATCCGGATCCCGGGCATCAATGCCGGTTTCGTCGGCGGGCAGGCGCACATCGATGGCGACACGACCGACGGCACCGTCGTGATTCGAGTGGCGGGGAACGCGACCCCGCAAGGCTTGAGGAGGCAGCTCGACTCCGCGGTGGTTCGCCGCATCCTGGACAGCTCGCACGGCACGGCCCGCTACGCGGTGGCGCTCACGGTGCGCAGCTACGGCATGGAGGTGCACGGCTCCTCGGATCTGACCGGCCTTGCGATCGACCTGCCGGAGCCGTTGAGCAAGGCAGCCTCCGATTCACTCCCGCTGCGGGTCGATCTGGTACCGGGCCCTGACGCCACGCCAGTGCGCGACACCGTGCACGTGTCCGCAGGCAGCCTGGGCGAAGTGCAGCTGGAGCGGGTGGCCGATACCGCGCCGGAGGGGCCGATGCACATCGAGCGCGGCGTGATCAGCATCGGCTCACCCGGGGCGCTGCCCGAGACCGGACTGCTGGTGCATCTGACACTGCCACGGCTGGACACCGACCGCTGGCTGCCCTTGATCGAGTCAGCGCCGGAGGATCCGGCCGCCGCGGGTGCAGCCGCCGCCGGCGGGCCCGACCTGGTAGCGGCGCACGTGGACGAGCTGTGGATTTCCGGCAAGCGCCTGAACAACGTGGTGCTCGGGGCCAGCCGCGCCAACGACGGCGGCTGGAACGTCAACGTCGAGGCCGATCAGACCTCCGGCTCGCTGCACTGGATTTCCGGAACGCGTTCGGCACCGGGGCATCTGACCGCGCGGCTGGCCCGGCTGATCATCCCGGAAGGCGCACGCGAGGGCGTGACCGAGGTGCTGGACGCCCCGCTGCGCGAGCTGCCGGAGCTCGATGTGGTGGCCGAGGACTTCGTGCTCGGGGCGAGCCACCTGGGGCACCTGGAGCTGAATGCGCAGAATTCCCGCGGCGGCCGCAGCAACACCTGGCAGCTCAAACGGCTGCAGATCGACAACCCGGACGGGCATATATCCGGCGGCGGGCAGTGGCAGCGCGAGCCCGGATCGCAGAAGCGACGAATGACGCTGTCGATCACGCTGGACATCGTCGACGCCGGCAACCTGCTCGGTCGCTTCGGCCTGGCGGGCGCGATCAAGAACGGCAAGGGCAAGCTCACCGGGACCCTGTCGTGGCTCGGGTCGCCCTTCTCGATCGACTATCCGACCCTGTCGGGCGAGCTGCAATTGAACGCCGAGAAGGGGCAGTTCCTCAAGGTCGACCCGGGTGCCGGGCGCCTGCTCGGCGTGATGTCGCTGCAGTCGCTGCCGCGTCGGATCTCGCTCGATTTCCGCGACATCTTCGCCAAGGGTTTCGCGTTCGACACGATCAAGGCTACCGCGAAGATTTCCAATGGCGTGCTCAGCACCCACGACTTCACGATGATCGGCGCCAACGCCAGCGTGCTGATCGAGGGCGAGACCAACCTGCAGACCGAATCGCAGAATCTGCACGTGGTGGTGCTCCCGGAGATCAACGCGGGTTCGGCCTCGGTGCTGTATGCTTTTATCGCGAACCCGGCGATCGGGATCGGAACTTTCCTGGCCCAGTGGCTTCTCAGACATCCGCTGTCGAAGATCTTTTCCTATGAGTACGACGTCACCGGGTCGTGGACCGAGCCGCTGGTAAAGCGGCACGAGCGCACGAAACCCGAGACCCCCGAGGAAAAGACCGGCTGACGCACGCATCCGGCTCGTCGATGTCCAACTCCAAGCTGCGCGTGGCGGCGATCCAGATGGTGTCGCGCACCACGGTCGCGCCGAACCTGGCGGAGGCGGCCGAGCTGATCGCCTCGGCCGCCCGCGAGGGCGCGCGGCTGATCGGGCTGCCCGAGTATTTCTGCCTGATGGGAGTGCACGACAGCGACAAGCTGGCCGTGCGCGAGGAAGACGGCCGCGGTCCGCTGCAGGAGTTCCTTGCCGCGCAGGCGGCCAAGCACCGGATCTGGCTGGTCGGCGGCACCGTTCCACTCGCTTCGCCGGCCGATGACCGGGTCCTGAACACCGCGCTGGTGTATGACCCCGAGGGCCGGCGCGCGGCGCGCTACGACAAGATCCACCTGTTCTCGTTTCAGCGCGACGGCGAGTCCTACGACGAAGCGCGCACGATCTGGCCTGGCCGCTCGCCGTGCACGTTCGAGCTGACCGACGGTGCGTTGCGGCTGAAGGTGGGTTTGTCGGTGTGTTACGACCTGCGCTTTCCGGAGCTGTATCGCGCGATGGATGCGCCGGACCTGATCCTGGTGCCGTCGGCCTTCACCGCCACCACCGGCCGCGCCCATTGGGAAACCTTGCTGCGCGCCCGGGCGGTCGAGAACCTGTGCTACGTTCTGGCTCCAGCCCAGGGCGGACGACATGAAAACGGACGCCGCACCTACGGGCATTCGATGCTGATCGACCCATGGGGCAGCGTGCTGGTGCAGCGCGAGGAAGGCGCCGGCCTCGTGGTGGGCGATATCGATCCGGCACGGATCCAGGAGTGTAGGCAGTCACTGCCGGCCCTAGCGCACCGGGTGCTGGGATAGCTGGCCGGGCGGCGAATTTGTAACAACCCGCTCGCCGCGGGGACAGATCCACTTGAAAAGTCCGCAAGCTGCCGCGACCTAAGTAGCCGGTTTTTCTGGAAAAATTGCATCATGAAACCGACTGACCCCTCGCTCGAACGGCTCGCGGCCGCGCGCACTCTGCTGCTTCAACCCTTTGGGCTGGAGGAGGCGAACCTGCAGCGCGCCCTGGCATCGGTGTTCGAGCACCGCACCGACTACGCGGACCTGTACTTCCAGTACACGCGCAGCGAGTCGTATTCCCTCGAAGAGGGAATCGTGAAGTCCGGCTCCTTCGGCATCGACCAGGGCGTGGGCGTGCGCGCCGTGGTGGACGACAAGACCGCCTTCTCGTACTCGGACGATATCTCCGAGGAAGCGCTGCTGCAGGCCGCGCACACCGTGCGATCGATTGCGCGCAGCGGCTCGGCCGGACGGATCCGGGTGGCCCCCCAACTGGCGCCGCGTTCGCACCGCCCGCTGTATGGCACCGATGACCCGGTCGCCTCGCTGGGCGCGGCGGCCAAGGTGCAACTGCTCGAGCGGCTGGAGCGGATGGCGCGCGCGCGCGATCCGCGCGTGCGCCAGGTGATGGCGACGCTGGCTTCCGAGTACGACGTGATCCTGGTGGCGCGCAGCGACGGGCTGATCGCCTCGGACGTGCGCCCCCTGGTGCGCGTATCGCTGACGGTGATCGCAGAGCAGGCCGGGCGGCGCGAGCAAGGCTTCTCGGGCGGAGGCGGGCGCGACGACCTGGCCTTCTTCAACGATGAACGGCTGCAGGAATATGCGCGCCAGGCGGTCGACATGGCGCTGGTGAACCTGCAGGCCCGCTCGGCTCCGGCCGGGCAGACGACCGTCGTGCTCGGCCCCGGCTGGCCGGGCATTTTGCTGCACGAGGCGATCGGTCACGGTCTGGAGGGCGATTTCAACCGCAAGGGGTCCAGCGCGTTCGCCGGCCGCATCGGCAAGCGCGTGGCCGCCCGCGGCGTCACGGTCGTCGACGACGGCACCGTGCCGGGCCGGCGCGGCTCGCTCGCGATCGACGACGAGGGCAACCCCACCTCGCGCACCGTGCTGATCGAAGACGGCATTCTGCGCGGCTACATGCAGGATTCGCTCAACGCGCGTCTGATGAAAACCTCGCTGACCGGCAACGCCCGGCGCGAGTCCTTCGCCAGCCTGCCGATGCCTCGGATGACGAACACGTGCATGCTGTCCGGCGACGCGGACCCCGACGAGATCATCCGCTCGGTCAAGAAAGGCGTGTACGCGACCAACTTTGGCGGCGGGCAGGTCGACATCACGAACGGCAAGTTCGTGTTCTCGATGGCCGAGGCCTACCTGATCGAAAACGGCCAGATCGGCGCACCCATCAAGGGCGCCACCTTGATCGGCAACGGGCCCGATGCGCTGACCCGCGTATCGATGATCGGCAACGACCTGCGGATGGACGCCGGGATCGGAACCTGCGGCAAGGACGGCCAGAGCGTTCCGGTCGGGGTCGGCCAGCCGACCCTTCGCATCGAGGGACTGACGGTCGGCGGCACCGCCGGCTGACGGCGACGGGCCTGCCAGCCGCCTGCCCTTCATTCGCGGTTCACACTTCGGTCACTTGGGCGCGACGTCCCCCGGCCGGTTTGCAGTTTTCGCCACACTGAAACGAACGGGTACAAACTCCGTCTTGGCAATTAGCGCGATTTGGAGGGCAATGTGGGCTGTCCCATGCCCGTGAAGCCGACGCAAGGCCCGCGTATGCGTTGGTCGTTGACCGTGCCTCCCGCCCTAGCGCTGTCTGCGCTGCTGGGGTTCATGTCGCCTGCGTCGGCCGACGGCCTTTCCTGGCCCGAGCGCGCGACGGCCGAGGGACCCGCCTTCGAAACCCTGAATCAGTGGTCGATCGTGCCCTCGTCAGGGGCGCGCCTGGAGGGGCAGGCCCGCCTGGATACGCGCCAGGAATTCAAGCTGAGCACCGTATCGACCGGGCGCTACGGCCTGTACGGGGTGAACGAGGTGGGGCCTGGCGGGCTGCGCCCCGACAACACGGTGGGGCTGGACCAGCCGCGCGCGGCCTATCGGTACACCTGGCTGTCGATGCGGGAGCTGGATCTTAAGGTCGGGCTGACGTCGAACCTGTCGCAGTTCGGGCCCTCGCTTCGCTCGGGCTTCACAGCGCCGCTGCGCTTCGGCAGCCTGCCCCAGATGCACCTTTCGGGCGTGGGGCGCCTGACCAACAACTGGCGCATCGCGCTGGACGCCGACGGACTGTGGACCGCGCGCGGCCGCTCGCTGGACCTGGGGTTGAATATCGACTACAGCTTGAATCGCAGCATGCAGCTGTTCGGGGGCTACCGGCTGACCGACTTCACGGGCGATGCCGAAGACTTCTACGGCAGCGGAACGACCAACACGGCCAACGTAGGGCTGCGCGTGCGGTTCTGAGCGCGGGTCGCCTGCTTGCACAGCGTGCCGGAAATTCGGTAAATTGGCTCCGTTCACGGCCAGAACCTGACGCACGATGTCCACCTTTTCATTTTTCTGGTACTTCGCGTTTCCGAGTGCCCTGGCGGCAGGGGTCGGATGACAGGTTCTGCAAGCGCAACCCGACACCAAACCGCCAGGCCAACGACCTGGCGGTTTTTTTTCACCAATGGATGCAATCATGGAAAACGGACGGAGCCAGAGCGTGAGATACATGACCGACGATCTCCGGATCAAGGAGATCAAGGAGCTGTCGCCGCCGTCCCACCTGATCCGCGAGTTCCCCTGCACCGACAGGGCCTCGCAGACCGTGCATGACGCGCGCAACGCCGTGCACCGGATCCTGCACGGCATGGATGACCGGCTGGTGGTGGTGATCGGGCCCTGCTCGATCCATGACCCGGCGGCTGCGCGCGAGTATGCGCGGCGCCTGGCCGGCGAACATGCGCGCCTCGCGGGCGAGCTGGAAATCGTGATGCGCGTGTATTTCGAAAAGCCGCGCACCACCGTTGGATGGAAGGGTCTGATCAACGACCCGGACCTGGACGGCAGCTTCCGGATCAATCACGGACTGCGGCTGGCCCGTGAACTGCTGCTGGAGATCAACGAACTGGGTCTTCCGGCCGGCTGCGAGTACCTGGACATGATCACCCCGCAGTACATCGCCGACCTGGTGAGCTGGGGCGCCATCGGGGCTCGCACGACCGAATCGCAGGTGCACCGCGAGCTCGCCTCGGGGCTGTCGTGCCCGGTCGGATTCAAGAACGGCACCGACGGCAACGTGCAGATCGCGGCCGACGCGATCAAGGCCGCCCAGCAGCCGCACCACTTCCTGTCGGTGACCAAGGGTGGCCATTCGGCGATCGTGTCCACGCGCGGCAACGAGGACTGCCACATCATCCTGTTGAAGAGATTCGAGAACCAGCTGCCGGTGTGCCGCAACGTGTCAAGCCAGCTCGCATCTGGTGAAGAGCGCATCTTCGGGGCGATGGTGGAAAGTCATCTGGTGGGTGGCCGCCAGGACCTGATGCCGGGCCGTCCGCTGACCTACGGTCAGTCGATCACGGATGCCTGCCTGGGCTGGGACGACAGCGTGGCCGCGCTGGAGATCCTGGCCGAGGGCGTGCGGCAGCGGCGCGTCGCCAGCATGCGGACCGGAAAATGAGGGGCAAATAGACTGCCGCGGACCTGGGAGCGAACGCTCGGCTTACGTCCGGAATCCCACCCGGCGCGCTGAGCCCCCGAACCTCAGCGGCCGGCGCGGTCGTGCCGCCACAACACGTCGTCGATACCGCCTGCGCGATTCAGAACGCGCGCCAGCACGAACAGCAGATCCGACAGCCGGTTCATGTACTGGCGCGCAGCCGTTCCGACCGCATTCGCGCCGCCGGCCTGCGCCAGCGCGACCAGCGCGCGCTCGGCGCGCCGGCAAACGGTGCGGCACGTGTGCGCCAGCGCCGCCGGGCGGGCCCCGCCCGGCAGGATGAATTCGGCCAGCCGCGGCAGATCGGCGTTGTAGTGCGCGAGGCGCTCATCGAGGCGCGCGACCTGCGCCTCGGCGATGATCCGATGGCCCGGGATCGACAGTTCGCCTCCGAGATCGAACAGATCGTGCTGGATGTCGAGCAGATCCGCGCGAACCGGATCCGGCAGCGGCTCGGCCAGCAGCACGCCGAGCGTGGCGTTCAGCTCGTCGACCTCGCCGATCACTTCGATCCGGGCGTCGTCCTTGCGCGTACGCGTGCCGTCGCCCAGCCCCGTCGTGCCGTCGTCTCCGGTGCGGGTTGCGATCGTCGAAAGCCGGTTCGCCATGCCTGCTCCTGTGCAATAGAATCGGATCGCGAAGTCGAGCTGACCACTTCGAGGTGGGCATTATGGGACACAGCGGATGTTCGTGAATCGATCGAGCGTGGCGCCGCGGTCAGCGTGACCGACGGCGCCATTCGTGTGCGAGACCTTCCCATGCTCGGCGACTTGCAATGACGACCACCGCGCCCTCGGCGCACGCTGCGCCGGCACCGGAAGGCATCGGCGCGATCGATCGGCAGCGCCAGCTCGAGGTACTGCAGGCGCTGCGCGCGCACCTGCCCGAGGACTGCCTGCTGGTGCACGCCGAGGACACGCGCCCGTACGAGTGCGATGCGCTGACGATGTTTCGTCAGGTGCCGATGCTGGTCGCGCTGCCGCGTACCGAGCAGCAGGTGGTGGCGATCCTGCGCACCTGTCACCGGATGCAGGTTCCGGTGGTGCCGCGCGGGGCTGGAACGTCGCTGTCGGGCGGTGCGCTGCCCCACGCGCGGGGCGTTCTGTTGTCGATGGCGCGCTTCGACCGGATTGTTTCGATCGATCCGCTGGCGCGGATCGCGGTCGTTCAGCCGGGCGTGCGCAACCTGGCGATCTCGGAGCAGGCGGCCCGTCATGGCCTTTTTTACGCGCCCGATCCGTCCAGCCAGATCGCCTGCACGATAGGCGGCAACGTGGCCGAGAACTCCGGGGGCGTTCACTGCGTGAAATACGGACTGACCATTCACAACGTGATGCGCGTGCGCGCGGTGCTGTCCGACGGCTCGATTGCCCTGTTCGGCTCCGAGGCGCTCGATAGCCCGGGGCTGGACCTGCTGTCGGTGCTGATCGGTTCCGAGGGCATGCTGGCCGTGGTCACCGAGGTCAGCGTGCGCCTTTTGCCCAAGCCGCAGCTGGCGCGCTGCGTGATGGCGAGCTTCGACGACGTGGAAACGGCCGGCAACGCGGTGGCCGCGCTGATCGGGGCCGGCATCATCCCGGCGGGCCTGGAGATGATGGACCGGGCCGCGGTGGCGATGGTCGAGCCGTTCGCGCAGGCCGGCTACGACCTGGGGGCGGCGGCGATCCTGCTGTGCGAAAGCGACGGCACACCCGAGGAGGTCGCCGACGAGGTCGAGCGGATGGAGCAGGTGCTGCGGCAGGCGGGCGCGACCGGCCTGAGCGTTTCGCGCGACGAGGCCGAGCGCCTTAAGTTCTGGGCCGGCCGCAAGAACGCGTTCCCGGCGGCCGGGCGCGTGTCGCCCGATTACTACTGCACGGACGGCACGATTCCGCGCAAGCGGCTGGGCGAAGTGCTGAAGGCGATCACCGCGATGGAGTCGAAGTACGGCCTGCGCTGTCCGAACGTGTTTCACGCCGGCGACGGCAACCTGCATCCGCTGGTGCTGTACGACGCCAGCGACCCGGATTCGCTGGCCTTCGGGGTGAGGAAGGCGTTCGATCCGGCCGCGATCCTGAACCCGGGCAAGGCGATCCCGACGCTGCCGCGCTGCGCCGAGTACGGCCGGATGCATGTGCGCGCGGGCGAGCAGCGGTTCGCCGACCTGCCGCGCTTCTGAGGCTGAAGCCGTGGAGCAGGCGCTTGCCGAGCTGACCGAGCGCGTGCGCGCGGCGCGCGCGGCGCGCACCCCGCTGCACGTACGTGCCGGGGGCACCAAGGACTTCTACGGCGCGCCGGCGCGCGGCGAGCCGCTCGATCCGCGCCCGTACCGCGGCATCGTCAGCTACGAGCCCACCGAGCTGGTCGTGACGGCCCGCTGCGGCACCGCGCTGGCCGAACTCGAAGCGGAGCTGAAGGCGCACGGCCAGATGCTGCCGTTCGAGCCGCCCCACTTCGGGAGCGGCGCCACCGTGGGCGGCTGCGTGGCGGCCGGGCTTTCCGGCCCGCGCCGGGCCACGGCCGGCGCAGTTCGCGATTTCGTGCTGGGCGCGGTGCTGCTGGACGGCACCGCGCAGGTGCTGCGCTTTGGCGGCACCGTGATGAAGAATGTGGCGGGCTACGACGTCGCCCGGCTGCTGGCCGGCTCGATGGGCACGCTCGGGGTGATCCTGCAGGCCTCGATCAAGGTGCTGCCCGTGCCGGTACAGGAG
>WNFI01082002.1_pt1 | contig 22608 bp, 19 predicted proteins | sample 5400471 | NCBI WGS metagenome assembly WNFI01 (sample SAMN13153348, study PRJNA577476) | soil metagenome | isolation source: 100 cm saprolite on Douglas fir-dominated hillslope | place: USA:California | collected 2013-09-17
CCGCCCGAATTGGTGCTAGATGCAATTGACCAGATACTGGATCATTCCAAGACCGATGATACTCAAATCGCCATGAAGGCTTCCTCTGGCCCAATAAACTTTGACAATGTTTATCAGTACAGGCTTTTCGAACTGCTACCGGTATTGAGAGAACTGGATCCATCCAAAGCAGAACAGTTGTCGAATGACCCTCGAGTGCAAGCGCAGCTGGACAAGTACCCGAATGGACTGCAATCGTTGGATCCAACCGTCCGTGACACACCATTGAGAAAAGGCGAAGAATCGGGAATGCAGGGTGTTTCGATGACATCACCCGGCGCGTCTGGGAAGGTACGTCAAGATTGGCACTCTGCCGAAATTTATCAGCGCCAGGCGAACGAGATCCTGAAGCAGGCTGGAGATGATCCACGGCAGGCTATAGCAAAAGCAGCAACACTGCCTGTGCAGGCGGGTCGCACGGTGCCCAGGTCTGAAACGCTATTAAGAATTGCTCAGGTGGGGTGGAAAAAGAACCCTTCAGCCTCCAAAGAGGCGCTTGAACAGATGGCGGACTCTCTTAAGAAGGTTGATCCCGCGATGTATCGGATCGGGCTTCGAGTTGGAGTCGGGCTTCGAGTTCAGTACTGTTGGTCTGATGGAGTAGAACTCGCGAACAACATGAAAGACACAGATCTCGCCAGGAGTTTGCTGCAGGAGGGCATGGAGCAGGCCGAGCGCTGGAAGGGCGTGGACGGTGATGACAGTGATCCGCACTTTGCGCTGAAGGCGTGGTGGCCGTCGGTCGCACTGTTTTCTGCGCTTCTAAACTCCGCCGCCCACATTTCCCCGCAGACTGCTCTAGAACTAATCCACAAGTTCGAGGATCCAGATCTTGTCACGCTGTTCCAAATTCGACTGGCGAACGATCGTTTGGGTGCTGACGAAGAGAGTCTCCATTAGTTTGCCGTCTGCCGGATCGTGCTAACGCAGCTTTCTGATCAGAACTTAGTCGAAGATTGTCTCGGGGCTGACCTATCGCATGAGTCTCAGGTAAATTGACGTAAGATCTGTTCACGACAGTTAGCGGAACTGTCGTCGGTGATGCGAGGAAAGGCCGCCTCGTCAGCGGTCCGGAGGTTACGTCCAAACTGTGGTTCTTGTTTGCCCTATGTTTCAAGAAAGTCAGATCTACTGCGGCGTCAACAGGAAAGCCTCGGCTTGGCCGTTGAGCGTGCCATAGCCTACGATCTGGCCGCTGGCGTTGATAGCGAGGGCGGATCGCAGAAGCCATCCGGTATTGGCAGAGATCATATTGTTCAGATCCTGCATGCCTGAAGTCGACGACCACACGAACGCGTGTACATTCCCAGTCGGGTATCCAGACGCGCCGACCACCTGGTCGACGTTGTTGATGCCGTAGGCGTAGCTAACGGAAGCCCTAGGGAGCACGCCGAGGTCAAGAAAACTGCCTTTCTTGCTCCAGAGCACGGCATGGACACAAACAATGCCGCAACCCTCGATGCCTGCAATCTGCCCGAGATCGTTGATGGCGTAAGCGTAGCCTCCGCTGCCGGTCGGCAAGGGCAGGGCTATCATGCCGGTAGTCTTCGACCACAGAAAGGGGTAGGCGCCTCCGTTGCCCACGGTGGACCAGCCGACAACCTGGCCGAAACGGTTGATCGCGTAGGCCGCGCTGAGATTGCCTCCCAGCAAGAAGCCGAGGCCCTGCATTCCCATGGCTTGGGTCCATACCATCGCCTCGGACCCGTACTGGGTGGTATCTGCCGTTCCGGCGATTTCGCCCGTTGCGTTGACGGCATTGGCAGCACTAAAAATGCCGCCTGGAAGAGTCCCTAGGTCATGCGGATTGCCTTCTCTCCACAAAACGGTGTGGTAATTGCCCGGGCCGTCGGATTCGCCGACGATTTCGCCGTGACTATTAATACCCAGAGCTGCAGTATGCGTGCCACCCGGGAGCGGTTGTAGGCTCTGAGAGCTGTGCGTCGGAGTCCAAAGGTAAGACAGGCTATTGTTGACAACGACCACGTCGCCCAGATTGTTGATGGCGTGCGCGGCGCCGGGGCCAAGATCGGTGACGGTGTAGGACTGGGCTGCGGCGAACGCCGCGAGGGAAAGAACAACAAGCACCGAGAGCACTAGCCAGTTAGCTTTTGCCATGGGACCCCTCAGAATAGGAACAGAACTGCTTTCGCGGCCCGTTTTGGCCGCATGGCATTTTACTCCGTTTGGCCAGCCCCTTCTCACCTTTTTCCACCTTTATGAGCCCTATCGAAGCGCAGCGACTTGAATGTTCAGCGCAGTCTGATTCGTGCTAGTTGGTGAAACATCTCAATTGCACTCAAGTCCCTGGTGGGGCGTCCCCACCCTTCTTGCAGGTCTGATACAGTTGTGCGCGATGTACGGGATGGCTCAGCGTACGTCTGTCGGCGTGTGCGAAATGAACCGCCTCAAATGGGTGTTCCTTGGTAACCGCGGCCTCAGGGCTGGATGGCGCGTTGCGTTGTTCATCGCAATGTATCTCCTCGCGGGAGAAGGCCTCAACCGCATCCTACCGAAACTGCATTTTCCCGATCGAGCTTTCATCTGGTCTAGCTTCCTGTGGAATAATCTGCTGGACTTTGCTTTCGTTGCGGCAATCGCGTGGGTCATGTCGCGGATCGAGCGAGAGCAGTTTTCATCGTATGGCTTGCCCATTGATACCAATTCCGGAGAACTGTTATGGAAGGGAGCTGTATGGGGATTTATACCTTCAGCGCTCATTTTGATTCCGATTTATGTCGCGGGAGGGTGTTCATTTCACGGGCTTGCTATCCACGGACGCGATTTCGTCGTCTCCGCAGTCCTGTGGGCGCTTGGGATGCTGGCACTTGGTTTCAGCGAAGAATTCTTGTTTCGCGGATACCTGCTCAAGACTCTCAGTGAGGGAATTGGCTTCTGGCCGGCTGCAGCTCTACTCTCGAGCCTCTTTGGGCTGGTGCACCTGCTCTTCAAACCGCATGAAGACTGGATCGATCCTGTTAGCGTTGGATTATATGGATTGTTCTGGTGCTTGACATTGCGCCGCACCGGCAGCCTTTGGTTCGCGGTGGGCTTTCACGCCGCTTCTGACTATGCCGACATGATCGTGTTCGCCGAGCCGAATTCCGGCAACGACGGCAAGCCGATCGCCGGACACTTGCTCGATGTAAGCTTTCACGGTCCGGACTGGCTCACAGGTGGTCCGCGGGGTACTGAAGCGAGCCTGGTGGTTTTCGTGGTACTGGCAGGGCTGTTTTATTTCTTTAACCGAGCCTACCCCACCAAAGAGAAGGCCGGAGCTAGGTCGTCAATCTAAGGCTGAGTGATAGGGCTCACGCCCTTTCACCCAGGGGGGAATATGGAGGTTGGGACGGATTTCCGCGAACGGGTACTTGGCGAAAAATCCCCATAACGCTCAAAACCCCTCAATGAGCGAAATCGTCTGGCTAACAACAGTCAACGCTTTTCACGCCACCGCAAGGATGCGAAGATGCCGGAACTGTGGTGCCCGTCCTTCGCAGCCAACCTCGTCAAGGACGCACCCCCTTCACTGGTGATGTCAGCGGATTAAAGAGCCCGGGCCACTCGGCCACTCCGGTCAAGTGCGCCCCCTCGGTATATTCGACTCCGAGAAAAACATCTCGTTGCAGCTTTCCTGAGATCGGTAATACAATCCGTGCCTAAGCGCGCCTCGATTTCCCCCTACAGTGCTCCGCGCAATACTCCGCAAAGAGAGACCTCCCTATGACTAGTCGACGTCGGACGACAGCTATCTGCCTGCTTCTCACAGCCCTCCTCGCGATTTGTCCTCTTGCCTCTTTCGCGCAGAGCAAAAAGATCCTGCACAGTTTTCAGAGCGGCACTGATGGCGCTCTTTCAGACACGAATCTGATCCCCGACGGCTCTGGCGGCTTTTACGGCATGACTCATGTTGGAGGCAGTTCCAACTGCGGCGGTTACGGCTGCGGAACGTTCTTCCACCTCACCCAATCTGCTGGCGCCTGGACCGAGACCGTTCTGTACAGCTTCCCCGGAACCCCCGACGTTAGCCAACCCACCTTTGAATTAGTACGTGACAAAGCGGGCAATTTTTATGGCACCTCGCTCGGTGGCGGACCAGTGAACTGGGGCACAGTATTTGAACTTTCACCCCCGTCTGCGACTGGCGGAGCGTGGACAGAGACCATCCTCTACAGTTTCACGGGCGGCCTGGATGGCGGATTCCCGTTCGGAGGCGTGGTTTTCGGGCTCAACGGTGGGCTCTACGGAGTGACCGCCTACGGCGGTCCCTACAAGACCGGCGATTGCTACAACAACGGTTGCGGCGTCATCTTCCAACTACTACCGCCTTCCCAGAAAGGCGGTGCCTGGACTGAATCTCCAATCTATAACTTCAATCCGTTCGAGGTTACGATGGGAGACGTGCGGCTAGCGGTTGACCAACAAGGACGGCTCTTCGGAGCGAACGGTAATGACTATCCGCACCCAAGCATCTTCATGCTTTCCCCGCAGACGGACGGCTCCTGGCTCTACGGCCAAATCTACAGCTTCACCGGCGGCGTGGATGGCGAAGTTCCCGACTCCGGACTCATCTTCGACAAAGCCGGCAATCTCTATGGCACGTCCATGGGAGGTCAGTCTATCGGGGGAACCGTCTTTCAATTGCTCCCACCCGCCGATGGCTCCAACAATTGGACATTCAATATCCTCCATTCGTTTGCGGGGCCGCCTACTGATGGCTACGCTCCCGCAGCCCGACTGACTCTCGATCAACAGGGCAATCTGTACGGTATCACCACAGGAGGCGGATTCGCCGCCAAAGGCTGTTACTACGGATGTGGCACGGTCTTTGAATTGTCCCCATCATCTTCAGGGACATGGACCGCAACCCTGTTGCACAGATTTATCGGCGGCAATGATGGATATGAGCCACAGGCTCCTGTAACCGTTTCAGGCGGAGTGGTGTACGGCACCACATGGTTGGGGGGAAGCGCTAATTCCGGCACGATCTTCGCAATTCGCCCTTAGGCCATGTGTGTCGAGGCTTTGGCCCGACCTTTATGCGAACTAATTCCCGAGGAGGACGATTCGGACTGCGACGCGTTATGAGCGGAGCTGGTGTAACATCCCCATTTCACTCATTGGTATCCGCGAAGCCAAACCGTGGCCACAGTCATCAAATCATGCCAGGAGGGTGACGAAAGATGTATCACGTGCGCCAGGAAAACCTGCCCTTTGTTGGTAGTTCGCATGAGTTTGTCGGAGCTGAGCAGGGCAACACCAGCGTTTCGGTGTTCCTATTCCATGGGAAGCCCGGTTCCGGGCCGGGTCCGCACCGTCACCCTTATGACGAGATCCAGTTCATCCGTGAGGGCCGGGGCTTGTGGACAGTAAGCGGCAAGACTTTCGAGGGCAGCGCTGGAGATATCTTTGTCATTAAGGCCGGCGAGATCCACAGCTTTAAGGCGGTTGGTGATTCACCACTGGTACAATTCGACGTTCACCTCAGTCCCCGCTTCATCCAAGAGAATCTATAGATATAGAGCAGTGGGTTGCAATGTGACTGGGTCCGCAGCCCTCGGCCAAAACGCAAGCGCCCTTATCAGTTGGCGAAATATCGTTACTACACTCACTGACTAGCTTCTTGCGGTTCATGTCTGTTTTTCAGCCAACCGTACACTGCCGGAACTTTCAGGTGGTCCGACCCTATGTTATTGGGTAATCTTTGTGGGTAGGGACTCATGACCTCGCTCAGCAAAAACGCCAGAGTCGCAGGGCTCCTTTACATTTTGAGTTCACTGTTTGGCATTGTGCGCCTGATCTACATTCCCAGCACCCTGTTGGCATCGGAGAACGCGGCGGCGACGGCCAACAATATCGCGAGGCACGAGTTGCTCTTCCGCTTCGCATAGTCAGCTACCTGCTCTGTAGTGCTGTGTGGATTTTCGTCACACTCGCTCTCTACCGGTTGCTTAAGGGAGTCGACCAGACGCTCGCTCGGTTGATGGTGATCATCACCGTAGTGATCACGCCCATCTTCTTCGTCAACGCAGCAAATGACGTAGGCGCCCTGCTGTTCGCTCGCGGCACCGAGTTTCTGTCAGTCCTGTACCAGTCGCAGCGTGAGGCGTTCGTCATGCTGTTCCTCAATTTGCATCACCAGATTGATCTGGCTAGCGAGCTTCTTTGGATCCTATTCCACGTTCCCTTCGGGCTACTGGTATACAGGTCGCGTTTCCTGCCCCGCATCTTAGGAGCTTGGCTGATCATGGTCGGTTTTGCCTATTTTGCCCTCAGCCTTACCGGGCTGATGCTTCCAGCGTACGAACACAAGGTCTGGAACTTTGCTCAACCCGTCCTGTTTGGAGAGGTCGCGATTATGCTGTGGCTAGCGATTATGGGCGCAAAGGAACCGCGCTTGGCTGCGGGATCCTGAGCGTTAACTGGCGAAAAATCGCCATGGCACTCATTGACCAGTGGCGGGCTTGCCCGCCGTTTCTCCGCTGGGATTCCGGTGGGCCAAGCCGCAACATCGCTAGCCAAATCCTTCCCTTCCCGTCTAACATTCCACATCTCACTCGAGGACCACCACCATGAGACGAATCGCCGCATTTCTGGCTCTGGCACTGTCGTTTTCCTCCTATGCGCAAAGTCAAAAAGCGCCAACCACACTCAAGAGCATTCTGCTGGAGCAACTGCGCACTCTCACAACCAGAAAGACTGGTTTGTGGACGCGAACACCGCCGTCGCCGGACTCACGCCCGAGCAGGCCAACTGGAAAGATGGCAGCGGCAATCATTCCATCGGACAGCTCACAGTCCACCTGATTTTCTGGAACAAGCGGAATCTGGCGAAATTCAAAGGCGAGGACCCGGCCAAGTTCAGCGGCAACAATGAAGAAACCTTCAGCAGCTTCGACAACAAAAAATGGACCGCCGCGGTAAAGGAACTCGACGAAGTTCTCACCGCCTGGGAAAAAGAAGTCGAAGTCGCAGACGATAAAAAATTGGAATCCTGGGCCTCGACCATCGCCCACATCGGCACGCACAACGCTTACCACGTCGGCCAGATCATTTTCATCCGCAAGCTGCAAGGCTCCTGGGATCCAGAAAAGGGAGTCAAGTAGGAAGGGCTGGCTGGCTTTCTCCGCTAGCGCTGCGGTCTCGCCACTGCTGAGGCTGCTGGATTAACGGGCGGTCCGTGGTACCCAAGACGCCGCTCTGATCAGACATCCTTTTCTTGGACCTCATTAGGGTCCGGTCCCCTTTGTCCGCTTCCGGACAGCTGATTCCATAAGCGCACAAGCCGCAGCCCTTCGGTTTATGACACAACTTCCTTTTGTGCCCTGAAATGAACAGCTTGGATGAAGTGGGAGTTTGGCTCACAGTATGCAATCGATTAACCCATGGACGCCGTAGCAATGCGAGAAACACATCTAGTAACGCCATCGGAGACGGGCCGCGTGCTCATTGCCGACGATCAGGTGCACGTTCTGGACGCCCTACAGATGCTGTTAAGCGGTTACGGTTGGGCGACGGAAGCGGTCACGCATCCAGCCCGCGTGTTGCGGGCGCTGGAGACCGGACAGTTCGATGCGGTTTTAATGGACCTCAACTACACACGCGATACCACAGCAGGTGCGGAAGGGCTGGAACTGGTATCGCAGATTCGTTCTATGGACAGCCTGCTTCCCGTGGTGGTGATGACAGCCTGGAGCAGCGTGGACCTCGCGGTCGAAGCTATGCGGCGCGGCGCTTCGGATTTTATACAGAAGCCCTGGGAGAATCAGGACCTTCTGCAAAAATTGCGGGCCCAACTGTCATGGGCAAGAGCGCTGCGGTGGGAGCAACGGCAGCGCGACGAAGAACTGCGGGAGGCTCGCGAGATTCAGGATAACCTGCTGCCCAGGAAATTGCCCAAAGTGGCGGGCTATGAGGTGGCCGCCGTGACACGCCCGTTGCGATTCGTGGGCGGCGACTACTACAGCGTCGTGCGTATCAGCGAGCGACACACTGCCCTGTGCATTGCCGATGTAGCCGGCAAGGGCCTGCCGGCAGCGCTTTTGATGTCCAGCTTGCAGGCGGCGCTAAGACCGCTGATCTGTCAGAGACTGGCACCGCGTGAACTGTGTCGCCGGCTAAACCGCATCTTATGTGATCTAACGCCGGTGGGGAAGTTCATTTCATTCTTTTATGCTGTGCTGGACAACGTAGACAATCGGCTGACCTATTGCAACGCTGGGCATAACCCGCCACTGTTAATCCGGGCGGACGGCACTTCCACGGAGCTAAAGGCAGTAGGAGCGGTCTTAGGACAGTTCCCCCAGTGGCTCTACGAACAAAGCGAACTGCAAATGGCAAGCAATGACAAACTGTTGCTTTTTACCGACGGGTTGGTAGAGGCCTGCAATGCGGATGAGGAATCGTTCGGGGAAGACAACCTGATCCGTATCGCGCGGGAAAATCCGTGTTCCAGCGCTGAGGAAGTGATGGGCTTATTGATACGCGCCGCGTTGCAGCATACCGGAGAACATTTTCAGGATGATGCCAGCCTCATTGTGTTGAAGGCCACGGACAGAGCAACTTCAGATCTGGACGGAGGGATTCAATGATCAGCTGGTTCCAGGATCTCTCTGTGCCCAGAGATTAACCAGCGAGGTCCGTGGTGCCCACCTTTCGATGCCCGGACCTTCAACTACTCTTGGGCGGAGGATCGCGAAATGTAGAGGAACCGGGCAGCGAAGTGCCCACTCGTCGAAACCCGCGACGAAGTGGGGCAGCGTTTGGTAAGATGGCGCGCGGGCCAGCCAACCAGTCCTGCGATGCCAGGTCGAGCGGAGCCGAACCTATGGCAGCTTCGCCTTGACTAGATAGAGCTTATCCTCATTCTTGTAAGGCACGAAGATGAGGCCTTCGGGACCGTAGCCGGCTAGGTGTAAGGCATTATTCTCGACGACGGGACGCATCCTGTAATCTGCAATCGAGTTTCCTTGAAGGTCTGTTACTTTGATCAGGTTCTGATGGGTGTCGAAGTCGAAACCCCTGTCAAATTCGACGGCGAGTCGTCCGGAATAAAACTTGATGCTCCTAGCCAGGAGTTCGGAATCCCCGGCGTCGATTCGTAGCTTACGAAGCACCTCACCAGCCGGGGAAATAACGTATACCAGTGCGGGGGAGGCAGTCCTATGAAGAAGATAGACATTGCCGTCCGAGCCGGCGGCAACGTCGCCTTTGCTCACAAAATCGGCGCCACCGATCATGCCGATCGGCCGAGATCCCCAGTCCGCCGGCGACGCCTTCTGGCGGGCTTCTTCGTCTTCCGCCTCATAAATCTTCTTCACCAGCCTCCCGTCAGCGGCGAACACCGCGGTGAAGGGAGTGAGGTTATCTTCGCCAGTCGTGGCAGTCAGCAGATATTCGCCCGACTTAAAAACGGCCAATAGCCAGGACTGCGTATGCGAGGCAGTTGCTAGCTTCGTTTTCGTCTTCACCGAGCCGTCTGGCGCGAACTCCACCACAAAAACCTCGCCATGGGCATCCGCAGCCTGGAAAACTTTGCCGTCCGCAGTCACAAAAACGCCTTTGCCGATAACATTGACCCCGCTGCCAGCCTGAAGATTTTGGAAGGCGTCCAAAACGCGAAAGCTTCCCATTAAAGTCCCGTCTGGTGAAATCTTCCGGATCGGACGCGTCACTCGCTCCTGCCCCGGCTTCTCGGACGCAATGCGGCGCAGGTAAACATTTCCTGCGCCATCGCAGATACCGCCGCGACTCTGCGTCGCTGGGCCCGTCCCGGGCACCTCGATTTTGGCATACGCTTTAAGGTCTTCAATGGCCCCCGAGGGCTGCTGTGCGCAAAGCGTCGTAGCCACGCCGCATGCGGCGGCAAGAAGAATAAGCTGGGTTCTCATCGTGAACCTCCTGAATTGTCTGGTTGAGGACTCGGACGGCACCCTGTCTTTCCGGCACGTAGTAAGGCAAGCGGAAGATCGTCGGCGAGGGAAAGCTCCCACTGGCCAGGACGAACGTGAGAGGTTCGTGATTGCGAGGCCAACGCGGAAGGTTGATTACTATTCACCACAAAAAAGACATCATACGTCACGCGGCCGTCTTTGGACTTACCATCGCTGGGATTGGGATTGACTGCCGCCTGGTAATGGAACCAATTCCCATATTGGTCGTAGAAGTGTTTATCGTCACGATAGTGGAGACCGAGTGAGAACACGCCCAGTTCCGGCAACGTATGCAATTCATTTTGCTGGGAAATGCCGTCGTGGTTTTCATCGACCCACAGAAGGAGGTACGAAAACAACGCGTCGCGTTTGTCGATAATGCCGTCCCCGTTACCGCTGTTCTCGGGTTTGTCTAACTCGGCCAGCGCGAGGAAGCCATTCGGGGTTGCTGAATTTGGCTGATCGGTGACATTTCCGAACAGCTCCTTGCCGCTGTCGATGATTCCGTTGTGATTGCGATCAAGCGCAAAAAAGCGTTCCCGGCACCAGCAGCAGTCCACGAAATCTGAACGGGGTGACCGTCCGCGAGAATGTCAAACAACACGCCGTTTTCCGCCGAAGTCAGGTGGAAACCGTGACCCGTGATGTCGATGATGATGGGACTTGCACTCTGGCAGCCGCAGTTACTGTAGTTGCAAGTCAAGCCATAACCAATGTTGGAACAGCTGATACTGCCGTTGCAGCATCCACCGGTCTGGCAGCTCGTATCCGGGCCTATGTTGGCTTCGGTGAACTGATAACCGTCTGCGGAGCATTCGCCATAACCCATATAGCAAAAGTAGCCCGCGGTGCCTGAGCCTCCGCAATATGACTCGGGGACGTCCACACCATTGCACTCGTGCTCATAGTCTACAGGCACTACTCCCTGGTTACATCCCTGTGCAAAGGCCCTGCCACCCAGAAGCAGCATTGCGACAACTATTGAAAACCGGCAGACGACTGGAAGAGATCTCATCAAATCCTCCCAACCTAAAGAAGACGTGGGGGCCCGAAGTTGGACTGACACGCTAGCTAAAAAAGGGGTGAGTTCCCGGTAAATCAACACTTCGTTACGTTTTCAGAACAAGACGACGCTTTCCCGTATCCCCGGATAGGAGCGCAGAAGCAACTACTCAAAGAATCCCGAAACCTGTTACGTATTCAGAACAGGCGTCCCGGATCTCCGCATCACTCGCACCGGTTCCATACCGATTCTATTCGCCGTTCTATCTACCGGCGGATTGGCCCACCCTTTCCCCGCTGGGATTCCGGTATTGCCACTGCTGAGACTGCGCCATCCCTTCAACTTCGCTCCGGGCAGGCTCTTGCGCTTTTTGCAAGGGTGGGGAGACGAATCTTAAGATCTTCTTTGTGCTAGAGGATTAACCAGCGAGGTCCGTACCCACCATTCTCAAAACCCGCGAAAGATGGAGCAGCCTCAGTTCGTTTGATGGAAGGATGGCCAGCTTCCTGGAGGTACGGGTTGAGATTTTCCATGACGACTTTAAGTTTCACTGCGGTCATAAAGATCAGAGGTGTCAACCCTTTCATCCTGGTCAGCGCAGTTCGGGCGAATGCCATCAAGCCGGGCTGGCGCAAGCCACTTCCGGTTCTGGTGCGCATCAATGGCAAGCCCGCAAGGGCATGGCGCATCAACATGATGCCGGTAGGCGACGGAAGCTTCTACCTATACCTGCACGGCGAGGTTCGAAAAGCGTCCGGTACGGTAGTGGGCGATCGTGTGCGCGTGGAGATCGATTTCGACCCAAGCTATAAAAACGGCCCCCAACATCCCATGCCCGCGTGGTTCAGGAAGGCGCTCGCCGGGAATCCGCAAGCCATGAAGAACTGGACAGCACTAATTCCGAGCCGTAAGAAGGAGATACTCCGCCACTTCTCACGCCTCAACTCGTCAGAGGCGCGTGCCCGGAACCTTGCTAACGCTCTCCACGTGCTTGCCGGGGAAACCGGCCGATTTATGGCGCGTGCGTGGAAGAACGGATCGTAGGGCGTGCCCGATGGGGAGCTTCCTCGATAAATAAATATCGGGCGGGGGGCCCATCTAGCGTTTGGTCGCTGTAATCATGCAGTAGGTCATGGGGCCGAGTGGCGCGCTGACCAGCGGCAGCAACACCGGGGCTAGCACATTGTTCCAACGGGCGCGAGTCATCTTGCTTTTGCCGAACACTACGTCGGTCAAAAGGAACTTCAGCGTCACCCAGGGGATGTGCGCGACGGAAGGTGCTACACGCATCTGCAAGTGCTCAATGGTGATGTCTGTAAAACCCAGATCTTCCAGCCGTGCACTGAATAGGTCAAGCTGCGCCAACTGTTCGATGACCCAGCATTCGCATAGCTTGCGGTAGATGCGCTGCTGTAGAGTGTTGGCGAACCGATCTTTTGCGAGAAAGCCGTCTGCAACAATGAAGCGGCCGCCGGGCCGCAGCAGACGGTGCGCCTCGGTCAGAAGGGCGGCCTTGTCCGCACCGTGGGCGTGGCAACTGCTCTCGAGCGCATAGACTCCGTCGTAGCTTGCGCTTGACAGTGCTGTCTCTTCGTAGTCGCCCTCGACGACGCGGACACGCTCGCCGCAACCGGCTGCTTGGTTCAAGGCACGTGCGTTCTCCACCTGCCACGGCACACGCGTAATTCCGAGCAGCCACGCCTGCGACACTCGCCGCGCAAAACTGCGCAGCGTTGCGCCAAGGCCGCAGCCAAGGTCGAGGAGATGCGGTTCCGCAATACTCTCCAACTTGAGCCGCACGAGAACTTCTGCATTCATCTGCTCCAGCATGGTTTCCCGGCGCAACGGATTTATGCCCGCGCGGTAGTAGCCGAAGTGCATATTGAATTCCCGGCTCCAAGCTGCGTAATCCGGACCGGCCTCGCTGTAGTACTGTTCCAGGCCAATTTGAGGTGCAACGTGTGCTGCGGAAACTGGCTTAGCTACGGACTCTTCGGTCAACGTAGATTGTGAGGCAATCATTTCTCCCCCGTTTCGCTTCTCTTCCCCTTTCGCTTCGTGCGCTGGCAGCTCACGCGCTGGCTCGACAGCTATTTCATTACGCCTGCGCCCCGCTTATTGAGCCCGCAAGTGAAAGATCATTATTTCCTTAAATACTGTTATTTCAGTATATACGAAAATAATAGAAATTGGAAGTCTGATCCGAGGCTGGATGATTGATCCTCTCGGGCGCGGTAGTGGGTTTGGATGCGTGGTCAGGAAAGACAATCACGAACAAGACGGAGAATCGCGCCTAACTTAAAACAGGCGTCTGATGCTGTGTGCAACTGACGTGCCTCCAGCACTGACTTGCAGGACGATAATTGACGACATATCGCCTACCGTGGTGATCGCTTCTGGCAGCAGGCCGCGCTGTTTCCGATGTAACTTGTATTTATGCAGATTTTCAATGAATAGCGATCCGGGTGGCCCATTTCTCTGAGGGATCCAGCAGCTTAGAGGAGCACGATATGGCAATTCCGTATTACCACGTTGATGCATTCACGAGTGAGCTCTTTGCAGGGAACCCGGCGGGGGTCTGCATCCTTTCCGCTTTCTCGCGGATAGCACCATGCTGAACATTGCGGTTGAGAACAGGCACAGCAACACCGCTTTTGTTGTTCCCCGCGCGGATGGCGATTTCGACTTGCGCTGGTTTACACCCAAAGTCGAGGACGACCTATGCGGACATGCGACCTTGGCATCCGCCTATGTGCTCGCGCTGCGGAAGCACAACGTGTGGCCGGTTCGCTTCCACACCCGCAGCGGCATATTGACCGTCGTTCAGGACAAGGACAAAGACAGCTTTGAAATGGACTTTCCCCCCAGGCCACCCCAACCATGTGAGACGCCAGTCGGCCTCTTACCAGCCCTGGGCTTGAAAGATCTAGGTTTGAAAGCGGCGCTAGTAACGAAATCGCGCGACTACCTCGTGGTGGTTGAAGAGGCTGAGCAAGTACGAGCACTGTCGCCCGACATTGCCGCCCTTGCCAAACTGAACATCGGGATCAGCGGAGCCATTGTTACCGCTCCCGGCGAGGGTGACGTGGATTACGTGTGCCGGTTTTTTGCACCGGCGGTCGGCATCGATGAGGACCCCGCCACCGGCTCGATACACTGCACACTGGCTCCATATTGGGCGGGGCGGCTGGGTAAGGACACGTTTCGTACGCAACAGCTCAGCGCCCGCGGGGGATCCGTGCGGTGCACAATCGGCGGCGATCGCGTGAAGATCGCGGGCCGGGCACGCCTGTACCTTCACGGCACGATCGAACTCTAAAGCGTCTGCTACAGAGCGAGAATCTGACACGCACCCTCAACCAATTCGTGGCAATTTGCTTTTAAGGCGACGAGGTTTTGGCGACGCGAGTAACAGGTCGATACCGGATACCTCGCCGATCATTGACGCAATATCGCCTCTCACTCATTGACAGATCAGCGAAACGCTTCTGCTCCAGCAAGCAGTTAACGAAGACTGTTCAGTACCAATTCGGAGCGTAAAGTGTAAGCACTCGCATCTGCCATCTTGAAGTTTTTCACAAAATCCAGGGAAACCCGATCGGACTCCCGATCGTTTTCCAGCAACGTAATGACCACAGTCTTCGGCTTCCGTCCGCATCTCCTTGGCAGGTTGGTGAAAACGGAATTCTGCATTGTCACGAATTCGATCGGAATCTGGAAAGCTCCGTCCTCCACCGTCACTTCGCCCGCAGACGGAAGCGTCGCTGCCGGCTGTTTTGTAAACGCTCAAGCCGATTGCCGCTGTCAGCGCGACGCTTCCGATCAAAACCCACAATTTAACTTCTTCGTACTTCTTCACCTTTCCAAGATCTTCTGACCTGAGTGATTCTCTCGGAAATCAATTTCTGCCGTTCCTGCGCCAGCGCCTTTCGGATTCCAATGACCTCATCTTACCTTCGAGCTTACGTATGCGGTCTCATCTACCCTGCGAAGATCGCGCAATTCTTCTTTGCCGAGACGTTCTTTTGGAAGCACCGCTCTTCTCGCCTCCGACAAATTCAAAAAGCGCTCGCCGAAGCTCTTTGTCATCACCTTCAAAATCAGATCGACGAAAGTAGGAGCTCGGGAACTCGACATCCTTAATAGAATTCGTGTGGCCAAACTCGGAAAGGACTATGCTGATCTTCGCGTGCAGTGCCATCTGGTCCAGTCGCCCGTTTCGTCGCCTGCCTCAGCAGAGAAGAATGACACCAACGAGCAAGCTACCAACGTTTTTCCAACGCCAATAAAACGAGGGTTCCCAGATAGAAAGTTTTCGTGAATAAGATCAGGAAGCAAGGCGGGAATTTTCAACAATCAAAGGAACAAAATATCGAACCGATATGTATCATTGGGTTGGTTCATCCATTCTCTGGCACCCGCTTTGACAACTGAGTGCGTTGTTCTTCGCGTCCATTTAAGATGGGACTGTGAGAATTCGATCTTTCGTCGCTATCATGTACGCGCTCACGGGTCTGTGCGCGTTTGCCCAACAGAATCCCGCCCCAAATGCCGCTCCGGCGGGCGAGGCTTCAAAAGCGGCAATTGTAGTTCCGGATTTAACTCCCGGCGCCAACGGCGCGCTGTCGCAAGAGCAGATGCAGCAGTTGTTTCGCGTGGTAGCCGACAAGGACGAAGAGAACACCAGGAAAGAACGCGACTACACCTACGTCGAGCGTGAGGTTCAGAACAACCTCGACGGCAAGGGGCATCCCAAGTCCACTGAGATCAAGACTTACGAAGTTCTTGAAATTTACGGCGAGCAGGTGCAGCGACTGGTTGCCAAAGACGACAAACCGCTCGATCCAAAAGAGGCTGCCAAAGAAGAAGAGAAAATCCAAAAGATTATCGACAAGCGGAAAAACGAGTCCGACAAAGATCGCAAGAAGCGGGAGGAAAGAACCGAGAAAGATCGGGAAGAAGGACGCAAGTTTGTCCACGAAGTTGCCGACGCCTACAACTTCAAACTTGTAGGGGCCGCAACGCTTGGCGGGCGCGAGACCTGGGTGATTGACGGCGAGCCGCGGCCGGGCTTTGAGCCGCATCTGAAGGAATCCAAGTTTCTATCCAAGTTTCGCGGGCGGGTGTGGATTGATAAGAGCGATCTGCAACTGGCCAAACTGGACGTAGAGTGCCTGGATACAATTTCGTGGGGCCTGTTCCTCGCACGCTTTCATAAAGGTTCGCGCTTCATGCTGGAGCAGACACGAGTCAATGACGAAATATGGCTGCCGTTACACATGACGGCAAAGGTCGACGTGCGGCTCGCCCTACTTAAAAACTTCAATGTAGACATGGACCAGACTTTCCGCGATTACAAGAAGTTCCGGACGTCGGCAAAGATCGTCAGCGTAGGAGAAGTAAAACCTTAAGGAACTGCAAGCAGTCATGCGCCTGTTCACCCGCGTTATAATAAAGAGATTCTCAGTCGGCGAAATTCGCTTCTGAGGATGCTGCCGAGGAAATCCTGCCGAGCTTTGCTCGGCCTAGCCGGGTGAGAGACCCGGCTCCGCACAGGCAGTGCAACGAGCCAAGAGCTAATACTTAAGAGCTTCTCCAATGGACTTTAAACTTGTTTCTGATTACACGCCGCAGGGGGACCAGGGGCGCGCCATTGAGACGCTGCTGCGGGGAATATATGACCGCGAGCAGCATCAGGTATTGCTGGGGGTGACGGGGTCGGGCAAGACGTTCACCATGGCCAAGGTGATCGAGGCCATGAACCGTCCGGCGTTGGTGATGGCGCATAACAAGACGCTGGCGGCACAGCTCTATCACGAGTTCAAGAATTTCTTTCCGCACAATGCGGTCGAGTATTTTGTTTCATATTACGACTACTACCAGCCCGAGGCTTACGTTCCGGCCGCCGATCTCTACATCGAAAAAGAATCGACCATTAATGATGAACTCGACAAGCTACGCCTCTCGGCTACGCGGTCTTTATTCGAGCGGCGCGACGCGCTGATCGTTTCGTCGGTGAGCTGCATTTACGGGTTGGGATCGCCGGAAGCGTATTACGGCATGATGCTGTTTCTGGAGAAGGGTCAGAAGATCAAGCGCGAAGACATTACGCGCAAGCTGGTCGACATTTTGTATGAACGGACGAATGGGGACTTTCGGCGCGGAACGTTTAGGGTGCGCGGCGACGTGATCGAGGTCTTCCCTACTTATGACGACATGGCGTACCGCATCGAGTTGTGGGGCGACCAGATTGAGGCGTTGTCGCAGATCGATCCGCTGTTTGGCACGGTGAAGCAGAAGTATGGAAGGTTGCCGATTTATCCGAAGACGCATTATGTGATGAAGGAAGAAACCCGCGCGACGGCGGTGGATTCGATCAAGAAAGAGCTGGCGTGGTGGGAAGTAGAACTCGAAAAGCAGGGGCGGCTGGTTGAAGCTCAGCGCATTCATCAGCGAACGATGTTCGATCTGGAAATGATCAAGGCAATGGGATTTTGCCATGGCATTGAAAATTATTCGCGGCATTTTACGGGACGGCTGCCGGGCGAGCCTCCGCCAACACTTCTGGATTATTTTCCGCGCGACTATCTGATGTTCATTGATGAGTCGCACCAGACGGTGCCGCAGGTGCGGGGCATGTATGCGGGCGACCGGTCGCGTAAAGAAGTGCTGGTGGAGTATGGATTTCGCATGCCGTCGGCGCTGGACAATCGTCCGCTGACATTTGAGGAGTGGGAGCATCGCACGAATCAGATTGTGTATGTGTCAGCGACGCCGGGGCCATATGAGCTGACGAAGTCGGCGGGCGTAGTGGTGGAGCAGATTATTCGTCCGACCGGATTGATCGACCCTGAGGTTGAGGTGCGTCCGGTGAAAGGACAGATTGACGACTTGCTGCACGAGATTCGGGCGCGCGTGGAGCTGGGTGAACGTGCGCTGGTGACGACGCTGACCAAGCGCATGTCGGAGGATTTGGCGGAATATTACGCCGAGGTAGGAGTAAAGTGCCGCTACATGCATTCGGAGATCGAGACTCTCGAACGGGTCAAGATTTTGCGGGATCTGCGCAAGGGCGAATTCGATGTATTGATTGGCATCAATTTGCTCCGCGAGGGGCTGGACTTGCCGGAAGTATCGCTGGTCGCGGTTCTGGATGCGGACAAAGAAGGATTTCTACGGTCGGCAGGATCGCTGATCCAGACGATTGGGCGCTGCGCGCGGCATTTGAACGGACGCGCGATTCTCTATGCCGACCGCATGACAGACTCGATGAAGCGCGCGATGGATGAGACGCTGCGGCGGCGCGCCATTCAGACGGCCTACAACGAAGAGAATGGAATTACGCCGGAGTCGATTATCCGTCCGCTGGACATGACGCTGGCGGGGATCGTTGCAGCGGATTATACCGATCTGACTGCGGGCGAGACTGAAGGTGTCCCGGAGTTCACCTCACAGCAGGAAGTGACTACCTATATCGCGAAGCTCGAAAGCGACATGCGGGAGGCTGCAAAACGGTTTGATTTTGAGAAGGCGGCGAAGTTGCGGGATATGATTAAGGAGTTGAGGACGAAGGAGTTCTTGTTTGCGTAAGGACCTCAGTGCGCTTTCCAGAGGTGATCAAGGACGCTTTTTTCGCCACTGCTCCTAGCAGCGCAGCCATGATCAGAAAAATGATCTGCGTCGAATGGGTTCGCAGCCATCGGCTCCGCCCAGTTTCGTGTGGGTAGCGCAGGATAACAACCGAATGTCGAAAAGAACACAGGTAGATCGATAGGTAGAGAGCGGCATCCTGCAGCCACATCCACCAAGGCGCTCGCAGATACTGATACCAACTGACGACTGGGTGCAATGAAACGCCCACAAGCAGCAATGATAGAAAGAATAGTGCGTACGCCCACCATGGGATTCCTCGGAACAGGGCTTGTATCGCACTTCGCCACCAAATCACGTTTGATTCGAAGACTTGGCTGATCTGGCCACGTTTTGTCCAAAACTCTTCTTTAGACGAACATTCAAGTCTAAGGTAGGTAGCCATCGATGATATCTCGAGCCAACTTTGCAACTGCGGCGCAGTAGACGGAACACGGAGTTCGCCCTTCGTCTCGGTAACAGTTATCTTGAACTTAGGTCGGCAAGCCTCAGATACACTGTTTTCGTGTTACACTATTTTCATGTCATCAGTTAACCGCTTGAGAAATGTGACTGTGACCCTTGAGGAAGATGTCGCGCAGTGGGCACGTATCGAGGCGGCACGCCGGGATACCAGCGTTTCGCGGCTTTTGGGAGAATTGCTGAAGGAACGGATGAGGACACTTGCGACCCAGACTTCTGTCGCGGACGCGGCCGAGCGGTTGGCGGGTTTCGGCAAACGGCATCGGCTGTCATTGCGTGGGCTGAAGATTAAGGACCTTATCAATGAAGGACGCCGGTGAGCCGGTTTGTCGTAGATGCGTCGGTGGTGTTGACGTGGTGCTTCCCGGATGAGAATGCCGACCTAGCTCACAAGGTCGCGCAGATGTTCAAGGAGGGCGACTCGGCCATCGCTACTTCATTCTGGCCGCACGAAGTGCTAAATGCTTTGCTCGTCGGGGAAAAGCGAAAGAGAATTTCTGCCGACCTGATACAAACCTTTCTCGCCGACCTCGCCACACTTCCGATTGTGCTAGAGCAGTTACCTGCTGACACCATATTCGACCGCATCCAGTCGCTGAGCCGTGAACATGGCCTGACCGCCTATGATGCGGCTTATCTTGATCTTGCCAAAGTTGGTGGCTTACGACTGGCTACGTTAGATGAGGATTTAATCCGCGCGTGCGAACAAGCTGACGTGGAATTAGTGTAAGGAATCTCAGTTGCTGAAGCCTCCGCAGAAAAAAGCTTTACACGGTCCCTTTCCACGGTTTATCACAGTTATCTTTCCCGTTCGCTCTGGGCTCGTTCGCTCTGGGTTCGCGCCCCTTACTTACCACCCCTGTTCTACTGATCTAGAAGTCCAAACGCAGTGACATTTGAATCTGTCGGGCGCTTCCTATGGTCTTGTTAGTGACGCCCAGACCGCTTTTGCTGGGGCAGACATAGAGAGCGGTGAAGTCCGTATTGCAAGGGTTCGTCGCTACAGCCATACCGACCACCGGAAAGCCGTTGAAGTTTATGTTCTGGGTCACGTCGTCTATGGGAATGTCGAAGCTTGCAGTATTCGTCAAGTTGAAAATATCGAAGCTGAATTTCAAGGAAGAGCGTTCGGTGATCTGGGTTGTCGTCACGAGCGAGATGTCCGCCCGCCGCTGCCAGGACTGCCGGAAAATGTTGCGCTGGCCGTGATCGATGAAGTTGGTTTCGTAGGGATCGTTGGAGGGAATGGCCCCGTTCAGGCCTCCCGGATTCAGCAAAGGCAGTCCGAAACACTCAGGCTTCAGCGCCGGCTTTCCTGGAGTCGCACCCGAGGCTCCGGTTAGCGCCTGGCTGGGAGTGCAGCCGGAGAGTGGGACGATGGGATTGGTAATGCCATCGTTCACGCCGTAGAAGATGCTGCCGACTGCGCCCGAATAATCGACGACGCTATATGGTTGTCCGCTCTGGATTACCGTCAACCCGGAAATTGCCCAGCCATCGGCGATCTTCCCTTGGAGCGAAGAAAGCGAGAAGAACTTCGGCAGCTGATACGTGTAGGTGAAGTTGAGAACGTGTTTGCGATCGAAGTCGGAAAGGCCGTAGCCGGAGCGCAGATTCAGGGGATTGTTGCCGTTGTAAAAGAGACCCATTGCGCTCTGCTCGTCGGTGGCATGGGAGTAAGTGTAAGAAGCGCCGACCTGGAAACCATGACTCATGCGCTTCTCGATGTGGGCTTGAAGGGCATGGTAGGCGGAGATGCCGGCGGCGGTGTAGGACTCGGACTCGGATGAATATCCGATGTAGGGAACGCGAAGGTCAACGTTGCCGCCTTCAAACGTTTGCAAGTAGGGCTGACCGTTGGGAAGGGGCGCAGGCGCGAAGGTTGCGGCGTCGGTGAGGATCGAGTAGCCGTAGGTGTAGTCCTGCTCGAACGGCGTCCCTTTGCGGATGGGGCTGGTCGGTGAGGCAATCTGCGCCTGATTGAACGGAATGGGAACTATTTCGTGGCGGCCGAGATTGCCTACGTAGCCGATCTCGATGGCGAGGTCGTGCCGTGGTTGCCATTGAATGTCAAGAGTTTGGTTCAGCGTATAAGGAAGCTTGTTGGTGCGATTGTAGTCACCGAACGAGAACAACGGCAGGCCGGTGGAGATGGTATTCGCGTTGGGTATCACCAAGTCTGCGGGATTTCCCGAGGGACCTGGGCCGAGTGTCGTGCCCCAAGGATTCTCGAAGTTGCTGCAATTGGAATAGGCGTAAGGACTACAGGCTTGCGAGTTCACCCAGGGCGGAGATTGATTCACGCCGAAGGGACCGCCAGCAATAACGCCGGAAGCAAAACCGGGGGAAAGATAAGTGAAGAGCTCGCCACGGTCGTAATACATGCCCCAGCCCGCGCGAACCACAACTTTGTCTTGAAACATCTTCGGGCCCCAGGCGAGACCTACTCGCGGAGCCAGTCCCCATTGACGCCCAGTTAAGGTTGAGGCGCTGACGTCTTTGGTCGGAAACTGAGGATTGTTTCCTGCGACGACGAAACCGTTGGACGTGATGGTATCGGTGGTCGGATCGTAGCTGTAGCGTGCCGGATCGAAATTGTAGATGCGGCCATTCTTTTCGGTGAGGCCTCCGTGATAGTCGAAACGGAGTCCGGCGCTGATGCTGAGGGTGGAGCGGAGTTGGAATTTGTCCTGAAGAAACCAGCCGGTTTCGCGCGAACGATAGTAGCGATCCCCGTTACCCTGCAAGAAGTTCGTGCTGATGAATCCATTGGCGGTGTAGGTGATGGGAGTACCAGTAAGAAAATCGGCAAAATTATTAAAGCCGATCATGCCGGTATTCGTTCTCCTGTCCCGCGCGTTTAGCTGGGTGTAGGAGAAGCTGCCGCCAAAGGTGAGCGTATGCCTGCCGCGATTCCAGATGGCGTTGACCGAAGGCATCCAGCGATTCTGGAAGATGCCGGTGAAAGCGCCCTGAGATGCCGCAGTGGAGCCGATGTTCAGACCGGCGTTGAAGGGGCCGCACGGCGTGGCGGCCGGACAGTCACCAGTATTTTGCGGGGCAAAATTCCCCAGGTCGTCGACAATCGTGATGCCAGGAAAAACGTTGGAACCGAAGGCATTGATGCCTATGGCTGCCGGAGTGAATGGCTGGCCGATTGTGCTGTAGATTTTCTCGCGGATGAAACCGAAGACCTCGACGAGGCTGAAGTTTGGTCGAATGGATTGGGTATTTGAGAGAGAGCCGACCTGGCTTCCAGCATCGAGGTGTTGCGAAAAGCCTTTGACCGACGAAAATCCGAAGGGCGCGTTGGTTGGGTCGTGCTGGTAGTAGTACTTCAACGAGAGAGTGTCTTTGGGAGTCGCTAAGTAATCGAGGTTGGATACTGCCTGATCGGAGATGAAGTAAGCCGGTTGAGTCAGAAAAACATTTTCGGGGAAATTAATGGTCGGCGTGGAAGCAGGATTCGCCGATGGGAATAGATACTGGCCGTTGGGAAGCTTGGCGGTCAGCAACGAGAGGG
>WNFI01648933.1_pt2 | contig 22601 bp, 19 predicted proteins | sample 5400471 | NCBI WGS metagenome assembly WNFI01 (sample SAMN13153348, study PRJNA577476) | soil metagenome | isolation source: 100 cm saprolite on Douglas fir-dominated hillslope | place: USA:California | collected 2013-09-17
CGCCCGCCGTCGTCGCCTTTAACGAGCGCTTCCGCAAACGCTGGGGCATCGACACCAATGCCCTCTCCGCCCTCGGCTACGATTCCGCCCTGGTCCTGGTGGACGCGCTCCGCCGCGCCGGCACCACCGACAGCGCGAAACTCCGCGACGCCCTTGCCGCCACCAAGGATTTTGCCGGCGCCACCGGTTCGATCACCTTTGATGCCCAGCGCAATCCCACCAAGTCCGCCGTCGTCCTGACCGTGAAGAACGGCCGCTATGCCTTTGTCCAAGACGTCCATCCTTAATCCCCTGTCATGAAAATCCCCGCCCTGTTCCTCATTCTCGCCACCTTCGCGCTCGGCGCCCGCGCCGCCGAGCCCATCAAGCTCGGCGAATACGCCTCGCTCACCGGCAAGGAAGCCGGCTTCGGCCAGACCTCCCACCAGGGCGTCGTCCTCGCCATCGAGGAAATCAACGCCGCCGGCGGCGTCCTCGGTCGCCCGCTGGAGCTCGTCTACGAGGACAACCAGACCAAGCCCGGCGAATCCGCCACCGCCGTGAAGAAACTCATCTCGCGCGACAAGGTCGTCGCCCTCATCGGCGAGGTCTCATCCGGCCGCTCACTCGAGGCCGCACCCATCGCGCAGGCGGCCCACATTCCCATGGTCGCCCCCGCCGCAACCAACCCGAAGGTCACCCAGACTGGCAACTACATCTTCCGCGTCTGCTTCATCGATCCGTTCCAAGGCACCGTCATGGCCAAGTTCGCCAAGGAGGACCTGAAGGTGAGGAAAGTCGCCATCCTCTCCAGCGTCTCCAACGCCTACAGCCTCGGCCTCGCCAAGTTCTTCAAGGAAACCTTCACCGCCGGCGGCGGCGAGATTGTCACCGAAAAGAACCTCTCCGAGGGCGACAAGGATTTCCGTGCCCAGCTCACCGCCGTGAAGGCCGCGGGCGTCGATGCCGTGTATGTTCCCTGCTACTACACCGAAGCCGCCCTGATCGTGCGCCAGGCGCGCGACCTCGGCCTCACCATGCCGTTCTTCGGCGGCGACGGCTGGGAAGATGAGCAGCTCCTCAAAATCGGCGGCGAGGCGCTCAACGGCTGCTTCTACTCCACGCACTTCTCGGCCGAGAACACCGACCCGGTCGTCGCGGCCTTCACCGCCAAATACAAGGCCCGCTGGAAGGGCGAGCTGCCCGGCGCCTTTTCCGCCCTCGGCTACGATGCCGTCTACGTCCTCGCCGACGCCATCAAGCGCGCGGGCGGCACCGACAGCGCCAGGCTCCGCGATGCGCTCGCCGCGACCAGGAATTTCCCCGGCGTCAGCGGTGTGACCACCATCGACAAGGACCGCAACGCCTCCAAGTCCGCCACCATCATCGCGCTCAAGGACGGCAAGGCGAAGTTCTTCAAGACCGTCACCCCATGATGTCCCGCCCCGTCCTCGCCGCGCTCCTCCTGCTTGCCCTGGTCGCCGCCGTGCGCGCCGACGATCCGATCAAGATCGGCGAATACGGCGCGTTCACGGGCAAGGAGGCCGCCTTCGGCGTCTCCGCCCGCAAGGGGGTCATCCTCGCCTTCGAGGAGGCCAACGCGGCCGGCGGCGCCCTCGGCCGCAAACTCGAACTCCTCACCGAGGACAACCAGTCCCGGGCCGGCGAGTCCGCCACCATCGCCAAGAAATTCGCCTCCCGCGACAAGGTTGTCGCCGTCCTCGGCGGCAACCCCTCCACCAACTCGCTCGAGGCCGCGCCCGTCCTCCAGAATGCGAAGATCCCGATGATCGCCATCTCCTCGACCAACCCGCGCGTCACCGAGGTGGGCAGCTACATCTTCCGCGTGTGCTTCATCGACCCGTTCCAGGGCGCCGTGCTGGCCAAGTTCGCCCGCGACACGCTGCATGCCCGGCGCGCCGCCATCCTGACCTCCGTCAGCAACGCCTACAGCGTCGGCATCTCGAAGGTGTTCCGGGAAAAATTCACGGCGGCCGGCGGCGAAATCGTGGCCGAACAGAAACACAGCGAGGGCGACAAGGACTTCCGCGCCCAGCTCACCGCCATCAAGGCCGCCGGGGCCGAGGTCATCTTCCACTCGAGCAACTACACCGAGGGCGCGCTCATCTGCATCCAGGCCCGGCAGCTTGGCTTCACCGGCCCCATCTTCGGCGGCGACGCCTGGGAGGCCCCGCAGCTCATCGAGATCGGTGGCAAGGCCGTCGAGGGTACCTACTATTCCACCCACGCCTCCCCCGATTCCACCGCGCCCGAGGTGCGGAACTTTGTCAAAAAATTCCGCGCCCGCTGGGAAGGCGAGACGCCCGACAGCATCGCCGCCCTGGGTTACGACGCCGCCCAGCTGCTCTTCGACGCCCTCCGGCGCGCCGGCACCACGGACAGCGCGAAACTCCGCGACGCCATTGCCACGACCAAGGATTTCCCCGGGGTGACCGGCCACATCACCATCGACAAGGACCGCAACGCCACCAAATCGGCCGTCATTCTCACCGTCAGGAACGGCCGGTTCGAATACGTCGAGACCGTGGCGCCCTGAGCGTTGGCCAGACAGCGGGTCGGACGGAAACGCGACCATTGACGGGCGCACGGCGCCCTCTAAATATCCCCCACCTTTCCGCTTGTCCGAATTCCTTCAGCAACTCCTTAACGGCCTGTCCCTCGGGGCCATCTATGCGCTCATCGCGCTTGGCTACACGATGGTCTATGGCGTGCTGCGCTTCATCAATTTCGCGCACGCCGACGTCTTCATGGTCGGCGCCTTCATCGGCTACTACGTCGGCCAGCATGTGCCGGAAAACACGGTGGAGGGCGGGCTCGTCGTCCTGCTCGTCGCGATGCTGGGCTGCGCCCTGCTGGGCATGATCATCGAGCGCCTCGCCTACCGTCCGCTCCGCGGGGCCGCCACGCTCAATGTCCTGATCACCGCCATCGGCGTCTCGTTGCTCCTGGAGTATTCCGGCCAGGTGTTCTTTGGCGCCACGCCGCGCACCTTCCCCGCGGTGTTTCCCTCCACCAACTTTAATGTCGGCACACTCGTCATCTCGTCCAACCAGGTGGTGGTCATCGTGGTCACCGCGCTGCTCATGGTCGGACTGCAGCTCATCGTCTACCGGACGAAGATCGGCACGGCCATGCGCGCCGTCTCGCTCAACCCGAAGGCCGCGCAGCTCGTCGGCGTCAACATCGACGTCGTCATCTCCTTCACGTTCGGGCTCGGTTCCGCCCTCGCCGCCGCCGGCGGCATCCTCTACGCGCTCAACTACCCGTCGATCGACCCGCTCATGGGCGTGATGCCCGGCCTCAAGGCCTTCGTCGCCGCCGTGCTCGGCGGCATCGGCAACATCCCCGGCGCCGCGCTCGGCGGCCTGCTGCTTGGCACGGTCGAGACCTTCGTGAACGGCAGCCAGTGGTCCACCTACAAGGACGCCATCGCCTTCGCCATCCTCATCCTGATCCTGCTATTCCGCCCCGCCGGCCTGCTGGGCAAATTTATCGTCGAGAAGGTCTGAAGTCATGCCCAAGCCGCATCTCTATCTCCTCGCCGCCCTCGCCGCGGCCTTCGGCATCTCGTATTTTTCAGATCGGATCGATCCCTATCACCTCGATGTCATCATCGGCATCGGCATCAACATCATCCTCGCCGTCTCGCTCAACCTCGTGAACGGCTACACCGGCCAGTTCTCGCTGGGCCACGCGGGGTTCATGGCGGTGGGTGCGTATCTCTCGGCCGCCGTCTCGATGTTCCTCGGGCCGAAGCTGCTCGGTGAGGACGGCGGCACCGCGCTCACCCAGGGCGCCCTCTTTTTCTTTGCCCTCGTGGCCGGCGGCTGCGGCGCCGCGCTGGCCGGCCTGCTGGTCGGCGTGCCCTCCCTCCGCCTCAAGGGCGATTACCTCGCCCTCGTCACCCTCGGCTTCGGCGAGATCATCCGGGTGATTTTCCAGAACGTGGAATCCCTCGGCGGCGCGCTGGGCCTCAACGGGATTCCCGCCTACACGAATATCTTCTGGGTGCTCGGCTTCGGCGCCCTGGCTGTCTTCACCGTCCTCTGCCTCGTGCACTCCACCTACGGGCGCGGTTTCCTCGCCACCAAGGACGACGAGATCGCCGCCGAGGCCGTCGGGCTCAACACCACGCGCTACAAGATCGTCGCGTTCGTCATCGGCGCGTTTTTCGCCGGCGCGGCCGGCGGGCTCTACGGCCATTTCAAGATGACCATCACGCCGACCGGCTTCGACTTCACGAAGAGCATCGAGATTGTCGTTATGGTCATCCTCGGCGGCATGGGCAACACGCTCGGCGTCATCCTCGCGGCCATCCTGCTCACGCTGCTCCCCGAGGTCCTGCGCCCGATCGCCGAATACCGGATGATCATCTACTCCTTCCTCCTCATCGTCATGATGATCGCCCGGCCGCAGGGGCTGTTCAATTTCAAGTTCGGTTCAGTGAAGCCCTGATGCCCGCCCTCCTCCAGCTTGAACAGGCCACGATCCGCTTCGGCGGCCTTTGCGCCGTCAGCGCGGTGGACTTCACGATCAACGACAACGAGCTCGTCGGCATCATCGGCCCCAACGGCGCGGGCAAGACCACTATCTTTAACATCATCACCGGCGTCTACCAGCCGACCGAGGGAAGCATCCGCTTCCAGGGCCGCTCGCTGGCCGGGCTGCGCGTCGACCAGATCGTCGAGTTGGGCATCGCCCGCACCTTCCAGAACATCCGCCTCTTCGGCTCGCTCTCGGTCTTCGACAACGTCCGCGCGGCCTGCAACCTGCACCGCGGGACCGCTGCCATCCAGTCGCTCGTACGCCTCGGCGCCTTCCGCGCCGACGAGGCCGCGGTTGCCAGGCGCGTCGAGGAGTTGCTCGACATTTTCAACCTCCGCCGCTTCCGCGACGCGCCGGCCAAGAGCCTCCCCTATGGCGAACAGCGCCGCCTGGAGATCGTGCGCTGCCTCGCCACCAAGCCGAAGCTCCTCTTGCTCGACGAGCCCGCCGCCGGCATGAATCCGAACGAGAAGGTCGAACTCATCCGTCTCATCCAGCAGGTGCAGCAGCGGTTCAACCTTTCCGTCTTGCTCGTCGAGCACTCGATGAAGGTCGTCATGGGCTGCTGCCAGCGCATCGCCGTGCTGGATTACGGCGTAAAGATCGCCGAGGGCGCGCCTGCCGCCATCCAGTCCGACCCCAAGGTCATCGAGGCCTATCTCGGCGAGGACCACCAGAAGTCCCTCGCGCACCACTGAGTCGCCATGTTGCAAGTCAAAGACCTCGTCGTTTGCTATGGCGCCATCAGCGCGCTCGGCGGCGTGTCGTTCGACATCGCAGCCGGCCGCATCGTGACGCTCATCGGCGCGAACGGCGCGGGCAAGACCACCGCCCTCCGCACCATCTCCGGCCTGTTGCGCGCCAAGTCCGGCGGCATCACCTTCAAGGGCGAGGACATCACGAAGCTGCCGCCGCACTCGATTGTCGCCCGCGGACTCTGCCACGTGCCCGAGGGCCGCATGATCTTCTCCAACCTCAGCGTGGACGAGAACCTCGCCATGGGCGCCTACCTGCAGACGGACAAGGCGAAGATCGCGGCGAACCGCGACTACGTGTTCGGCATTTTCCCGCGCCTGAAGGAACGGCTCGCGCAGGCCGCCGGCACGCTCTCCGGCGGGGAGCAGCAGATGCTCGCCATCGGCCGGGCCATCATGGGCGAGCCCAAGCTGCTGATGCTCGACGAGCCCTCGCTCGGCATCGCGCCCAAGCTCATTAGCACCATCTTCGAGAAGATCGTGGAGATCAACCAAACCCACGGCATCACCATCCTGCTCGTCGAGCAGAACGCCAACCTCGCGCTCGAGATTTCCCACGACGCCTACGTGCTCGAGACCGGCCGCGTCGTGATGCAGGGCCCGTCGGCCGAGCTCCGCACCAATCCCGAGCTCAAAGCCGCCTACCTCGGGGGTTGAGGGCTTGGTTCAGGTGGAACCCGCCCTCCGGGCGGGGTTTTGCCTTGCGCATATATATCAAACAGCGCCCGGAGGTCGCGCTCCACCCGGCCTCCGGCCTGTGCATGGCCACATTGGCGGCACCCTGACCGACGCGCTTGCAGAAAACACTCAGCCGGCCTAGCTTGTTGCCATGATCCACCGAATCCTGCTTCCCTTGGCCTTGTTGCTGGCCGTCCAGGCCGCCGCCGTGGTCGTTGACGTAAACCTGCCCTACAAGAACCTGCGACTGAAGGACGGGATGCTTTTCACCGACGTGACGGTGCGCAGCGTGAACACCACCGCCGGCACGGTGGTGCTGCTGGTCAGCAAGGATCTGGTCAGCGTGCGCACCTCAATGCTGCCCGACGAGGTTAACACCCGGTTGCAAGAGCTGGCCCCGGCCCAGACCAAGGAGGAACAGGCGGAGGAAAGACGCCAGGAAGAGGCTGATCGCCAAAAAGCCGCGGAGAAGGCCGAGCGCCGGCAGAAAATGGCCGAGGACGAAGCTCAGGTGGCGCGGGCCGCGAACCGCAGCCTGAACGTCAAGGCCGCCGAGCAGACCGCCACCAAGGCCGATCTGGTGCTGACGGACGTAGCCAGGTTCGCCGAGAAACGGGCCCGGGCGTATTTCAAATACCAGGACGATCCGCTTTCCAATATCGGGGCGGTGACCGGTTCGGATATTTTTCTGGAGAATCCCGAGCCGGTGCCCGGCTGGACGGGGCGTTACCGGGTGGAAGGGACCGCCTACCGCCAATACATCAACAACCAGGCGAGCGGTTTCGGCCGCGGCGGCAAGGAATTCGAAATGCTGATCCAGACTTCGGACAGGAAGAAACCCGAGATCGTCGAGATCCGGATCAAATAGCCCGATCCGCCCCTTGATTTTTGGCCGGTGACCGGTAGGTTCACCGCCCTCCATCTTTCCGTCCAACCACACCATTCATGTCCACCACCACGCCGCAGAAATTCGAATTCCAGGCCGAGATCAAGCAGCTGCTCGATATCGTCATCCACTCGCTCTACACGGAGAAGGAAATCTTCATCCGGGAGCTGGTGTCCAACGCCTCCGACGCCCTGGAGAAACTCCGCCACACCCAGCTGACCGAGAAGGAGATCTTCGACGACCAGCTGGGCCTCGAGATCAACCTCACCACCGACGACAAGGCGAAGACCATCACCATTCAGGATTATGGCGTCGGCATGACCCGCGCCGAGCTGGTCGAGAACCTCGGCACCATCGCGCACTCCGGCTCCAAGGCCTTCCTCAAGGCCCTCGGCGAAGGCGAGCAGAAGAACGCCAGCCTCATTGGCCGGTTCGGCGTCGGTTTCTATTCGGCGTTCATGGTGGCGAAGTCCGTCAAGGTCTACTCGCACTCCTGGCGCGCGGCCGAGCCCGGCCATGTCTGGTCGAGCGACGGCTCCGGCTCTTACGAGATCGAGGAGACCGAGGGTTTGAGCCGCGGCTCCAAGATCGTCATCGAGCTGAAGGACGACTGTGCCGACTACGCGAATGACGGACGGATCAAGGAAATCCTCGAGCGCTACAGCGCGTTCGTGTCGTTCCCGATCAGCCTCAACGGCAAGCGCATCAACACCGTCCAGGCGCTGTGGCTCCGCAGCAAGAACGAGATCAAGGAGGAGGAATACACCGAGTTCTACAAGTTCCAGGCGCACGCCTACGAGGATCCCAGCCTGCGCCTGCATTTCAGCGCCGACGCCCCGCTCGCCATCAACGCCCTGCTCTTTGTGCCGCAGGAGAACACCGAGAAGATGGGGCTCTCCCGCCTCGAGCCCGCCGTCTCGCTCTACTGCCGCCGGGTGCTGATCGACGCCGCGCCGAAGGACCTGCTGCCCGAGTGGCTGCGCTTCCTCAAGGGCGTCGTCGACAGCGAGGACCTGCCGCTCAACATCTCGCGCGAGACGATGCAGGACCGTTCGCTCGTCGAGAAGCTGAACAAGGTCATCACGAAACGCTTCCTCAAGTTCCTCGACGAGGAGGCCACCTCGCGGCCCGAGTCCTTCGCCCGGTTCTACGCGAACTTCGGCCTCTTCCTGAAGGAGGGCGCGGCGCTCGACTATACCCACAAGGACCAGCTCGTGAAGCTGCTGCGCTTCGAATCATCGCTGGTCGACAAGACCAAGAACACCTCGCTCACCGACTATGTCTCCCGCATGGGCAGCGAGCAAAAGGAGATTTATTACCTGACCGGCGCCAACCGTGCCGCCATCGAGAGCGGTCCCTACCTCGAGGGCTTCAAGGCCCGCAATCTGGAGGTGCTGTTCTGCTACGAGCCCGTCGACGAATACGTGATGAACAACGTCCGCATGTTTGCCGACAAGCGGATCATCGCCGCCGACCACGCCGACGTGAAGCTCACCGACCTGCCCCAGCCGCCCGAGGGCGCGCTGAGTGCGGACGACACCAAGACGCTCACCGCCTGGCTCAAGGAGGCGCTCGGCGACCGCGTCGCCGAGGTCAAGCCCAGCGACCGGCTGGTGGATTCGCCCGCCCTGGCGATCAATGCCGACAAATTCATGTCCGCCCACATGCGCCGCATGATGAAGGCCATGGACAAGGAGGGCGCCGACACGCCCATCAAGGTCAACCTTGAGATCAACCCGCGCTCGGCGGTGATGAAGCGGCTCTTCGAGACTCACACCGCCGCGCCCGAAAAGGCGAAGCTGGTCGCGGAGCAGATCCTCGACAACGCGCTCATCTCGGCCGGCCTGCTGGAGGATCCGACGCGGATGGTCGCCCGGCTCTACAAATTACTGGAGAACGTGTGAACTTTTCGTTTGCCCGGAAGCCTTGGCGAAGGCGGGCGAGCTGCTGGAGTCGGTTTAAGCGGTCAAAGAAAGCGCCTCCGGTTTCCCGGAAGCGCGAGGTGAACAAATAAAATCAGCCGCCGGTCAGGCCAGCAGGTGCTGCCACTGGTCCTCCCGGGCCGAGCGCGCGGCCTTGAGCGCGCCCACCGCGACAAAGCGCTTGTAATCCGTGCCGGCGAGCCGGACCTTGGGGGCTTCGAAGCCGTCATCAGCCAGTTTCTGCTGAATCACGGTGTCCAGTCCCCGGATCCGGCTGCCGCCGCCGGTGATCACGATGTTCTGGAGCAATTGCGCCACCGAGTCGGAGGAGGCGCGGCCGACGAGCGTGGTGAGCGCCGGGTAGACTTTCTCGAGCAGGCGGTTGCAGGCGCGGCCGATGGTCTCGCCCAGTTCAAGGGTGTGGCTCTTGCCGCCGATGAGCACCTTCACGTCGATCGGCTTGCGGATCGCGCCAACGTAGGAGTGCTCCTCCTTGATCTGGCGGATGGTCGCGCGCGACAGGCCGTTGTTCGGGTAGGTGCGCTGAAGGTCGTCCTCGATGAGCTTGTCGACGCTGTCGCCGGCGAAGGCCAGGCTGATCTGGTCATCCGCGGTCGGGAAATAACCCTGGATCAGGCAGAGGTCGCTGGTGCCGCCGCCGATGTCGATGAAGAGCGAGTTGGAGACGGGATCGACGTAGTTCGGCTGGCCCAGGCGCGATTCGTCGCGGAAACCCAGGGCCGCGAGGAACGGCTCGGGAATGAGCAGCACGCGGTCGAACACCCCGGCGGCACAGTTGCGGATGTCATCGCGAGCGGGTTGCCCGGCATTGGCGGGGACGCCGATGACCGCGCGGATCTCGGCCGAGCCACTGGGGTCAACCACGGCGCGCACGCGGTGGATGAAGTCCCGCGCGGAGTCGACCTGTGCGATGATGCCGTCCTCCAGGGGCGCGATGAGCTTGAGTTGCAGGCGGTGGTTGAGCGCCTCCTCGCCGATCAACGTGGTGGCGTTGTTGGCGATGATCCCGTCCACCAGGCCCTCCCGGGCATAGCCGACGACGGTGGGGACTATTTTGCTGATCGTGGTGTCCTTCCCTTCCGCCGGGCCGGCCAAAAGGCAGGAGGCGTTGGTGCCGAGGTCAAAGCCGACCAGGATGCGCTTGCGATCGCCGGCCTTGCGGGACGACGTCATGGGCTCGGCCGGCCGGTCCAGGATGGCGGTCGCGGAACGTTCATTGGTGGTGACTGATTTTTTTTCGGTGGTGGTTGTCATTTTCGGGTGGTGGTTCAGGACTCGCGTTTGGTGGCCGGCGGCCGGCGGCGGCCGGTGCGCTCGGCCGCCAGCATGGCGTCGAGTAAATCGGGAATGGTGGGCGGACCCGCCGCGGGTGTCGGGGCCGGGGCCGGGGCCGAAGCCGGCAATGCCCTGGGCGCGGATCGGGTGGTGCCGGGCCGGTCCAAGTCGGAAATGGACGGCCAACTTCCGACAAGCTGGGGAATCAAAAGTTCTGATAAAATCACGGCCTCCGCCACCCGCTGTTCCTCGGTGGCGAACATCGCCCGCAACTCACTCTCGGGCAAAGCCTCCGGTCCCTCCGCCAGCCGGATATCGCGCACGGCGGTGGCAAATTCTTTCTCCTGCACGCGGACCGCGCCAGCCGCGTCGCCCTGCTCGCGCAAGAGACAGACCTGCCGCACCAAACGGGCGAGGCCGGCCATCCGCCCGGGGTTGACCGCGCGCTGACTGGATAATGAGTCGTTCAACTGGGAGTGAGTCCTACCGACCACTCCGCTGTTGCTTGGTTCAAAAAAAATCCTGTCCTACGGGCTGGGACCGGAAAAGCCCCTAGGTGGTGCCGGGATTGCGTAAAATCGGCCCAATCCCGGATCTGAGGTCGCCTGATTCTTTTTGATGCCGACGTATTCGAGGCCGGGCTTCTGTGAACGCAGGCGGCCGGCGTCATCCCGTGCTCGAAAATATTTCGCAACTTGCGGGAGGAAAACCCGCAACCCGAAAAGCGGGCGGCCTGCCCCTATCCCTTGCGCTCAAGGCGGGCTTTGCAGCACCGAAGTGCTTCCAGAAAATAGTAGTCGGCGTAGTTGATCGGGACGTCGATCTTACTTTTGGCCGGAAGGTGTCCGGTCGAGTGCATGAGCAGGAAGCCGTGGTTTTCACCGGGTTTCGCCCGATAGGCGGATGACGAGAGCGAGCGCAGTTGCTGCTCGGCCAACGCAAGGTAGCGACGGCCCGTGTCGGCATCGACGAAATCACTGAGCTCAAAGAACGCAGAGCACATGATCGCGGCCGCCGAAGCGTCGCGGGGCGCATCCGGGATCGTGGGCGCATCGTAGTCCCAGTAGGGAATCTTGTCCGTCGGCAAATGCGGATGGCTCATGAGAAACGCGGCGGTTTTATTTGCCTGATCAAGATAGCGCCCATCATGCGTCTCACGATACATCAGCGTGAATCCGTAAAGACCCCAGCTCTGCCCGCGAGCCCAGGCGGATTCGTCAGGCGGCACCCTGGCTTTTCTCACCGCGCACGAGACGAGGGACGGCTGGAAGGAGTTTGCGAGCTACCGCGATTTTTTCCTGGGAGCCATGGAACGCGCGACCGAACAGGGTTTCTCGTTGGAAACGCACTGGGCGGCGGAGCTGGGAATGACCGGTGCGCGGCTCAAGGGGATTTTACAGGCCCGGGGCATCAAGGGAGTGATCGTGAGCACCCACAGCGCCTCGGAGAAACCTTTGGCCATGTCGTGGGACGAATTCGCACTGGTGCGCATTGGTCTTGGTCAAAAACACCTTCCCTGCGGTCGCTTCGCGTCCGCTCACCGCATCCTGCGGTAACGCGATGCCTTGCCTGGCGGAGAGGGAGGGATTCGAACCCTCGGTAACCTTGCGGCTACACATGATTTCCAATCATGCACATTCGACCACTCTGTCACCTCTCCGGACAGGCAAAGGAGGGCGAATAAAGGGTGCTCCCCCGCCCCCGGTCAACGGAAATTCCAAAACCGGCGCCTAAAGCCGCATTGCCATCCGCGGCCCGCCCCGCAAACTGCTCCCACGCGCCCCATGCCCAAGAAACGCATTGTCATCATCGGCGGAGGCTTCGGCGGCGTGAAGTGCGCCCAGACCCTGCGGTCCCGCCTGCGCGGTGGCGACGCCGAGCTCGTCCTCTTCAACAAGGAAAACCACCTCGTCTTCAGCCCGCTGCTGGCCGACGCCGTCGGTTCCTCGCTGAGTCTGGATGATGTGATTGTGCCGCTGCGGCAATTGCTCCCCGGCGTCCAGTGCCGCACCGAGGAGGTCAGGGGCATCGACCTCGCCGCCAGCCGGCTGGAATACGAAGGGCATGACGGCCAGCCGCGCATGCTTGATTACGACCAGGTGGTCATCGCCTGCGGCAACATCTCCAACCTCAACGTCGTGCCCGGCATGGCCGACCACGCGTTTCCGCTGAAGACTGTCGGCGACGCCGCCGTGCTGCGCACCCACGTCCTTTCCCAGATGGAAAAGGCCGAGGTCTGCGACGACCCCGACCGCCGGCGCTGGTATCTCTCCTTCAATATCGTCGGCGGCGGCTACAGCGGCGTCGAGACCGCCGGCGAGATCAACGACCTCGTCCGCAGCAGCCTGCGATTCTATTCCAACATCCACGAGGACGACGTCACCGTCACGCTCATCCACTCGCGCGCCCAGTTGCTGCCGGAAATCAGCCCGCAGCTCCGCGAATTCGCCCGGGTGAAGATGGAAAAGGCGGGCGTCACCATGAAGCTCAACGCCCGGGTGATGCTGGCCACCGGCGAGGGCGTGGGGCTGAAAGACGAGTTTGTGTCCGGCGGCACTATCGTCTGCACGATCGGCAGCACCATCGCGCCGGTGGTCGAGCGGCTCGCCACGCCCAAGGAGAAGGGCCGTCTGCTCACCGATTCCGACATGCGCCTGCGCGGCCAGGCCAACGCGTGGGCCCTCGGCGATTGCGCGTGCATCATCAACGCCCACGACAACCAGCCCTCGCCGCCGACCGGGCAGTTCGCCGAGCGCCAGGGCCGGCAGTGCGCCGATAACATCGTCCGCGTGCTGGCGGGCGAACCGACCCGCCCGTTCGCCTTCAAGGTGCTCGGCCAGCTTTGCTCCATCGGCGGCCACAGCGCGGTCGCCGAGATGCTCGGCTTCAAACTCTCGGGCTTTTTCGCCTGGTTCACCTGGCGCGGGGTTTATCTCTTCAAGCTCCCCTCGTGGGCGCGTCGCGTGCAGGTCGGCTTCGACTGGGCGTGGCTCCTGATTTTCCCGCGCGACCTCAGTTGCATCAAGACCGACGTCACCGAGCGGGTCTCGCACGCCCATTACGAGCCCGGTGACTACATCATCAAGCAGGGCGAGCCCCCCTCCAGCTTCTACGTCATTGAAGCGGGCGAGGTGGAGATTGTCCGCACCTCGCCTGAAAAACCCGACGGTGAAGCCGTCGCCACGCTCGGCTTGGGCAATTTTTTCGGCGAGCAGGCGCTGATCAACAACCGCCCCCGCAGCGCCTCCGTCCGCGCCCGCACCCCTGTTCAGGTTGTGGTCCTGGGTCGCAATGTCTTCGGCACCATCGCCAAGTCGCTCGCGCCGCTGCGCCAGGCGCTGACCGATGCCATCACCCGCCGCTCCACCGGCACGTGGCAGGAACGCCCCGCCGTGCTTGAGGCCCTGCGCGGATTTTCCCTGAAGGAATTCATCGAGCCGGCGCCCCTGCCGCTGTTGAAGCCCACCGACAGCCTCTACGACGTAAGCCACCAGTTTGCGCGCCACCCGTCCGACTTTCTCTACGTCTCCTCGGATGGCGCCCGGCTCGAGGGCATGATCACGCTCACCGATTTGCTGCGCGCCCAGGGGAAGGGCGTGCCGCCCGAGACTCCCCTCGCCTCGTTCATGACCAAGGATCCCGCCATGATTGCCGCCACGGACACGGTGCTCATCGCCTCCTCCGCCTTTCGCGAACATGGCTACAAGACCCTCCCCGTGGTGGCCGACAAAGCCAGCCGACGCATCGTCGGCGTCATCCGTGTCCGCAAGCTCATCGCGCGCATCCTCGACGTGGTGCCACCGCCCAGCGGCCTGACCAACCCGCCGATGACGCTAGGCTCGTCAGCCGGGTCCTAACCGCTTGGTGCAGCCCGACCTCGGGACGGGCTTATGGCTCAAACTCTGTTTGCCAAATGCGACGTCCCGCGTAGCCTCTGCCGTTCACCTTCCGGCCGATGCAAGACCTCACCGACCTCTACCAGTCCGTCATCCTCGACCACAACCGCCGCCCGCGGAATTACAAGGTCCTGCCAAAGGCCAACCGCGTCGGCAGTGGCAACAATCCCATGTGCGGCGACCAGATCACCGTTTATGTGCAGCTCGACGGCGACCGCATCACCGACGTCAGCTTCCAGGGCAGCGGTTGCGCCATCTCGCAGGCCAGCGCCTCGCTCATGACCCTCAATCTCAAGGGCAAGACCGTCGCCGAGGCCGAGGCCATCTACGTCGACCTGCACCGGATGGTCACCACCGGGAAAGTCGACGAGGACAATCTCTCCGACCTCGCCGCGCTGGCCGGCGTCCACCAGTTTCCCGCCCGCATCAAGTGTGCGACCCTCAGCTGGCACGCCGCGCTCAACGCCGCCAAGGGCGACGAGCAACCCGTCACCACCGAAAAGCCCGGCGACTGAATTTTTGATGAACAAAGCCTGGAAAAACATCCGTGCCGATTTCCCGATCCTCGACCAAAAGGTGAACGGAAAACCGCTGGTCTATCTCGACAACGCCGCCACTTCGCAGAAGCCGCAGTGTGTCATCGACGCGCTGGTGCACTACTACCAGCGCGACAACGCCAACGTCCATCGCGGCATCCACGCGCTCTCCATGCGCGCCACCACCGCTTACGAGTCGGCCCGCGAGCGCGCCGCGAAATACCTGAACGCGACTGAACCAGGCGAAATTGTCTTCACCGCCGGCACCACCGACAGCATCAACCTCGTCGCCAACGCCTGGGGCGACGAAAACCTCAAGAAGGGCGACGTCCTCCTCCTCACAGAGATGGAGCATCACTCGAACATGGTGCCCTGGCAGCTCCTCGCCCACCGTACCGGCGCCAAGCTCCGCTATCTGCCCATCGTCGCGGGCGACACCGGCCTGCTCGACCTCTCGCAGCTCGCCAAGGTGCTCACCCCCGAGGTGAAGATCTTCGCGTTCACGCACGTCTCCAACACCCTCGGGGTCATCAATCCTGTCGCCGAGCTCTGCGCCGCGGCGAAGAAGGTCGGCGCGCTCACGGTCGTTGACGCCGCCCAGAGCGCCGGCCACATGCCACTCGATGTCCGCGCCATGGGCTGCGATTTGCTCGCCCTCTCCGGCCACAAGATGTGCGGCCCCACCGGCGTCGGCCTGCTCTACGGCCGCAAGGCCCTGCTCGACGCCATGCCGCCCTACCGCGGCGGCGGCAGCATGATCTCCAACGTTGAGTATTTTGAAAGCAAGTGGGCGCCCGCTCCTGCCAAGTTCGAGGCCGGCACGCCCAACATCGCCGACGTCATCGCCCTTGCCCGCGCCATGGACTACCTTGACGATCTCGGCCGCGAGGCCATCGCGCAGCACGACGAGAAACTCGCCGCTTCCGCCTATGCCCGGCTCAAGGCCGAAGTGCCGGGTCTCCGGCTGCTCGGCCCCGCGCACCACCGCAGTGGTGTCGTCAGCTTCGACCTCAAGGGCGTGCACGCGCACGATGTCGTGACGATGGCCGACCAGGAAGGCATCGCCCTCCGCGGCGGCCACCACTGCAACCAGCCGCTGATGAAAAAGCTGGGCCTCAGTTCGACCTCCCGCGCCAGTTTCTATCTCTACAACACCGAGTCCGAAATCGACAGGCTGGTGAAGGCCCTGCAGAAGATCTCGAAATTCTTCGCGGGTTGATCAGCGCTTCGCCGCGATCCACGCCAGCGCCTTGATCGCGAGTTTGTCGAAGGCCGTCACGCACAGCTCGAGGTGCTCCTCCTTCGTGTCCTCGATCTTGTTGTGACTGATGCCATGCAGGCTTTGCACAAACATCATCACCGTCGGCACGCCCGCCCCGCAGGTCTCCGCCGCGTCGTGCAGCGGACCCGAGGGCAACCGGTGTGACTTGGGATAAGTCTCCTTGATCGCCGCATCGCACATCTCGATGAGTTCGGGATGAAATGGCCGCGGCTCGATCTGCCACAATCTCTCCCACGAGACCTTCACGTTGCCTTCCTTGGCAAAGCGCTCGCCCGCCTCCTTCGCCTCCTTCAGCATCTGCGCAAGCGCCTTGGCGTCGAGGTGCCGCTGGTCGAGCGTGACCCGGCATTCCTCAACCACGCTGGTTACGATGCCGGGCTTGGTCGTGCACGAGCCGATGGTGCACACACCGCCGTTGCGGTCGGTGATCTTGTAGATTTCCTGACTCATCTTCCCGGCGGCGAGGAACGCGTCCTTGCGCCGGTTCATCGGCGTGCTGCCGGAGTGCGCAGCCTGGCCGTGGAAGATGATCGCGTGCCGCTCGACACCAAACGTCCCGAGCACGGCACCGAGCGGCAGATCCATGTCGAGCAGCACCGGTCCCTGCTCGATGTGCAGCTCCAGATACGCGGCGGCGTTCTTCAATTCCTTGCCGCTGTCCTTCACCTTTTCGAAATCCACACCGACTGCCTTCAGCGCGTCGGGCAGAGTGATGCCCTGCCTGTCCTTCAGCCCGCGCGCCTCCTTCATGTCGAGCGCGCCGGAGCACGCCGACGAGCCGAACAGGCTTTTCCCAAAGCGCGCACCTTCCTCATCGGCCCAGTCGACCACGCGCACGGTCACGGGCGGCTTGCCTTTGTATTGCTCGTTGATCCGCCGCAGGACCTCGACACCGGCCATGACGTTGAGGCAGCCGTCGAGCCAGCCGCCGTTCGGCACCGAGTCCATGTGCCCGCCCATGAGCAGCGCCTTGTCCGACGCACCGCGAAGTGTCGCCCAAAAGTTTCCCGCCGCGTCAGTGTGCGTCTCGACCGGCAGGCCCACGAGCTTGTCCTTCAGCCACGCGCGGGTTTTTACCCACACCGGCGTGAAGGCCACGCGCTGGGCGCCGTGCTCGTCGCCGGTGAGGGCGCGCAATTCCTTGAGTTCGGCGACGGTGCGTTTCGGATTGAGGGACATGGGTGTGCTTGGGGTCAGTTATTTATCTGCGAGGAAGCCGCAAAGCCGGCGAAATGCCGAACCATTTTAGCCACAAAAAACACCAAGACCCGACGGCGGATGCAGCTCTCAAGGCGCCTATGGGCGCGCGGAAATTTCCTGTTCGGGATAAAATCATTTTTGTGCTTTTTGTGGCCAAAATTTCCGGGGTTCGGTGTGACCCGGCGGTCCGATTTCTGCTTGGAAGTTAGCCCCTTCTGCGCTGTATTCAATCCACCAATAACCAACCATTCATTCCTGCAGGCGCCCGTGTTGCGGCCCTGGGAATAGCCGGCCAAAATTGACTGACTTCCCCCGGGTTGAACCTGATGCGCCCTGTGGCTTTCGCACCCCGCCATGCCCCTTACGCCGCTCCTGTCCGCCGATGCCCTCGCCGCCAATTTTACCGACCTGAAGCCGCCGCTGCGTCCGCAGGAGGCCCTCGTCGAGGCCAGCCGCTGCCTCTACTGCTTCGACGCTCCGTGCATTACGGCGTGTCCGACCGGCATCGACATCCCGACCTTCATCAAGAAAATCGCCTTCGGCAACCCGGTCGGCGCGGCGAAGACCATCCTCACCGCCAACATCCTCGGCGCCTCCTGTGCCCGCGTCTGCCCGACTTCCGTTCTTTGCGAGGGCGCGTGCGTGCTCGAGGACCGCGACGAGCAACCCATAATGATTGGCCGGCTCCAGCGCTACGCCACCGATTACATCGCCGAATGCGGCCTCAACGTCCTGCCGGAACCGCCCGCCCAAAAGTCCGGCAAGAAGATTGCCGTCATTGGCGCCGGCCCCGCCGGTCTCGGTTGCGCCGCCGAGCTCGCCCAGCTCGGCCACAGCGTCACCATCTTCGAGCGGCAGGCCAAGCCCGGCGGGCTCAACACCTACGGCATCGCCTACTACAAGATGAAGCCGCAGGTCAGCCTCGCCGAGGTCCGGCTTGTGCAATCCCTCGGCGTCGAGCTCCGCACCGGCGTCGCCGTCGGCAAGGACATCACCGTCGCCCAGCTCGAGAAGGATTTCGACGCGGTCTTCATCGGCGTCGGTCTCGGCGCCGCCACCAAGCTCCGCATCCCGGGCGAGGATTTGCCGGAGGTGGTCGATGCCCTCGAATTCATCTCGAAGATTCATACCGAACCGCTCGAAAAGATTCCGACCGGCCGCTGCGTCGCCGTCATCGGCGCCGGCAACACCGCGATCGACGCCGTCACGCAGTCCAAGCGGCTCGGTGCCGACCGCGCGTTCATCGTCTACCGCCGCGGCGAGCCCGAGATGTCCGCCTATGACTTCGAATACGACCACGCCAAGGACGACGGCGCGCACTTCCTCTTCCACGCCGCACCCGTCGAGGTCATCGCCACCAACGGCCATGTCTCCGGTCTCAAGCTCGTCCGCACCCGCCTGGTGGGCGAAAAGGCCGAGCCCGTCCCCGGCACCGAGTGGGTCGAGCCGTGCGACCTCGTCCTCAAGGCCGTCGGCCAGGAAAAACAGGTCAAGCTCATCAAGTCGCTCTTCCCGTCCCTCACCGTCGATGCCCGCGGGGTGATCCAGCACGACAAGCTCACCGGCCAGACCAATGTCCCGCACATCTTCTGCGGCGGCGACTGCGGCAACGGTGGCCGCGAGGTCGTCAACGCCGTCGGCGAGGGCAAGAAGGCGGCGCACGGCATCCACACCTTCCTCACGAAGGGCAAGGCCTCGCCGCCCGTCCAGCCTTCCCGCCTTGGCGCCAAGCAGGGCGCCACCGGCTCCGGCCTCTTGTCCCCCATTCGCGCCCACGAGTTGGAAGCAGCCCTCGCCAGGAAATAACGCCCGACTCCGAGCTTCTTCATTCCGAAATCCGCACTCCGCAATTCTTATGGCTGATCTCTCCTGCAATCTCGCCGGCATCAAGTCCCCTAATCCCTTCTGGGTCGCCTCCGGCCCGCCCTGCAACACCGGTTACCAGGCCCACCGCGCCTTTGAGGCCGGCTGGGGTGGCGTCGTGTGGAAGACCATCGGCGTGCCCATCGTCAATGTCGCCTCGCGCTACTCCGCGCTGAACCATGGCAAAGACCGGATGATCGGGCTCAACAACATCGAGCTCATCTCCGACCGCGCGCCCGAGACCAATTTCAAGGAGATCACCGAGGTCAAGAAGCGCTGGCCGCACCACGCCGTCATCGCTTCGCTCATGGTCGAGACGCGCGAGCAGTGGCACGAGTTCGTCAAGCGCGCGGCGGATGCCGGCGCCGACGGCATCGAGCTGAACTACGGCTGCCCGCATGGCATGTGCGAGCGCGGCATGGGCGCCGCCGTCGGCCAGCAGCCCGCCGTCATCGAGAAAATCACCAGCTGGGTCATGGAGGTCGCCACCATCCCGGTCATCGTCAAGCTCACGCCCAACATCACCGACGTCACCATGGCCGGGCGGGCCGCGCGGCGCGCCGGGGCCGACGCCATCTCGCTTATCAACACCATCAACTCGATCACCAACGTGAACCTCGACACGTTCGTGCCCGAGCCCACCGTCCGCGGCCTCAGCTCGCACGGCGGCTACTGCGGCCCCGCGGTGAAGCCGATCGCGTTGAACATGATCCAAGCCTGCGCCGCCGACCCCGACGTCGGCCTCCCCATCTCCGGCATCGGCGGCATAACCACCTGGCGTGACGCCGCCGAGTTCATCGCGCTCGGCTCAACCTCCCTTCAGGTCTGCACCGCCATCATGCACTACGGTTTCCGGATTGTGGAAGACCTCAACGAGGGCCTCAGCGCCTACCTCGACTCCAAGGGCATGAAGTCGCTCGACGATCTCCGCGGCAAATCCGTCAACACCCTGCAGAAGTGGGAGAACCTCGACCTGCACTTCCAGCGCGTCGCCAGGATCGACTACGACAAGTGCATCGGTTGCAACCTCTGCTACATCGCCTGCGAGGACGGCGCGCACCAGTGCATCGACCTGAAATCACCCGACGAACTCAAGGTCGGCCTCGGGCCCGGCCGCGTCCCGCACAAGCCCGTGCCGAAGGTCCGCGAGGAGGATTGCGTCGGCTGCAACCTCTGCTCCCTCGTCTGCCCCGTCGACGACTGCATCACCATGGTCGAAATCTCCAACGGCGCGCAGCCGATGACCTGGAGCAACTACCAGGACAAACTTGCCAAAGGCGAGATGCAGGCCATCCCGCCGCACCCCTAATCACATGAGCTCCCTCACCCCCTGCCCGCTGCTCATCAACGGCGAATGGCTGCAGCCAAAAATTCCCGGCACGCCGGTCTATAATCCGTCCACCGGCGACGTCATCGCCGAGTGTCCCGCCGGCGGCGCGGCCGAGGTCAATGCCGCCGTCGAGGCTGCCCACGCCGCGTTCCCTAGCTGGCGCGACACCCCCGCTGTCGAGCGTGCCCGCGTGTTTTTCAAATACCGCCAGTTGGTCGAGCAGAATTTCGACAAGCTTTGCCAGACCGTCTCGCGCGAGCACGGCAAGACCCACGCCGAGGCGCGCGGCTCGCTCTTCCGCGGCGTCGAGAACATCGAATATGCCTGCGGCATCCCCACCCTGCTCTTCGGCGACTCGCTCAAGAATCTCGCCCGTGGCGTGGATTGCGAGACCATCAACATGCCGCTCGGCGTCTGCGTGGGCATCACGCCATTCAACTTTCCGGCGATGGTGCCACTGTGGATGTATCCGCTCGCGCTCGCCTGCGGGAACACCTTCGTCCTCAAGCCGAGCGAGAAGGTCCCGCTCAGCGCCGTCCTCCTCGGCCAGCTGCTCGAGCAGGCCGGGTGTCCCAAGGGTGTCTTCAACATCGTCCACGGCGGTCGCGCAGCGGTGGACGCCCTGCTCACGCACCCGAAGGTGAAGGCCATCTCCTTTGTCGGATCCACGCCCATCGCCAGATACATCTACGACACCGGCACGAAGCACGGCAAACGCGTCCAAGCCAACGGCGGCGCCAAGAACTACATCGTGGTCATGCCCGATGCCGACGTCGGCAAGACCGTGGAAAACCTCGCTACCGCCGCCTTCGGTTGCGCCGGAGAGCGCTGCATGGCGGGCTCGACCGCACTCGCCGTCGGCGCCGCGGCCGAGCGTGTGTTGCCCGAGTTGGTCAAGGCCGCCAACGCCATCAAGGTCGGCCCAACCGACCGCGCGGCGCAACCCGACATGGGCCCGGTCATCACCGCCGCGCACCGCGACCGCGTCATGAGCCTTCTCGCCAGCGGCGAGAAGGAGGGTGCCAAGATCATCGCCGACGGCCGCGGCGTCAAGGTGCCCGACGCTCCGAAGGGTTTTTATCTCGGCGCCACCGTCGTGGACAACGTGCAGCACAACATGACGCTCTCCCGCGAGGAGGTCTTCGGCCCCGTGCTGAACGTCATGCGGATGGACGACCTCGACACCGCCATCGAGCAGGCGAACAAATCCGCCTTTGGCAACGGCGCCGCTATCTTCACCAACAACGGCCGGGCCGCCCGCGAGTTCACCATGCGCGTCAAGGCCGGCATGGTCGGCGTCAACGTCGGCGTTCCCGCCACGATGGCGATGTTCCCCTTCACCGGCTGGGACGACTCCTTCTACGGCGACCTCCACATCCAGGGCAAAGAGGCCGTCCAGTTCTACACCCAGCAGAAGGTCGTCTCGTCCCGCTGGTTCGGCGGCGACGTCGGCGACGTGTGGAAAAAATAGGAATTCCTTTTTTAACACAGAGGACACGAAGGACTCAGAGAATCCATTCCCTTTCACTCCGTGATCTCTGTGACCTCTGTGTTTAAAATCATAATCCAATGTCCTTACTGATTAAAAACGGTGAAATCGTAACGGCCGACTCCCGCTACGTCGCCGACATCTACTGCGAAGGCGAGACGATCACGAAGATCGACAAAAATATCAGCGCGCCCGCCAACGCTGAGGTCATCGACGCGAAGGGCAAATACGTCTTCCCGGGGTTCATCGACCCGCACGTGCACATCTACCTGCCGTTCATGGGCACGTTTTCCAAGGACACCTACGAGACCGGTTCCAAGGCGGCGCTGATCGGCGGCACGACGACCCTCATCGAGATGTGCTGCCCGGCCCGCGCGGACGACGCTCTCAAGAGTTTCGAACGGTGGATGAGCCAGGCCGTGGGCAAGTCGGCCTGCGATTTCACTTTTCACATGGGTGTGACCAAGTTCGACGGTGGCACCGACGCCCAGCTCCGTGAGATTGTGAAGCGCGGCATCAGCTCCTTCAAAATCTTCCTCGCCTACAAGGGCGCGTTCGGCGTCGACGACACGGAACTCTACCGGACGCTCAAACTCGCGAAGGAGCTCGGCGTCATCGTCACCGCCCATTGTGAGAACGAGACGCTCGTTGCCGAGCGCTGCAAGGAGTTGCTCGCCGCCGGCAAGACCGACCCGGGCCAGCACCACGAAAGCCGCCCGCCCGCGGTCGAGGCCGAGGGCGTGCACCACCTGATGACCTTCGCCGAGCTGACCGGCGCCGCCACCTACATCGTCCACCTCAGCTGCAAGGAGGCGCTCGACCAGGCCATCGCCGCCCGCCAGCGCGGCGTGCGGGTGGCAATCGAGACTCTGATCCAATACCTCACCCTCGACAAGACCTACGCAGAGAAGCCCAATTTCGAG
>WNFI01283105.1_pt1 | contig 22600 bp, 20 predicted proteins | sample 5400471 | NCBI WGS metagenome assembly WNFI01 (sample SAMN13153348, study PRJNA577476) | soil metagenome | isolation source: 100 cm saprolite on Douglas fir-dominated hillslope | place: USA:California | collected 2013-09-17
ATAGCCCCTGCTACGTTGGTTTCCGCCGTCTGCCGGGCTACACGCACAGCATTTTTGATCGCTTTGGCATTCGAACGACCATGTGAGATGATAGCTGAACCATTGACCCCTAAGAGCGGCACCCCCCCATACTCTGCATAGTCCAATCGTCTAAAGACTTTGCGCAGGCCGGGACGCAGCACAGCCGCGGCCAGTTTGTTTGGTAGCGAACTTGTCATTTGCGTACGCAAAATTCCCAGGAGACTTTCCGCCAGTCCCTCACTAAGTTTCAGTACGACATTGCCTACAAAGCCGTCACAGACTACAACGTCGGCGTTACCTGCCGGAATATCGCGCCCCTCGACATTGCCGATGAAATTGAGACCCAACGTCGCGGCGCTCGCTTTGAGCAACTGGTGAGCCTGCTGCACCAGTTCATTGCCCTTCGTCTCCTCTTCACCGTTGGAAAGCAGTCCGACGCGTGGCGAGGGCACAGCAAATATACGCTCCATGTAAGAGGAACCCATCAGGGCGAACTGCAGCAAATATTCGGGTTTGCAATCGGTATTGGCTCCCATATCTATTACCAGGCAAACACTATCTCTGGTAGGGAGAACCCCTCCCAGGGCTGGTCGATCCACTCCTTCGACGCGTTTGAGGGTAAAGAGCGATGCAGCCATCATCGCGCCACTATTACCTGCGGAAACCGCACCAACCGCTGCACCGTCGCGTACCAACTGCAGTGCCAGCGTCATCGAGGCGTTTTTCTTGCGCCTGACAGCCGTGGCGGGATGTTCATCCATCTCGATGGCTTCATCAGTATGAATAATGGGCAGATCAAGGCCCTGGGTATCGTATTTGGCGAGTTCTGCGCGAATCGCATCCTCGCGGCCCACCAGGTAGACGCCAATACCGTATTCACGAGCTGCCTGTACCGCGCCCAGCACAATTTCGCCAGGAGCGTTATCGCCTCCCATAGCGTCCAGGGCAACACGGACAGTTGCGCTCATGCGCTTTTCCCTTCCGGTCCACCTATGGTAGTCCTGACCAGTTCTAAAAGCTTATCCAGGTCAAAGGGTTTGTAAACGATATACACTACGCCCGCTTTACGTAACTCTTCCTCTTCCTTCCCTGCATCCAGGTAGGCAGTAACCACGATTACTGGAATCTTATGGTCACCCATCTCCATGAGCTTGAGTTCGTCGCGTCCATCCAGGTATTGCATCATCAAGTCAAGCAAGATGAGGTCCGGCTCGTGCTCGCGTACCGCATCGTAGAAACGCAGACTCTGTGTTGTCATGTACGTTTCGTAGCCTTCGTCGGCCAGTGCCTCTCTGAGCAGATCAGCAATAGTTGGGTCATCATCCATAACCAGGATCTTTTTCGTCATCGGCAACCCCCTCATAAACAGTCAGGTTAGTCAAGCAGCGCTTTCCCCTCTTGCAGAGACAGCAGCATTATAACATCATGCCATATAAAATAGACGTTGACAATAGTTTTCTGGACAATACATAGGACTATGGGATGGATCATTTTTTCTTGACATTTGTTCTTACCCTATGCTACCATGCACGCAAAAGCTCTCTCCTTGACACTTTTTCGAGTGAAGATTGGCGACCCTTGGGTCGCTTCTTATACAAATATAGCGAGGTGTGGTGCGATGGTGTGCCAGGCACACCATCGCACCACACCTCGCTAGAAAAAAGAGATACGGCCCGCTTGCGGGCAATACCATTCAAATACGGAGAAAAGCCTGTGGATGATGGTCGGAAAGCCTGGCGAGGGCAAGCCTCGCCACTCCATGTCGCTTGACCTACCTGTCGTGCCTGAGATGGAGTGGCGAGGCTTGCCCTCGCCAGGCTCTCCAACGGCCTCTTCTCGACTCGTGCACGTATTTGAACGGTATTGCCCGCAAGCGGGTCAGTCTGGACGAGGGCAACCAAAAAGTGTCAGAGAGGGTCTAAAAAGGGCCAAACGGAGCAACATGCATGGCTATTTCTTCCCCCTTTTTCTGTGATTCCTGTGGCGCCGCCAACCGGCCACAAGCCGCGTTTTGCTATGCTTGCGGCCAACCTCTCCAACCCGCGGGGGGAAAGAAATCAAGCGTCACGACCGGGCTGCTTGTCTACAATCACTTGCTCAAGCAGCGCTACCGCATTATCGGTCAGGTCGGCAAGGGTGGCTTCGGCGCGGTCTATAAAGCTGCCGATCTCCAGTTCGGCAATCGACTGGTTGCCATCAAAGAGATGAGCCAGAGCAGCCTGAGTCCTCAAGAGCTCGTCGAAGCCACCGATGCTTTCAAACGAGAGGCGCTACTGCTGGCCGGTCTGACACATCCCAACCTGCCCCGCATCTACGAGCAATTCACCGATATTGGACGCTGGTACCTGGTCATGGATTTTATCGAAGGCGAGACCCTGGAAGAGCATCTCAGCAAGGTCAAGGGGGGAAAGTTGCCTGTCGAGAAAGTGCTTGAAATTGGTGTCCAGCTTTGCATGGTGCTCGAGTACCTGCACATGCGCCAGCCCCCCATCATCTTCCGCGATCTCAAGCCCGCCAACGTCATGCTGACTGCCTATGGGCACATTTACTTAATTGACTTCGGCATCGCTCGTCACTTCAAGCCGGGACAGGCGAAAGATACAACGGCGCTCGGCTCGACAGGCTATGCCGCTCCAGAACAGTACGGCAAGGCGCAGACCACGCCCCGTGCCGATATCTACGCGTTGGGAGCCACGCTCCACCAGATATTGTCGGGGAACGATCCATCGGATACGCCCTTTCAATTTGTCTCCCTGCAATTCCTCAGCCATCCCATCCTGGCCCGGCTCGAGAAATTGATTATGCAGATGGTGTCAATGGATGCCAACAATAGGCCAGCGAATATCTCAACCGTTAAGCAAGAACTGCAAAGTATCGCTACGCAGCAACTTGTCGGCAAGACGAACCCTTTGCAGGCTGGCATCCCATCTGCCTACCAGCCACCTGCAAAGCTCCAGGTTCCCCAGCGCTCAACTGCTCCTAAACCACAACCACAGAGAACCACGCGCTACATCTGTAGTGGTCATACCAGCCGTGTCACCGCCGTTGCATGGTCACCCAGGGGCACGCACATTGTCTCGGCAAGCTACGATAAGACGGTGCGTGTATGGGACACCTCGCATGGATCCAGCATCATTACCTATCGCGGCCACTGGGATCGAGTGCAAGCCGTGTCATGGTCGCCCGACGGGACACGCATCGCCTCGGCAGGCGACGACGGCACGGTGCAGGTCTGGGATACAGCAACGGGTCAGCAGATCCTGACCTACCGGGGCCATTCTAATGCGGTTAATGCCGTGGCATGGTCACCCGATGGCAAGCGTATCGCCTCCGCCGGCGACGATAAAACCGTGCAGGTCTGGGATGTTTCCAACGGAGGCCTCGTCTTCACCTATCGTGGTCACACCAAAAAAGTGTTAGCTGTAGCATGGTCGCCCGACAGCAGACGTATCGCCACTGGCGGAGAAGATAAAATCGTGCAGGTGTGGACCCCAATCAAAGACAAGAACAGCTTCTTTGGCACGCTTCGCCTGACTCCCCGCAGCCAATTCGCTTATCAAAGCCATTCTGGCCGCGTGAATGGGCTAGTATGGTCGCCAAATGGTCAGCGTATCGCCTCGGTGAGCTACGACAAAAGCATGCAAGTATGGGACTCTTCGACTGGCAAGAAATACATTATCCATCGCAATATTTCCGCTGGCCTGAATGCCGTAGCCTGGTCGCCAGATGGCAGATATCTTGCTTCCGGTGGAAACGATAAGATGGTGCAGGTCTGGGATGCTATCACCAGAAACAATATCTTTACCTACCGCGGTCACACAGGTTATGTGACTGCGGTGACGTGGTCGCCAGATGGAAAGCTGCTTGCCTCCGCCAGCGTTGATCACACCATGCAGGTTTGGGGAACGAATTAAAGGAGTTCTCACAACACAAATATCATCAAATCACGCCCCACAATAAGAGTCCCCACATACCCTGCTTTCTCAGCCAACCTTTGCAGATGCTGCGCATCAATTTCTCTGTATAGGTGTGAGCATACAATCGTTTTCGCCTGCGATGCCGCTGCAAGCTCCACGATCTCAGCATCTTCGATATGGCCCGAGTCTATGATAGCAAGCTCAACATCCCTGAGAAAGGCAATCTCCTCGTCGTGGAAATTTGAATCGCCTGTGATCGCATATTGCCTGCCCTGCCACGTGAAGCGTAATCCATGATTGCCAGCAGGTGGCAGGCTGATGAAATCAAAGTCATATCGACCGATTGAAAGCTGTTCTCCGATCACCTCATGTACAAAGATCTCATAGGATGGTTGACGCAAACTGGATGCTCCAAAAATGTTTATATACCCATCAATAAGCTTCTGTATGCCAGTTGGCCCATAGATGTGCAGGTCGGTCGTGCGAGGATTGCGCCTCGACCATGCACCTGCGTGTAGAAAAGGAATCAAGTCCGAAACATGATCTGGATGAAAATGAGATACAACGACGTAGTTCAGCTCGTTGTGCTGAACACCGACCTCAAGGAGTCGCTGGACTATGCCGTGCCCGCAGTCAAAGAGCACGAGTGTACCATCTAATTGCAGAAGAACGCTCGATGCGCGCTGCTCATATTCGATTTGACAGGTTCCAGTGCCGAGAAGGGTGATGCTACTCATGTGTGCGACTTCAACCAGGAATCGCGGCGTAATGCCCTTGGTATTATCCACAGGGATGAAAGCCACGTCGCCAACAGACAGGACTTGACAATAGTAGTATATTTGTTCTAGTTTCGTGTACTTTAAGTGACGATGGTTTTATTTGTTGCTTTGTCAATTATGCTTTCGTGCAGAGCCAACTGTCAATCAATATCATACACCCGCGCGAAAGAACCAGTCTAGCAGTTTGACATCTCTTTATATTCCATGCTACCATGCAATGAACATTACATAACATTGCAAATTGTGCAAAACAGAAATAACAAGTCGTTTTTCGCTTTGCCCTGGGGCAAAGAGGCTGGGCTATGATACCTGCTCCTCACTACTGTACCAGCTGCGGCGCTGCAAATTCGATACAAGCAAAATTCTGCTTCGGCTGTGGTCAATCTCTACAAACCAATGCAGCTGCACCAGCGGTCGGTTCTCTAACCGGCCTGCTTGTCTATGACCATGTGCTCAAGCAGCGTTACCGCGTTATTAGCAAAGTCGGCAGGGGTGGTTTCGGAGCAGTCTATAAAGCTACCGATCTCCAATTCGGCAACCGGCTCGTAGCTATCAAGGAGATGAGCCAGAGTGGCCTGAGCCAGCAGGATCTCGTCGAGGCCACGAATGCCTTCACACGCGAGGCGTTAATGCTGGCCAGCCTGTCGCACCCCAACCTGCCGCGTATCTACGAGCAATTTACTGAGATGGGACGCTGGTATCTCGTCATGGATTTTATCGAAGGCGAGACCTTAGAAGAGTACCTGAATAAGGCGCAAGCTGGATATCTTCCCCTTGCCGAGGTACAGGATATCGGCATTCAACTATGCACCGTGCTCGATTACCTGCACACGCGCCAGCCCCCAATTATTTTCCGCGATCTTAAACCTGCCAATGTGATGCGGACGCCCAATGGGCATCTCTACTTGATCGATTTTGGCATCGCACGTCACTTCAAACCTGGGCAAATCGCAGATACTATCGCGCTTGGATCACCAGGATATGCCGCGCGGGAGCAGTATTCTAAAGTGCAAAGCCAGACCACGCCACGCTCCGACATTTATAGCCTGGGAGCCACGCTCCACCAATTGCTGACAGGGGATGATCCTTCACTGATGCCTTTCCAGTTTGCACCTCTACACAGCCAACCTCTCCCCGCGGCGCTCGAAAAGCTGATTATGCAGATGGTGGAGTTGGACGCAAATAAGAGGCCGGCAAGTATGGCTATCGTCAAGCAAGAATTGCAGCGCATTGCCACTCAACTATCGATAGGGCAAATTCGTATGACGCAGCCTGCAAGTCAAACATTTCGTCCAACCCCATCCCCATTAGCGAAACCATCGATACCGCAGGCAAGGTATGTCAGAATCTCATCGTCATTAACTACGCTCCTTCAAGTCTATCGTGGTCATTCCAAAGAGGTGTATGCGGTGAGTTGGTCCCCTGATGGGAAGCTCATCGCTTCTGGCAGTAGTGATGAAAGCATACAGGTATGGGAAGCTACCAGCGGAAAAATAGTTTTGAACTACCACGGACATTCCCATTGGATTGGAAAAGGCCTGGTACAGTCTGTAACGTGGTCGCCTGATGGCAAATATATCGCCTCGGGTTCCTGGGATAAGAGTGTGCGTGTATGGAATGCCTCCACGGGGAATACTATCTCGACCTATCGCAGTTATTATGAGATTGTGGAATCCGTTGCCTGGTCGCCCGAAGGCAAGTATATTGCTTCGGGCAACCGTAACGGTACCGTCCATGTGTGGGACGTCTCCAACGGGAAAAATATCCGCACCTTCCTCGGCCATCACTCGAACAACCCTAATGTCGATGTAGTAGCAATAGCGTGGTCACCTGATGGAAAACGCATTGCCTCTGGCTCCTGGGACAGGACCGTGAAGGTCTGGAACGCTATAAAAAATAGTAACAAGAAGAACGACTATTTGATCTTTCGCGGCCATTCAGCAGAGGTGAATACTTTAGCCTGGTCGCCTAATGGCATGCGCATTGCCTCCGGGGGTAGAGATGGACTTGTGCGAGTGTGGGATTCTTCGAATGGCGCGCTCTCATTTACCTATCGTGCCCATACTGGTTATGTGGTAGGAGTAGCCTGGTCACCGGATGGAACACGCATCGCCTCGGCGGGTGCAGATAAAATGGTTCACGTCTGGGATGCTGCTACTGGAAAATATATCTGCTGCTATAGGGGTCATGCTGCCAGGGTAAATGCCGTGGCCTGGTCACCCGATAGCACACGCATCGTTTCTGCGAGCAACGATAGAACAGCGCAGGTGTGGCAGGTTCTGTAAGCAGGCTCTTGCGCCACCCCTTACCCATGTGCTACCACTATAACATGCTAAACGGGAACGAAGAGCCGGCAAAGGAGCGCACCATGAAATTTGACCTCGACGAAGAGCAATCAGATATTCGCGACATGGTACGTCGCTTTACTGAACATGAAATCACGCCGTACGCCGAAGAGTGGGATGAAACGAAGCACTTCCCGCGTGAAATCTATCACAAGATGGCGGGGCTCGGCCTGATGGGCATGACCACGCCGGAAGAATATGGTGGGAGTGCGCTCAGTCGCCTCTCAGGCGCCCTGGTTTATGAGGAACTGGCGAAAGGCGAGATGGCAACCGCTGTAGGTCTTTCTGTGCATAACATGGTGGTTGGCTCGATTGCTCGTTTTGGCAACCCGGAGCAGCGCCGTCGCTGGGTATCCAGTCTCGCTTCCGGTGAACTGTTAGGTGCTTTCTCGCTCAGTGAAGCAGCATCAGGCTCAGATGCTGCCAGCCTGCAATGCCGGGCAGAATTTAGCGATGGCGTTTACGTCCTCAATGGCACAAAAATGTGGGTCACGAACGGTGGTGAGGCCGAAATTTACCTCTTAATGGCCCGTACCAGCGGTGACAAAGGCTCGGCGGGCATTAGCTGCTTTGTAGTAGAGAAAGACACCCCGGGCTTTTCCTTCGGTAAAACGGAACGCAAAATGGGCCTGCACTCGTCGCCGACACGCGAGCTCATCTTCGAAAACTGCGAAATACCTGTTGCCAACCGTCTTGGCGAGGAGGAGCAGGGCTTCAAGATCGCACTTTCATCGCTGGATGGCGGACGCATCAATATCGGGGCTATAGCCGTAGGTGTAGCGCAGGCAGCTTTTGAAACGGCTCGCAATTACTCCCGCGAGCGTGAACAATTTGGCCAGCCGATCAGCGCCTTTCAGGGCATCCAGTTTATGCTGGCAGATATGGCGATGAAGATCGAGGCGGCGCGTCTCCTGGTCTATGAAGCGGCCTATAAGTTGGACGAAGGCCAGAACGCCGGTATGTATGCCTCGATGGCGAAATGTTTCGCTACCGATATGGCAATGGAAGTGACAACCAATGCTGTACAGGTCCTGGGTGGTGCCGGCTATGTACGTGACTATCCGGTCGAACGCTACATGCGTGATGTGAAAGTGGCCCAGATCTTCGAGGGGACAAACCAGATTCAAAGGGTGGTGATTGCAAGAGCGCTTCTGGGAAAAATGCGAAGATAAAGTGAGAAAGATAGGAGGCAACTCAGATGGATAGTTGGATTTGTGTCACCTGTGGAACTCAATACCCTCCTGGCCGGGCACCTCTGGAATGTCCTATCTGTCTGGATCAACACCAGTACGTCGGGCAAGAGGGACAAAAGTGGACGACTATAGCATCTATGCGGGCGAACGGCTATCATAATGTGATCAGAGAACAGGAACCACGTCTCATAGGCATCGGTACAGAACCCTCTTTTGCTATCGGACAACGGGCGCTGCTGGTGCAGACAGGGCAGGGAAACGTACTCTGGGATTGTATCAGCCTGTTGGACGAAAACACAGTAGCAGCAGTACAGCAACTTGGTGGCATCAAGGCTATAGCTATCTCTCATCCCCACTTCTATACTTCTATGGTTGACTGGGCAACACGCTTTGATGCACAGCTATTCTTGCACGAGGCTGACCGCCAATGGGTTATGCGACCTGACGAGCGTATCACGTTCTGGTCAGGTGAAACCATGAACCTGCTGGATGATATCTCACTTGCACGCCTGGGAGGCCACTTTTCTGGAAGTAGCGTGCTGCACTGGGGAAGCGGCGCTGATGGCAAAGGTGTTCTGCTTACGGGCGATACGATACAGGTCGTGGCAGATCGCAACTGGGTAAGCTTCATGTATAGCTATCCGAACTTGATTCCCCTCCCTGCATCGGAAATCACTAGAATACGTGACAGGGCTGCCCAATTCCCTTTTGATCGCATATACGGCGGCTGGTTTAACAGCATTGTTGTAGGAAACGCTAAGGAAGCTGTAATGGGATCTGCAGACAGATATATACAGGCATTGCAACAGCGTTTGAGCAAATCGGAAAGTTGACAACAATTCGCACTCGACAGCGTGCTTCAGGTATGCTACACTCTCCATAGAATAGAAATGTGGGAGGGTCTTGCGGTATGCCTAAGCCATATGATGATGCGATGAAAAAGCTTGTTATGGGAAACCCGCAGGACCTTGTATTATGGGTGTTACCCCGAGCACAGTTTGGAAAGCAATTACCATATGAGTTGAGCGTTGAGAACATTTATGCTGATGGACTACTTCAGGTATCATTGGATGGAAAAGAGTTCTTGTTGCATATCGAATTTCAGAGTAGTAATGATGCCTACATTGGAGAGCGGCTATTGGAATACAATGTGCTTGCATCTCGCCAGTATGACTTTCTTCCTGTTTATTCATGCGTGATCTATTTGAAAAACCATGGCGACGTTCCGCAATCTCCATTTATTCGAGCGCTTCCTAGCAGTGAAGAGATCGTACGTTTTCAGTATCGAAGCATCGAATTGGGGAAGCTTACTTCAGAAGAACTATTGCAAACAGGCCTGGCGGGGCTACTGCCCCTCCTACCACTGACGAGAGACGGAGCGCGACGCGAAGTAGTTGAGAAAATGATCACAGGGCTGATATTATCTGAGAAAACTGAATCCCTGTGGATCGGGTATGCGCTTGCAACAAAGGTGCTTAAAGATGATCTAAAATGGCTCAGAAGGAGGTTTGCCGTGTTTAGCGATATACTGAGAGAGACTCCAGCTTTTCAAGAAGTATTAGCAGAAATGGCTCAGAAGGAGGTTTGCCGTGTTTAGCGATATACTGAGAGAGACTCCAGCTTTTCAAGAAGTATTAGCAGAAGGCTTGGAGAAAGGTCTCGCGGAAGGCTTGGAGAAAGGTCTCAAAGAAGGAGAACTCCGCTCGCAGCGTCAGACACTTCTGGCTGTCGTTCAGGAGCGCTTTCCTGGAATAGTGGATCTGGCAAAGAAGCAGGCCGATGCTATTGAAGATCCGGAGGCTTTACGCCGCTTGATTGTCAAGATGAGCATTGTGCAAACTTCTGAGGAAGCCCGGCAATACCTCCTGTCAGGAGCTAATGACGAAAAGAAGCATTGAATGTTCTGCATATCCTCTCCTCTTGAAGAGTTTGGGGCAGTTTCCCATCAAGAGGGATAAGAAACAGGCATAATAATCAATTGAAAAAGGGTAAGATGCAGCATATTGCATCTTACCCTTTTTCCGTAATTTGCTGTATCTACAGCAGATCTATTGTTGTGCCACAGTCGCGCCAGCGAACTCGCTGACCAGGGCGTTGAATTTCCCTGCCTGCTCATCCTGAAGCTGCTGGCGGGCCTTTTCCAATATGCGCACATCGATACCCGCATTTACGCTCTTGAAAGCACCGCTGGTTTCAGTTGGTGTAAAAACCTCTTCGCGACCCCAGATAGCCACTATAGGCATCTGCAAGCGTGCCAGCGGCTCATGAGCATCCATCGTCAGATTGTTGCTGATGAAGGAGGCTGCCGGGTAGAGACTATTCGGTTGGTGGGCGCTGCTATAGGCATACTCTACCAGTTCGTCGGTAATCAGGCCGGGATTTTGGTATCCCTGGCTATCATAGTAGGCCCGGATTGCTCGCCGTGAAGTCAACACATTGTAGACGAATTGACCAAGGATAGGTGTACGCAGCACAAACTTCAGCGCATTATTTAATGTTCCAGGAACGCTTTCCTGCAAGATAGCCGGAGGTGGTGACACCAACACCAGGCGCTCAAACAACTGCGGGCGACGATAGGCGTCCGCGATCACATACGCGCTGGTCAGCCCATGTGCGACGACAATAGTAGGCTTACCAATCGCCTCTTTGACGAAATCGCTAATCAAATCGGCAAAGGTTTCAGCTGTGTAGTCGATACCCGGTCGATCAGAGAGACCAAAGCCCAGCAAGTCAAGCGTATAGACACGGAATCGCTCTGCCAGCGCATCGACATTCTTGCGCCACTCAAACGAAGATGCGCCGGGGACTAAACCATGAATGAGCAGGAGTGGCTTCGCATCCCGAGAACCTTTCACCTGGTAAAATATATCTCCATACTTCCATGGATAGCGGCGCTCTTCGCCTTTCAAGACTGTATCAGGTTCGCTCACCTGGCTCTCGGTAAATTTGTTGTAAAGAGCTAGCACTCCGACTGCTCCTCCAACCGCCAGGCTGGTAGTAACTAATTTACGTGTAAATCCCACTTTCTTCTCCTGTATCTTTAACTGAGCGCAACAATCTCTACTACCCTGTTCCTCTCTTACAAATGCTCTTGTTGCGCATATTCCCTGGCCAATCTGCCCCTCCATCAGGCTTGACGGCCCAAGGGGTAATATATCATTTGCTAATCATTGCTTGCAAATTAAATGATTTGCCATTTCTACTGGGTACATCCATCCTCAACCAGGAAGTTTGACATTTCGCTTTGCAAATGATTGTCTTATGTCAGGTCTAAAAAATATATCGAGGTGGCAGTGCAGTGGCGTGCTGGGCCTGGCAAGCCACTTCGTAGCATAGTAGGGGCGATCCTCGTGGCTCTCAGGGGTAGGTTTTTACAAAGTCACCCGTGCAAGGACCCTCGTGGTCGCCCGGCTCGTGGTCACCCCGGCGGTAGGGGCAGGCATCGGGTCATCACATCAATATCGATAGCGCACTCACCAACAATACCTGTCACAGGAGGAATAATGCAGCATCTATCAACCTACATCACGCTCTCTGCCGAGGTTCAAACAGCGTTACAAGAACAACGCCCGGTCGTAGCGCTCGAATCAACCGTCATTGCGCATGGCTTACCCTATCCTACCAATATCGAGGTCGCGCAGGCAATGGAAGCAATCATACGGAAGGAAAGTGCTATACCTGCTACCATAGGTATTCACGACGGGAAGATCGTTATCGGCCTTTCCAGGGACGAGATCGAGCGCCTGGGCACAGCACAACACGTCCTGAAGGTGAGCAGGCGCGACCTGGCAGTAGCATTGGCAACACGCCGGTTGGGTGCAACTACAGTGGCGGGAACAATGCTGTGTGCGAGTATGGTGGGGATTCGCTTCTTCGCCACCGGAGGTATTGGAGGAGTGCATCGAGGCGCAGAATCAAGCATGGACATCTCCGCCGACCTGACGGAACTGAGTCGCACGCCTGTGCTTGTTGTCTGCGCCGGGGCAAAATCGATCCTGGATCTTGACCTGACCCTGGAATACCTGGAGACACAGGGAGTACCCGTAATTGGCTGGCAAACCGATGAGTTTCCCGCTTTCTATATACGTTATAGCGGACGGCGTTTGGTCCATCGTGCCGATGATATTTCAACGATCGCAGCCATTGCTCGCACGCAATGGGAATGTAACTTGCATGGGTTGGTCGTAGGTTGTCCCATACCAGAAGAATATGCAATGGTGCTTGGCCCATTGGAAGCGGCCACCGAGGAAGCGTTACGCCTGGCCCAAGCAGAAGGCATTCGTGGAGCAGCCACCACACCATTTCTGCTTGCGCATGTAGCGAAGGCCACCTCTGGAGAAAGTGTCGAGGCAAATAAAGCCCTGCTTGTTAACAATGCCTTATGGGCAGCGCGTTTTGCGCGTGCATATTATAGCCTGTAGAAGGTTGATTTCTTCTCTGGTAAAGACTACAATACATACAAACGCATGCTCGCTACAGTAGGGCGTGAACCAGCACATCAAATTCGTATGGGGCGACCGCCAACCGTCACAGGTAGCCCCGGCAAAGGAGCATTGTATCGTGAATGCCAGGAATGCTCGATGGAGCAAAGTTTTTGGGAGCATAATCCTTACCATACTTTGGGTTTGCGGTTTCCTATTTATCCGCCCCACACTCATCATCGACTATGGTGGTGGCATTACCATGAACCTCAAGTTCACAGTGGTCATTATAGGCCTCCTCATTATATCCCTCTATAATATTTATTACCGCTCGAGTACCGAGATCACCAAGCTGAGCTTGACCTGTTCGCTCACCATTGCATGGTTGGCTTTGCTCTTGTTCTACCCATTTCAACCGCAACAGGGAACAGAAGCAGCATATGCAGCAGGAAAGATCTATGATGGTGCGGTCGGCTTCTTCGCCCTAGTAGGCGGCTTGGCCGTCTGCGTCCTGTGGGTACGCTTCTTCGCGGACGAAATCAGATTAGAGGAATGACAAGCACAGCGGATCGTATCAAACTTATGATGAGGCTGCCCCATGGCAGCCTCATCATATTATTTAATGCCTGAAATGACGCTGCCCCGTGAAGATCATTGCAACCGCGTAATGGTTCGCCATACGAATAGATTCTTCATCCCGGATTGACCCCCCCGGCTGAATAATTGCTGTGATTCCAGCTTTAGCCGCAGATTCCACGCCATCCGAGAAAGGGAAGAAAGCATCAGAGGCCAGCACCGATCCCCGTGCACGATTCGCCGCTTTCTCTAATGCCAGTTGCACGCTGGCCACGCGGTTCATCTGCCCTGCTCCAACTCCTACCACTGCCAGCTTGTGCGCCAGCACAATCGCATTGGATTTAACGTTTTTCACGACCTTCCATGCGAACATCAAGTCTGTGACCTCTTCTAACGTCGGGTCGCGCTCAGTCACGACCCGGTATGTCACTTCCTTTTCATCCATGGCATCGGGCGTTTGTAAGAGTAAGCCCCCACTGACGCTGCGTACATCGAGCTGGCCAACAGGAGGTGATAGTTTGCCTGTGCTGTTCAGAACGTTTGACTCAAATGGCTTATGCGTTGCCAGCAAGCGTATATTCTTTTTCGCACGTAGGATGGCAAGGGCTTCTGGAGTAAAATCAGGGGCAATGATTGCTTCATAGAACAGTTGGCTGACCTCACCAGCAGTGGCGGCATCGAGAGGCCGGTTGCTGCCGATAATTCCCCCAAAGGCTGAGATGGGATCCCCCGCGTGCGCCTTTTTGTAGGCTTCTAACAATGTGTCATCACATGCCAGGCCGCAGGGATTGGTATGTTTGATGATGACCACTGCCGGAGCGGTGAAACTGCTAACCGATGTAATCGCAGCGTCCAGGTCAAGCAAGTTATTAAACGAGAGTTCTTTGCCGTGCAACACCTCTGCATCGGCCACCGTTGGATATGTAGATGTACCAGGAACTCCACTCCAGCGATAAAAAGCGGCCTGCTGATGAGGATTCTCGCCATAACGCAGGGGCTCAACGAGTTGCAGACCGAGGGTCAGGTTTTCAGGGAAGTATTCTGGCTCAGAGGTCTGTCTGCGTAAATATTCGGCGATGGTGGTATCATAGCTGGCTGTATGCTGGAAAGCAATGGCCGCGAGACGACGGCGAGTATCAAACCTTACCTCGCCCCTTTCTCGCCACTCCTGCATCACAGGCTCGTAATCCTGTGGTCGCACCAGTACAATCACATCCTGGAAATTCTTGGCGGCAGCCCGAATTAATGAGACCCCGCCAATGTCAATCTGTTCCAGGGCTTCGCTCAATGTTGTATCTGGGCGCGCGATTGTATCTGCAAAAGGATAAAGATTCACGACTACAATATCGATGGGAGTGATATTATGTTGCTGTAATTCATCTATATGGATGTCACTATCACGGCGGGCGAGAATGCCACCGAAAATAGCCGGGTGTAAGGTCTTGACACGCCCATCCAGTATCTCAGGAAACCCCGTAATCGTACTGACCGACTCAGCTTCAATACCAGCGGCTCTAAGAGCATTGGCTGTACCACTGGTTGAATAAATCGCGACGTGATGAGACTGTAGTTCATCTGCTAATTCCGTAATGCCCTCTCGGTTAGCGGCGCTGATTATTGCTCGCATTTGTATATCCTTTCAGCGAAGCACTCGCTGCTTGAATTGACGCTCTCGAGATATCTCTCTGCTCTTCTCTCTCCCATATCTTTAAGCCGAGCGAAACGATGGCCATGCGTTGGGACCCCAATTATGCACATTAACCCATACATCCGTACACTTTGACTCATTCATCCGGACAGCCGTAGGGGCCAATTTATCGCGCCCAGCGCCGATTTATCGGCCCTCGCTGGCTGTTCGCTCTCCAGATGAAAAAGTTAAAAAGCACGATCGTGCCCACGGGGAGGAGTAGGGCAGACACCCGAACGCATCCGCATTTGCCACCCTTCTCTGCCGTGGGGGCGCGATAAATCGTCCCAACGCACGCGGCTCTGCAAGGGATTCCATCGTCACAAGTGATATTGGTAATGATGAAGCCTTGCTCCCTCTATTCTATATAGTATACCCAAATCGTTCCGTTCATGGAAAGGCATCACCGGGAGCGAATACCAGATGCTGTATAAGCGTCAAATTAGATTCTACCCATACGCTTGACCTGGGAATTGATGATCTGCCTTATCACCTCTTTCAACCAGTTTTCCCCAAATCTCACTTCACCATACATCAACAAATTTGGTTCACCCGTTGCCGAAATATTGCCATGATTCTTTAGCAAAAATTCCTGCAGGCTTTCTTTTGTAACGAATAATGACTCCAACTGCTTGATCTCGTCCTCCTCGGGCACCCTTTGATGCACCTCCACCAGGGGAATAGCGAGGCGCGTTAGAAAGCACATCTCTCCATGCGGCGTCGCCACGTCGTACACTACACCCAGGCAATACTGCTCCTCGATATCCGATGCCTGGATCCCTGTCTCCTCGCGTATTTCCCGGCGAATCGCCCCAAAGGGATCTGGTTGCCTTCCCACAGCCGTGGTATCCCGATCGCGTTCAAAAAACCCGCCGATCACATGGTAGCGCCCGACATACACATCTACTCCCTGTCGCTTGTCAAGCAAAATATAGCCATCACTCGTCTCTACCACCGAGCAAATCGAAAGTGCATTGCCTAATTCTTCACGTTTTCGTACCCGCGTAAACTCGGTCACTCTCGTCGTCACATATTCTTTGTAACCGGTATCCCCCAGCACCAGGTGCAATCTCCCATCGGGTTTCGACTCAGCCTCTATCAAACGAAACAAAGAAGCATCGAAGAGCGGTACACCTTTTTCTCGTGCAATCGCCAGCTTCTGTTCCCAGAGGCTATCCATCCATTCTTGAATGGCTGGGTTAATAGGCATACTTAAGGAAGGATCGTAAGTTATATCGAGCTGATCAGGCCGGTAAAGGCCACGAGCTAGAATCTCAAATTCGAGTATGGGGGGCATTTGGCCCTTTTCACTGTCCATCCGTTCACCTTTGTGATCGTTTTCCCCTACCAGTACTCGAAGCTGCTGTGGATGATCTGCCGCAGTTCCTCGGCGCCTACATCTCGCGGGCAGTTGACCAGTAGTCGCTGCTGCTTGAGCGTGCCGTCAATCAGTGCCGGGACATCAGCCTCCCCGTAACCAAGCGCTGCCAGGCCATTGGGGATGCCCGTGTCACGCATCAGAGAGAGTAGCGTGCGCGGGAGCACTTCTGGCATCTCTGCCGTTGTTAGCCCGTTCACGTTGCCTCCCAACAATTGCGCGGCACGCAGGTGACGTTCGGGATTGACGGGATACGTCCAGCGGAACGTAGATGGCGCGGTGACGATGACCGAGAGACCATGCGGGATCATCGGTTCGTCTTTCGGATAGTCTGGAGGCGAAAAGTTTTTCACCAGGCCGGCGATAGGATAGGCGATCGAATGCGGTACATGGACACCGGCGTTCCCAAAGCCGATGCCTGCGTAGGTCGCTGCAAGCGTCATATACGTTCGCGCCTCCACATCCATGCCGTTGAGCACAGCGCGGCGAAAAAAGCGTCCCAGGTATTCCAGTGCCTTTTCGCACCACAGGTCGCTAATGGGATTGCTGCCGACATAGACCGGGCGCTCTTCCGGCTTATGTTTGGGACGAGCATCATAGGGTCGACTTGTGTAGGATTCGAGCGCGTGAGTGAGCACATCAAAGCCCGGATAGGCCGTGGCCATCGGTGGCAGCGTCACCGTATTCAATGGGTCGATGATCGCCATGGTTGGACGCAGGAAACGATGCGAGATACCAGTCTTCACCTTCAGGGCAAGTACATCCATGATCGTTACCGCCGTGGTTTCGCTGCCCGTACCGGCAGTGGTGGGGATCGCTACCAGGGGTTTGAGAGGGCCTGGAACTGGCAGTCCCTTGCCGATGGGCTTGTTAACGTAGTCCATCACAGGAGCAGGATAGCTTGTGAAGAGATTCGCTGCCTTCGCCGAATCAATACTGCTGCCGCCACCGATGGCGACAATACCGTCGTAGTCGCGACCACCCACAAAAGTGGCAATGGCCTCAAACGATTGATCCGTCGGCTCGACGTGCACTTCGTCGAAGATATCCGCGTTGATGCCGTCCTCCTGGAGCAAGCTACGCACCCGCTCTGGCAGGCCGAGCTTCATGACTCCACGATCGGTGATGATCAGCGTATGTTTCACTCCCAGGCGCTTGAGATCATAAGCCACCTCGTCTGTGGCTCCCAATCCGACCTTGATGGGGGTCATCTCCATGGTAAAGACAGTTTCGTTGGGAATGTCAAGACAACCCATACAGATACCCTCTTTCTAGACCATGTAGTCTTTTTGACCATCTTTACTGCGCTTCACATCTCACGTTCACCTGCCGAATATCTGTCGATAATGCTCTGCAACGAGTTCAGCCGGGAAGAGATTGAAAAGCGTAACAACGGCAAAAGCGAATGCCATCCAATCGAAACCTGCATCGAGCGGAACGCCAAGCACGGTACCCGCGAGTGGGAGAACAGTACTCAAAACCGCCTCATTGAGCGCATCTGGGAAAAGCAGGATGATGAGTAGACCTGCAATGGAGCCGAAAAAAAGCATTTTGCGCCAGAGAGGCACTCGCCGATCAGTCATTAAAGCCCCAATCAGTCTCCCCGTTTTGGCAGCGTGCAAGAAGATATCCCAGCGCTTTGGGCGAGTGCGCTGTCTGCCAGGACCCCAGGACGTTCCTTGCGTAGGGCTATCTAAAACCTGGCGATCATCGTAGCCGCCTCTTTTTTGTTGCGTTGAAGTGAATAATTTCACGAATTTTCCTCCTTTTTATTACACTATCCATTACGCAACAAATACCATGCAGGTTTTATCTAGAATGATAGTCTGATAGTTGGTTCAGCTGTCAAGCAATCAGATGGTTGCTTCATTCTGAGGAGCGATTTCCACGCCTCACCAGGCGACCGTCCCTGACTCATCCCTCTCTTATTCCCACTCGATCGTCGCAGGGGGCTTCGAAGTAATATCATACACTACACGATTGACCCCCGGCACTTCATTTACAATTCGATGGGAGATGCGTCCCAGCAGTTCCGGCGAGAGCCGCGCCCAGTCAGCCGTCATAAAGTCGCCCGTCGTGACTGCTCGCACCGCAACCACGTTGTCGTAGGTACGTCCATCGCCCATCACCCCGACGCTCTGTAAAGGCGTCAGCACCGCAAAGGCCTGTCCCAATTCCCGGTAGATTCCCGCGCGTTGAATCTCATCAATAACAATGGCATCAGCAGCCCGAAGTGTTTCTAGCCGCTCCTCATCCACCGCTCCTATCACGCGAATCGCCAGGCCAGGGCCAGGGAATGGATGCCGCCAAACCCAGTCTTCCGGCAGGCCCAGGGCTAACCCTATCTCGCGTACCTCGTCTTTAAACAGCATGCGCAGCGGCTCAACCAGCTTCAGTGCCATCTCTTCGGGCAAGCCACCCACGTTGTGGTGCGTCTTGATGCGCGTTGCAGTAGCTGCCGTATCATGACTGGTACTCTCGATCACATCGGGATAGAGTGTTCCCTGTGCCAGGAACACAATCGGGCCCCCTTGCTCTTCCAGCCGGGCAGCCTCCTCCTCAAAGACGCGAATAAACTCCTCGCCGATGATCTTTCGCTTCTGTTCAGGATCAATCACATCCGCAAGCCGCACCAGGAACCGCCTGCGTGCATTGACTACCACGAGTGGAATATGCAGGTGACGACCGAATGTATCAACCACCTGCTCGCGCTCACCTGCACGCAAGCAGCCGGTATCGACAAAGACACAGGTAAGCTGATCCCCTACTGCGCGATGCACGAGTAACGCGGCCACTGCCGAATCGACCCCGCCAGAGAGCCCACAGATAACACGTTCTTTACCAACACGCTGCCGGATCTGCTCAATTGCCTCCTCTATCACAGACCCGGTAGTCCAGGTGGGTTCGCACCCACAGATGCGGTAGAGGAAGTTGCGAATGACCTCTGTCCCTTGCGGGGTATGCGTGACTTCGGGATGAAATTGCAGACCTACCATGCCCTGGACGTTGGCGATTGCGGTGACGGGATTGCTTTCGGTGCAGGCCAGTACTTTGAAACCGGCCGGAAGCCTGTCGACGCTATCACCGTGGCTCATCCATACCGGTATACGTATAGAGCTTACAGCACGTGGTTCATCAAGAGGATCAGTCTGTTCAGCTGAGGCTTCAACGCCCTCGAAAATACGGTAGAAGCGGGAGAGCCAAGGGTCATCCATAGTATCAGGAAGTATCTCGAGAGTCGCGGGCCCATACTCGCGCCTTCCACTGGCAGGAGCAACATGTCCTCCTAGTTGATGAGCCAGCAACTGCATGCCATAGCAGATACCCAATACAGGTAAGCCGCTGTGCAGGATAGCGGGATCACATACAGGAGCCTGTTCGTCATAAACGCTCGCCGGTCCGCCCGAGAGAATGAAGCCCTTGATATCGAGGTGCGTATTTTGTTGAAGTTGCGCAAGCGTGGTATTTGCGGGCACAAGTTCGCTATAGACATGGCATTCGCGTACCCGGCGCGTAATCAGCCGGCTATACTGTGACCCGAAATCAAGAACGATGACTGCCTGACGGCACTCCAGGGGCTGCATGCTCTTCCTCTCCAATGTTGTTATTTCAACCTCGTGGTCCACCCGCTACGTAAATTACCTGGCCGCTGACAAAACTAGCTTCCTCTGAACCCAGGAAGCAGATCACATTAGCAACATCACGCGGCTGCCCGACACGCCGTAAGGGTATCGTTTTAGAAGCCTGGGCTATTACTTCGTCTGGATCGAGTCCTTGCCGGCGTGCAGTGGATCGCGTCATTTCAGTATCGATGAAACCAGGAGCTACGGCGTTGACCGTAATACCAAATGGCCCAAGTTCAATAGCTAGTGTACGTGTGAAACCCTGTAGGCCCGCTTTTGCTGATGAGTAATTCGCTTGCCCACGATTACCCAGCGCAGCTGACGAGGAGAGCGAGACGATACGCCCATACTTCTGCTGTACCATGTATTTTTGCGCAGCGCGGCTACAGAGAAATGCGCCCTTCAGATGCACGTTTATGACCGTATCCCAATCTTCTTCCGACATCTTGAAGAGCAGGTTATCGCGTGTTACACCTGCATTGTTGACCAAAATATCCAGTTGTCCAAATTGGCTTGCAGTCTTATCCATCGCGTCCTGTACCATTACGCTATCCGCCACGTTGCAGGCAAGCACTAGCCCTTCCGAACCCAGGCGCTCAATCTCGGCTGCTACTTCTTTACATCCCTCGGTATCAACGTCAGCGAGTGCAACACGAGCGCCCTCTTCAGCCATGCGTAGCGCTGTCGCCGCCCCAATACCTCTTCCGGCACCTGTAATAAAGGCAACGCGTCCTTCAAGTCGTCCCATGCGTCGCTCTCTCCTTTTCTCTAGCAGAATTTATGTACGCAAATGGACCTGGTAAACCCACCTACACAACAGTATATCATGTTATTTGGCTAAACTTGCTCATCGCGCCCGTATGTATTATGCTCCTACAGCGCTCGCACCCACAGGCTGTGTATCGCTCTTTTCAGGTGGCGACGATGGCGGTGGCGCCACCTTTGTTCTCACTCTGCCCGTCATATAAATGAAGAATACCAGTATAAAGATCATTTCGACAATATTGATGATTTCGTATGATGGCAAGTTGACAGGGCCAATTATCAGATTCAAATGATTGAAGAACGGGCCTACCGGAGCCGGAAGAAGTACAAGGCCCAACGTGCCGTTCCACAGCGCATGTTGCAATACAGCATAGAGCCAGCAGCCCAAAGCTTTCAGCACACGCCCCTGTCCTGTTTCTTGGTGCGTGATGTAATACCAGCCGAGTGCCACCATCGCTGCCCCAAAGCCATGGAGCAAACCTGATCCGGTACGGGTGAGCGCGACGCTCAACCAGTCCTGGTAACCAGAGCTGATGTATCCGGTCGTCTCAATAAGATCGAATCCAATACCGCATGCCAGGCCAAGTACAAATGCCTCTGCAGCGCTACGTATGCGCCCAATCAAAACTACGACGGCTAGAGGCTTGACTGCCTCCTCGACCAGGGGAGCCATGACGGCCACCGTTATAAGAAGGATAGTATACACACTCGGGTCCTGGCAGTTCGGCGCGTTGGGCTGGTTGACGCATAGCAAAGGATTCACAGATTGCCCGCGCACAAGCAAGATCTCGAGACCAAATTCCAGGACGGCAGCAAGTCCAACACCCAGCGTAGCCCCGCTCACAATTGCCAGGGTGAAACGTCGCCAGCTTGTGGGCCAACGAGCCCACCTGGGAAAGCGTAATCGTCGATCACCAAGTGCCAGCACCGCAAGCGCGGGAAAGATGCCGGCAAGGGCTATTAACACGACTGTCAATGGTAGATAGGTTACTGCCAGCCCCTGCCTTTGGAGCCAATAACCCACACCTAGTACGACCACGTATAGCAGCACAAAGATCCAGAACTGCGGCATTGCGAAATCGGCGGAGGGCTTCCTCAAGAACGCCGAACGGATACTATGGTACAGCCCGAAGCCCCCACCCACGATACCCGCACAGACCAGGCCGATAAGCAGCATCATACCAGAAAAATATGCGCCGGCGCCCAAATTTGTGTGAGGTATGACGGCAAGCAGCGCCAGTAGACCTAATGCGCCAAGACCAGCCAGCAAGACCAGGCTCGACCCAATCAGCGAGGCTATAGCCACGCCGAAGAGATAACCATCGCGTTTTAGCTGCGGTGGCTGCCAGGGATAGCCATACGGATAAGCAGGGTAGCCATTGTAACTGCCATATGGCAGGGAATAAGTAGGTGGAGGGGATACATATCCCTGGTACGAAGGGTATCCAGGATAAGGCGGATACCCCGGCCTTTGTGGTGGGTAACCCACGTATGGCGGAGGCGCTGGGTAGCCTTGTTCCTGAGCTTGAGGCGGGTAACCGGGAAATGCTGGATAAGGAGGGTAGGCAGGACGAAATAAAGGCGCCTCTGCCGGATCTAAGTGTAACGCGCCTGAAACATGCTCGCGATGGGTAAATTGTGGATCAACGTCTATATCATGCTGCCCAGCTGGAGTTTCGGACTCCATCCGCCTACCAGGTTGCGTACCCAGTACAAACTGAGTTTCTTGTCCCCAGGGCCCCCATAATTCGGATGTCGGCTGGCGTCTTTGCTCATTTGGGTCAGGTACTTGCCCTTGATTTTCTAAACTCACACTATCTATGCCTTTTCTTAGAACCTTTTCCTATTCGTAAGTATCTCTTTTAAACCTTTTTATTGGGCCCTTGTCTTTATCA
>WNFI01369256.1_pt1 | contig 22599 bp, 20 predicted proteins | sample 5400471 | NCBI WGS metagenome assembly WNFI01 (sample SAMN13153348, study PRJNA577476) | soil metagenome | isolation source: 100 cm saprolite on Douglas fir-dominated hillslope | place: USA:California | collected 2013-09-17
CACCTTCGCTGCTTTGCGCAGCTTCTATCGCTTTTTGACGGAACGCGCGGGATTACCTGCTAATCCGCTCAAAGAAGTCAGTCTACCAAAACTAGAGAGGAACTTACCCATCGTGCTCTCCGTGGCTCAGGTCGGCGAACTGCTCGATAAGCCGAACCAGATCCAGAAAAAGAATCAGGCGCCGGCCTGGGCCATCAGCCGCGACGCGGCTATTCTTGAACTGTTTTACAGCAGCGGTCTCCGGCTGAGCGAATTGGTTGCTCTGGATGTGGCAGATGTCGATGTCTATGCCGAATCGGTGCGGGTTCTGGGAAAAGGTCGCAAAGAACGCGTCGTACCAGTCGGCGATTTAGCGTTGCAGGCCATCCAGAAATATCGGCAGCACGCCGGCGTCCACGCTGGACCGCTCTTTATCAGCAAGCTGCGGAAGCGCATTTCCGCCCGATCGGTCTGGGTCATTCTCAAAAAGTATGTCGAGAATACTTCGATCCAACTACCGATAAGTCCACATAAGCTCCGCCACAGCTTCGCTACCCATCTACTAGAAAATGGGGCAGATCTCCGCAGCGTTCAGACATTGCTCGGACATGCCAATCTTTCGACCACACAAATTTATACGCACGTCACGGTGGAACGTCTGAAAAAAGCGTACAACGATTCGCATCCGCGGGCTTAAGGGCTTATTCGATCGTGCCGCCAGAATTCTTCCGATTCAGTTTCTTGGATCAGGTCATCATAGGTTTTCCAATCGAGCGACGCCAGGATTCTTTTCCTTCAAAGAGACTGGCACATTATGAGCCAGCCTCGACGAGAGACGGCAAGGCAAGCTGGTTTGCAATTGCCCAAACCGGCGATACTCGGTACACTGCAACCAGAGTTTTTCGGCTTGCGATGAGGACTTCTTCTCCTACACCCCCGCTTAAACGGCTGGATCCCCAACCGATCCTTGTTGAGCATGATTCTGGTGGGGTGCTGCTTCGTTACAGTTCTGACGAAGCGCTTCGTGCCGTCCGGAAATGAGCGATGTTTTCGAGGCAGACCCCCTATGTTTTCAGTTCGCTCAGCGTAGCATTCAAGTCATGAACATTGGCCAAATCATCGTGTGGATCATTGTCGGCGGCTTCGCCGGAACGTTCGCGGGTCGCGCTGTCACTTTGAAAAAGGAGGGTTTGGGTCGCTGGATGAACCTCCTGATCGGCATGGCTGGCGCGGTGATTGGCGGCGAGCTGTTCAGGCTGCTTAGAATCGACTTCGGGCTCGGAGAGCTGAAAGTTACCTTCGAGGATCTCCTCGCCGCCTTCCTCGGCTCACTGCTTGTGATCTTCGCGTGGCGGATCGTCGCAAAAACCAAAGCAAAAGACCCTAAGGAGAACCATCTCAAACCCAAGCCTTGAAGATCCTGATGGATGTGCAGGGAGGTCCCGTACGCCAGTTACTGCCATATCGAACCGAGTCATTCGTCCCATGTGACCGCGTTTATTGTGAAATTCCAGCTATCGCCTTCCTGCAACAAAAGCAGGTAATTTCGCTTTGTCGGCGACGAAATTTCTCGCCATTTGCGTTCATTCTTCGACGTAACTAGCGCCACGTCTTGAACCTTCGGTCTGTGTTATTAAGCGCTCTGGCGCGCGATATCGACACTATCATCCCCACCAGCGCGGAATTCTTCAGCACTTGAGCCCGAGACATTCTCTACTTCACGACCTGCTATACCGTGTTTTGGTAATCCCGGAACTAAAACGCTACCTTCAGGTCGTTTAATATCTCCGCGAGGTGACGAAACTGTTCCGGCCTGCTAGGTTAACCTGAAGAAGATCACAGAGCGCTCGGTACGACAGGTGTGTCAGCAGAATCAGTTCCGGTCGTGAACCTTGGTTACCAATTTCTTGCTTGGTAGAAAAGACCTTGTAGTATTCCTCTTGGTTTGCAGGTTCCCCCTCCTCCGTGAAACCATAAAATCTCCGGTGCCTGGTCTGACATAGTCTGCGTGTTAGTCTGATCGGGCTGGCCGAAGGTTGTGAATCTCTTGTTCAGGCAAAGAGAACAGGCCATATCAATTATTAGAAAAGATAGTCGACTGGTTATGAAACTAACACTTTGCGCAATCTGCGCGATGGGAATGATGGTTATTAATATCGGCTGCACCACCCAGGGCGAACCGGTCGCCGCTTCCAGCCTCGTGACAATTCAGTATGTTGATCCAGGCAGGTTCACAGATTTTAGCGTCCACGGTCGCGACGTCCGATATTCAGCGTCCGTTTTCACCCAGCAAGTAACCAGTACGCTCGAACCGGTGATGGGACGACGATTTCCCGGTTATCTGCTGACCCTGCGATTCACCGATATCGATCTCGCAGGTCGTCGCTCGTCATCGGTCAGAGTTGTTCGAAATCGTACGCCAGCCCGACTCTCATTTGATTACACGCTAAGAGATAAGTCTGGCCGTACGGTAGCGAGCGGTCCGCAAAGACTCGTTGATACCGGGCGCACGTCATCATCCCGTAATTCCTCTGGCTCGCTAAATAATGAGAGCCGTATGTTGCGACGATGGCTAGAGTCACTGTCAGTGCCTCATTGATTGTGCGAAGAGATTGGTCCGAAGTCGCAGTTGCAGTCGTTAGATGAACTTAGTCTCCATTTCTAGGTACGCGGGCGCACCGCTGGAAAATACCCTCGTACCTAGAACTAGGATTTTCAGTAGTTCTCAATCAGAAAGAGGGAAGGTAGAAGGTCGAGCTTGAGTTTCCGGCCAGCTTCGTCTGGCGCATCTTTACCGACCAGGCTCGGCATGCCGCGATGCGCAGACAATACGTTTCAGAGCAGACCTTTCTAATTCCGGTCGCGCAATTGCACGATCAGCCCGGGTCCTTATTGCGAGTGTTGGAACTCGCCGGACGGAAACTGGTCTGACAAATTCCGACCGTCGCGACCGGATAAAGAAACACAGGCCGACACCCCAGATCGACCGCCGAGATCTGTTTTGCTGGCGCAAAAAAGATTCATTGCAACCTGTCGCGTTTATTCTTGATTGTTCTTGATAATGCGTCCCGCATCTTCTAAAGGAGTTAGTACACTTATCAATTCTAGAGAGGCCATTATGCCGGAGGTACCGAGCATGGCGGTCGCTGTTGCAGTTCGACCCCTGGCGATTGCGCAGACGCCCGCAGCCGAGAATTCCGAGTTGGAGCCAATTCGTTGCTTTTGCTCGACGCGCACGATGCGGACTTTACGAACCACAACCTCGCTGGGGACGGCTTGCCTGTCCGAGAAAGCGACGATCACCGTCGGCGGTCTCAGGGAAATCTCCGAGGACGTCGATCAGGCTCTCACGATTCCGTTATGAAAATCCTTACCTACTCTAAATGGGATGCCGTTTGTGTCATTTGCGGCCTGCTTCACTTCGCATACGTCGTCACCCTGTTCTTCGTGTTTCCGTATGCCCCTTGGTGGGTGCTCATTTGTATGGGTTTGATATATTCTGTCAGTGTTTCGTGGAACATTAACGGCGTTGCTCACAACCTGATTCACAACCCGTTTTTCAGATCGAGACTTCTCAATCGACTCTTCAGCATCATGGAGTCGGTCACTCTTGGAATTTCCCAGACTTTTTATAAGCACGTGCATCACCGTCATCATATGGGGAACAGTGATCGTCCGGATGAAAATGGACAAACGCACGACTGGATTTCGATCTATCGGCATGGACACAACGGCGAGGCAGAAAATCCGTGGAGTTACATCTTCTTGAGCTATTTGCGGGAAGATCCGAAAGCGATATACGCCGAAATGAAACGAAAAAACCCGGTCGACGCACGGTGGGGGCTTATCGAGATTGCGATCCTGGGAGCAACGATTGCGATTGGTTTGGTGCTGGACTGGAAATTTTGGCTCTTTTTTCTACCGTTCTACTATCTTGGGCACTGCTGTACCTACCTGAACGGTTATTTTCTTCATTACGGTGGCAATCCCGACAAGCCGATCGCCTGGGGCGTCAGCTCATACGATAAATGGTACAACTGGCTTTGGTTTAATAACGGCTATCACGCTGAGCATCATTTTCGACCGAAACTGCATTGGACAAAAATGCGACCGTTCCACGAATCAATTGTCGATTTGCAGCGCAAAGAAGAAGTTCGCGTCATTCAACCGCCACACGCCCTAGGCTTTCTCGATCCGAACCTTCCGCGCCGGAATGCACCTAATTCCGAAAACGCCCTTTCCTCTAGAACGCCGTCGGACGGGAAATAAGTCCGTGCCTCGGGATTAATCTTCGGAAACGAGTATCGCTCCGACAGTAGATCAGGAAAACCCAGATTTCGCGCGCGGGCATCAGGGTTCTGTCGGCGCAAAAAAACAATCTTTGCAATTGTGTCGCGTTTGTTTCTTGCAATAGCGTAATCCCGAGTTGGATCCAATTCGTGCTTTGCTGGACGCGCATGATGCGGCCTTTGCGAATCACGACCTCGATGGGGTGATGGCTTGCCTGTCCGAGAAAGCGGCAATTATGGGCGACGGCCCCGGGGAAATCTGGTCAGGTCCGGACGAAATCAGAGCGGCCCATCTGCACTTTTTTGAGGGATTCGAGATTGGAGAACTAAATATCGAATACGAGTTCAGCATTGGCGACGTCACATCCGACACGGGTTGGATGATGACGTCCGGAAACGTCAATGGAACTAAAGACGGAAAAGAATTCACGTTCCCCGTCAACATATCGTTAACCGTCACGAAAGATGGAGGGAAGTGGCTTATCGCCGCCTTGCATTTTTCGACTCTAACGAGCGAAACTCAAGAAGAAGAGGAGTAAGAACCTCGCCTCCTATTGCTATGGACGATCTACCATCTTCTGAAATAGGAGGCTCCGAGAAAGAGCACGACTCGCTGGACCGGCGCCTGTTTCTTCGGAGTTTGGGGAAATGGTCTGGTGCGGCGATTGCGGCGGTGGGGTTTGGCGGTGCCTGGCTTGCATCGGCGCCAGAGGCCAATGCTGGGATTTGGATCAACCGGTGGGGTCCTCGGCGCGGCGGATGGATCAACCGATGGGGTTCTGGTCGCGGCAGATGGATTAATCGATGGGGTCCCCGCCGAGGTCGATGGATCAACCGGTGGTAAGCGACGCACTGGATGTATTGGCGTGTCCGCGGAAGTTTATCAGCCTCTGAGGATTCTACCGTCGGCTTTGGCGGACACACAAGGTGATCTGTCGTTCGTTGCCATCGTCCGGAATCGTGAGGAACTCTGCCGATGGCTGCGCGATCCACTCCCCGGCTTGAAGTGGCTGCAGGTCGAAGGAATGTTGGGCGACTCGGATACATGGACGGAGGCCGCCCACAGCAATTCTAGCGTTCCGCTTGACTTGGTCCTTTCTGACCCATCTTCCGAGTTCTCGGATCTTTACAAATTGGTGGATGCTTGCACCGTTCACGACTTCCGGGTGACGATACCGGCTCGGCCCGGTTTGCTTAAGGCAATCAAACTCGCGGCGGCGTTGTCGTTCCCAGTCCGAGTACTACCAGGTCAACCTACAGCGGAGGTGCTTTCAGAACTTAGAGAAGTTCTGGACTTCTATCTTCATGAACCAACGGTCGAGGCGCCGGTAGAGTTCTTTCACTCTTTGCTTGCTATCACGTACGGCGGCGCCGCGGGCTCCCTGTGGATGATCCTTGAGGAAGATCCGGCTGCATTTCTCCAGTACGATATCGATGGACAGGCTAGGTTGCCCCGCTCCGGCTCGGTCGATTTGGTCGAATTCTCTCCTGCGGAATTTGTGGAGAATCATCTTAAGCGCCTTGTTGAACAGGGCGCCGAATGCGCGACCTGTCCATGGCAACAGTCATGCCGCGGATATTTCAAATGGCCGGATCCATCATACTCTTGTGAAGGAGTCAAAGAGTTATTTTCCGCTATTCAGACGGCGGCGGGCGAGATCCGTCGAGACTTAGCCAGTTGCGCCGCGGCGAACCACTAACCCCCCAACCCGACCCGACCTAACCGAAGCGACACACAGTGAGCGGCCGAGTTTTTAGTGTTATTCTTCTTCCGACGTCGGAATGCAACGTCGCTTGCGACTACTGCTTCGAGCACAAGGAGCCGCATCGTCTGTCACCAGCCCTGTTACCCTTGTTGACGAAGCGCTTGCTGGACCACCTCGAGAACGAGCGTATTGAGGAGTGCGAGATCTACTGGCAGGGCGGCGAGGCCATGATAATGGGTCCGGACTGGTTTGCGCACGCCGGAGAGGTCATGGACAGCGCCGCAGGCAAGCGAGGGCGACGGTTTATTCACTATTTGCAAACTAATCTTATTAGTTACTCGCCCGCGTGGAACGATGTGATCCATGGGATGTTCAACGGCTCGATTGGAACCTCGATGGACTACCCAAACGTGTACCGCAAACTGTTTAGGGGCGGGGCTGAGGCATACACCAAACTCTGGACCCAAAGGCTTCTTGAGGTTCCAGGTGGCCCCGCGAAACAGCTGGAGAACGATTTCAAGCTCGATTTGAGTGAGTTGGCCAGGTTTTTGGTCGGGCTTTTCGACATCTGGATAGCGCGGGGCTATGCGTCCGGAGTGTCGCTCGGTCCGTTTGACGGCTTGATCAACCATTTTACGGGCAAACCAGCGCGCCTGCCCTGCATCTGGAAAGAGAACTGCTCTAATCAGTTTATTTCAGTAGACTCCAAAGGGACGGTTGCCCAGTGCGACTGCTGGGTTACAAGCTATCCCGAATATTTTTTCGGCAACGTTTTTCAAGAGCCCGACCTCACGCGAATGTTAAAAACGAGCCGCGCGCGTCGGGATTTCGTCGAACGACCAAAGCGTCTGGTGAGGGACGACGACTGCCTTTCCTGCCGCTATCTCTCAATCTGCCACGGCGGGTGCCCGGTGCGAACCTACAGCGCGCTAGGCACGATGATGGCCAAGGATCCCTATTGCGAGGTTTACAAAGCCGTCTTCGCTTGTGCTGAAGCTCACGGCCGGGAAATTCTGCGACGCCGCCGCGCCACCACAACATCAATGACCGAATACCATGAATGATACTTCAGCCGATTAACATCCACTTCTACCAATGAATACAGAGAATTATTCCAGACGCCAATTCGTGCGGCAAGGACTTACCTTGGCCGGAGTAACCTTCGCCTGGAGCGCATCCCGATCGACCAGTTTGGCTCGTCAGGCGAAAATCGGACAACCGGCGAGCCCGGACGAAGCGCTCGCAGAATTGTTGGCCGGGAACAAACGCTACGTAACGGGGCAGAACATTCACCATGACTTCGGGCCGGAACGCCCCGCACTCGCGCAAAGCCAACATCCGTTCGCGATAATACTAGGGTGCGCCGATTCGCGGGTTGCACCCGAGTTGGCGTTCGACCAGACACGCGGCCGATTGTTCGTGGTCCGACTGGCCGGCAACTTTGTCGACGACAATGGGCTCGCCAGCATCGAATTCGGGGCGGCCGTTCTGGGCGCCTTTGTGATCATGATCTTAGGCCACAACGAATGCGGGGCCATAAAAGCTGCAGTCGATGTCGTCACAAAAAACGCGCAGCTTCCGGGACACCTGCTAGAGCTCGTCGCTCACCTGAAAGCGCCAGTTGAGAAGGCCCAAAAACAAGAAGGTTCGCTCGTAGATAATGCGATCCGCCAGAATGTTCTCCTTAACGTTGAAACTTTACGCAACTCCGAACCGGTCCTTGCTGATCTGGTCAAACAAAATCGTCTCCGCGTCGTTGGTGGTCTATATGATCTCACAACCGGCCGAGTGGAAGTTCTGAGCTAGTGTAAGCGAAGCGTACTCGCTTTGCCCCTTTTGCCTGGTCCGCCGGACCGGAATATCATCATGCGATAATTTGGCAAATGGAGGGACTCACTGTTGGGTCGCACTTCGTTCAGTAAATTTGTGCGCTGCAATGGAGGTAATCCGGATCGATCTCTTTTACGCGAAAAAGGTAGTTAAATAGTTAGCAAATGACGTGGTCAGATGGTTTTCACTGGCGCCGCTGATCCAATTCAAATCCGGGCACGTTCTACTCTGGAGGAAAGATTTCTCCGAGATCTCACGCACAAGGACATCCTATCCGCCAGCTTTCAAAATGCAGCGAGGGGCACTAATATACCTATTGACCCAAGGCGAGCCTATGGCACGACCAACACCGACTACTAGCGTGCGTCAAGCGTTTGCGCATGTATACTTCATTGATCTGGCGGGCGAACTCACGTCGTCAGTCGACGCCGCGCTGCTAAACGCCTACCAACAGGCGAGCGGCGATGCACGGGTGGTAATCCTTAATTTCAGCCACTTAGCGTACAAGAACAGCAGCGGGATCAAGTTGCTAGTGAAGCTCCTCACGCGTGGCAACGCGGCGGGTCAGCGCCTGTTTGCTGTGGGGCTGAACGCCGAGTATCAGAACATTTTCCGGGTTACGCAACTGGACAGAGGAATCACGGTCTATGCTTCCGAAGCCGACGCTCTGCAAGCCGCGCACGACCTGCTGGATACCCCGGGGTCGCCGCTACCCGCACCGAGCCCCAATGTCGCGCCAGCCCAACCCACGGTGACGAAGGAGCCTACCGATAGCTGGGCTAAGCCAGTCGAACGCCTCAACATAGCGGAAATACCTGCGGGCGCGCTGAACCTGAACGTCCAGGGTCGACCACTGTTCGGACCGCTGCAGGGTTTCGGCCAACTATGGCAGAAAACGTATCGCATCGATCTGCGCAACAGCACGTTGACGGCGCCGCACGAAGTGATCGCAACCTGGAAGCAGAACGTGCCCAAACTCAAACCGTCTCAAAAGCGCTTCTATCCGAGCTCCGCCGGCATCACGCCGAACGCGCTGGTGCTGATCGACGCAGAGACGCCCGGTGGCCCAATCTCCACCGGCGTGATGGTTTTGTACGCGGGCGCCGAGTCCTTCACAGTGATGACACCGGCCGGCCATCCCGAAGCTGGTTGGGCAACGTTTAGTTCCTACATTGAGGATGGCTGCACCTTTGCCCAAGTTCAGGTCCTGGCCCGTGCCAGCGATCCGTTGTATGAATTGGCGTTTCGCCTCGCCGGTTCCAAACTGCAGGACCAGGTATGGACGCATGTTCTCACGGCGCTAGCGGCGCAGCTCGGAACAAGCGGCGAGGTGCAAATGCACAACACACTATTGGATCCCAAGCTCCAATGGGGGCGAGCCGGGAACATTTGGTACAACGCTCAATTGCGAACGCTGCTATACAGACCGATCACATTGCTTCGCTGGATTGGCACGCGGCTCAGGCGGGAGAGTCGCGGTAAATCCAAGCGCGAAGATTGTTGAGCCGACCGTTTCGTCTCTGAGTTTCGCGGGGCCCTCTTCTTCTTCGGTATAACTGAATAAAAGATGCAGCGTGCTTTCGCAGAATGCGCCTTATCTCGGCGATCGCTTGGGGATCATCCATCGCGCCATGACCATAGGGTACAATCACCTCGGATTCAGCGCTGGTTAGGTGCGAGCTCCAGTAGGGAACGACCCCATCGCTGCTGTTCGGCGTGTTACCCCGCCCGCGGTCGCCGATGATCGAATGGTGAGGAGCTCGGATGGGCAAACCGTTCAACGCAATCAGCAAAGGGCTCTTTGGCGACAGTCCCTCGATGCTGGTGGGGAAGATTGTTTTCCGAATTGGTTCGTCGATGCCAAGGGCGTGCAAGCTGCTTTTCTCGATCGCTTCCAGCAAGTCGGAGGAAAATCGGATCAGACGGACCGCGAAAGCGCCAATGCCGCCGCTGGCGAGCGGACTGCCGCGATGAGGAGTCGCGATAAAGATCACTCGTTTAATCGAAGGGTTCGCCCGAAAAATGAGCGCTTTTTTCATCAGGGAAGCATTCGGAATTTTTTGATAAACAGTCTCGGCTTGATCTTTTAGAATTGGGTCCCAGAGGGCCCGCCGGGAGTCGGTGACCTGCATTCGGCAAAGCAGGCCGCCCATGCTATGACCGATGAGTACCGTCCTAGCAGTGATTTGGTATTCCGTTTGAGCCGCCGCAAGGTCTTCCCGGAGGCGAAGCGCAGAGACGGCAATGGGCTTGCCCGTCGCATACTCGAAAACCCAAAACTCGTAGTCGCGCCTTATTTCTGGGTCACGAATGAGAGAGTTTGCTACATTCTGCCATGCTGTTGCAGACGAAAGGAGACCATGGACAAAGACGACCGGGATGCGTTGGGGATCGTAAGGTTCTAAGAAGATAAGGCCGCCCTTCCCTCTCATCCCCTCTCCACGAACCATGTGCATAAACTTAGTCCAGAGTGAATCGACCCGTCCGTAAGAGGCCATCGGCGCCGTGAAATCGGCAGCCAAAACAAACCGCTTTCCTCCAAGCCGGACATGGTCGAGCGCACGAGGATTGATGAGGTGGACGCAAGCGACGGAGCTTGTTGGCAGGTTGGTGCTCTCAAATTCAAGCACCGCGGTTACCGGAACGCGAAACCCTCGCACCGATTCATATCGAATGGGAGGCGCACCCGCGGGCACACGGCGAGGAACGCCGACCAAAGGCACCCCTACGCCTGGGACCACGACCGAGTCGTTAAATCCCCGCCGTTTCGTGTGGCTGGCTAGCAGTAGCTGTTCAAAATGCTCGGGCGACCATTCACCCGAGACGGGAGAATCGAAGGTGACGCGGAAGAACTCCGAGGTCGCGGCATTGTGGAAGGCTAAGGAGTTTGCCGCAGCCACCCTCGGCAACGAAGCAATGAAATCTGCCACGGCTCGGTCATAGATCCGGATCATCGGCTGCAGGTCGACTTCCGAGGACCCGGACGCTCGACCGGCGATCAGAAGGGTATAGGCCCGTTTCGCTTCCGAGAGGTAAGCAGCCGACTTGGCTTCGCTCGGCGTGAGCGAACGCTGTCCCAGCACGAACCGACGCTGGTCTGGACTCGAACGACGGCCGTCTTCCCCGACGTTACCATGTTCGGCAACACAGCCGGTTAAACTGAGGCCGAGAACCGCTATCCAGACTCGGCGCTTAGCACCACTGAACCATGCTCGCGTGCAAGCCATCAAACCGGAATTCTGACACCGTTCCATCTTATTGGCTACTCGCCTATCTACGCGCCGAGGCGAAGAACCTGAAAGTTGATGGTAGGATCTCGGCTATCAAGGATGCCCGGACGTCAGCCTATCGTGAATCACGTCACAAACGCTTTGGCCTGCTGTTTGTTTTGGATGCGCCGTTTCGCGGGTTGGACGCCGATTGCGGATAGCGGCTGATCTGTTGATGAGACCGAGAGAATCGGCTAGCCTTGTCACCTGTCCTGACGATCGCGGCGATGTTGCCGCCTCTTATTAAGACAATTTTATGTTCTGGGCAATCTTCGTGGTTTTGCTCATACTCTGGGCGCTTGGGTTGATCTGCCATGTTGCCTTTAGCAATCTGCTTCTCGTGATTGCTCTAATCGTTTTAATTATCAGGTTGGTCCGAGGCCGAGCGCCGTGAGGGTTGGAAGTTTTTCTGCGATTGTGGTCGCTATGTTTTTCTAGCTTCTCGAAGAAACACCGTGAGTCGTTCACGCCTTGGCACGCCCTAACTGAACAGCGCCCAATGGGGTCGATCAACCGAGCACGACGCGTCACTTACAAACGCTGTCCCGATTTAGCCACAAAATGAAGAATGCGCCGATCCAAGAACCAGGTAAAATTCCTGGCGAGCAACGAGCCCAGGACCCCGCTTCGATATCCGACCACCACGACCGTAGCGACCGATGCAAACCGTACAGCGCGCGACACTGCCGACTTTGCTTGCACTCCTTCTGGGTTTCGGGCTCATGCAGATGGGCAATACCTTGCAGGGCACTCTGCTGAGCATTCGCGGCGGGATCGAGGGCTTCTTGCCGGCGCAAATTGGTGCGGTCGGGGCAGGCTTCTGGGTCGGCGTCCTGATTGGATCGCTGCGCAGTGGAAAGCTGATCCAAAGCGTCGGCTACATCCGGGCCTTCGTGGCTCTTGGAGCGATCGCCTCGACCGCGCCGCTCCTGCATCTGCTTGTGATAGATCCGATTGCGTGGGTGGTGGCTCGGGCCCTGACCGGGTTCTGCTTTGCCGGTCTGTTCATCGTCGTCGAGAGCTGGCTCAACAGCGCCGCAACGGACGAAACCCGGGGACAGATCATGAGCGTGTACGCCATGACGGGGCTGTTGGCCGGGATCGTCGGACAGCTCCTTCTCCCGGCGACCGATCCGGCGGGCTTCAGACCGTTCTGCATAGTCGCGATCATTATCGCATTCGCCTTGGTACCGATAGCACTGACTCGGGCGGTGGCGCCGACCCATGAAGGCGGGGGCGCCCGGATCAGCCTGAGGGGGTTGTATCGGCAGTCGCCCTTCGGACTCGTTGCCGCCTCCTTGTGCGGGGTGACCACAAGTGCGTTCTTCACCCTGGGGCCGATCTTCGCCCAACGGCGGGGCCTCGATACCGGCGGAGTAGCCGCGTTCATGGCGAGCGGCACCCTCGGCGGGTTTCTAATGGCTTGGCCCGTCGGCTGGCTTTCGGACCGCTTCGACCGGCGCTTTGTCATCATCGGGGCAGCGCTCACGGCCACCGCAACCATGTTCACTATGATGGCGCTCGTACCGGACGAGCCTTCCCACTGGCTGCTTTACCTCTGCGTCGCCATTTTCGGCGGGACGATCGTGCCGACCTACAGCGTCGTGATGGCCCATGTTAACGACGCAGTAGGCGAGGGCGAGTTCGTGGCCGCCTCGGGCGGCCTACTTATCATGCAGGGCGCTGGCGCGGTGGCTGGGCCTTTGCTTGCGGGACTTGCCATGTCGGCGTCGGAGCGGGGTCTTTCATACACGCTCATTGCGACGCAGATCCTCATGGCCGCTTTTGGAGTGTATCGGTTGACCCGCAGGGCAGCTCCACCCGAGATGCATAAAGGAATTTTCGTGATCGAGCCGCTTATCCCGGTTGGAACCACGCTCGAGTCGGCACATTCCAGAGCTGACTAACGCCATATTCTCGATAGGGGCAGAAGAGGAACTGGCGTTTCGGATCGCCGGTTGCAAACTGTGGGACCAGGTATGGACGCATCACGGCGGCATTGCCCGCAACTCAAGGTCGGCTTTAATACTTCTCCGGGACGAAGTGATATGGGTAGTCCGGCTCCTCGTACTCCTTCGCTTTCTGTCTGGGAGGGAGATTCACCGTTGCGAGATCGATCTCTTCGTAAGGAATACTGCTAAGGAAATGCGCAATGCAGTTCAAGCGAGCTCGCCGTTTGTCGTCTGCCTTTACGACATGCCATGGTGATTCTTTCGTGTCCGTAGCCGCGAACATCGCGTCTCGCGCTCGCGAATAATCGTACCAACGACGGTGGGATTCGAGATCCATGGCGCTAAGCTTCCAGATTTTCCGCAGATCATTGATGCGCTCCGAGAACCTGCGGGTCTGTTCGTCCTTGCTTACTTCGAACCAATATTTGATCAGGGTGAGGCCGGCGTCGATGATATCCTTTTCCCAGGCCGGACATAGCTTGAGGAATCGATCGTATTGCTCGTCCGTGCAAAACCCCATCACTCGCTCAACGCCGGCACGGTTATACCAGCTCCGGTCAAAAATAACGATTTCGCCCCCCGCCGGGAAGTGTTCGAAATATCGCTGAAAATAGATTTGTGAGCGCTCCCGCTCAGACGGAGCGGGAAGAGCAACCACCCGAAAAACACGAGGGCTCACTCGCTCAGTGATCCGCTTGATGACCCCGCCTTTGCCAGCTGCGTCTCTGCCTTCAAAGAGAACAATAATTCTCGCTCCTGTACGCTTCACCCAAAATTGCAGTTTGACTAACTCTATATGGAGCTTGGCGATCTCCTCTTCGTATTCCTTGCGCTTGAGCTTCGGCTTGGCAACCGATTGTCCTCCCTGGAAGTTTTGAGTCTTGCCGAGTTCAGTCTTTTGCTTCTGGCCCATAATTCAGCCATCGATTTGTTGTGCTACCACTCTTTCGTAATCTCCACAATTCGCCGGGCAAAATGAGCAATTTGCTTGAATTGCTCGATCATGTCAGTGGCTAGACGGAAAGTCAGCACATCTTTCTTATCCGCCAGTTGAAGCTTCTCGAGGAGACTTTTGCGGGTCGCGCCGGTCAGTTCTTCAATTGCTCTTTTCGCTGCGACTACCTGTGCAGCCTCGCTCGCATTGGGCTGGCGTATTGTTCCGACGGCTTGTTCGAGATTTCGCGTAACGGTGTCAACAAATTGAGATGTGCTCTCGTCCCGCAACCGGGCCAAATTGATTCCCTCCGCTACCCTCTGTTGACCCAATGAAACCAGGTTAGTTGTTACAATGTCGCTAATGCTCTCCAAATTATTGGCTATTTGCGCAAGACCAGCCATTTGCCGGCCTTCCGCTTCGGTATGCTCTACCTGCGACAATCGGCCAATATAGACAAGAATGGCAGATTCCAATCGATCGATTTCATCGTCCTGACCGAGCAGGTCCTGAAGATCCTCCGGCCGTCCCTCCACTGCGACGGTTGGAGCGCGTCGAACCATCGCTAGAACCGATTCGCCTAATCGTGCCAATTCCAAACAAATTCGCTGAAGTCCGAGCGACACTACCGCTAACGCTGATTCATCAAGATAAAGCGGTTCACCGGCACTCTTGATTTCTTGACGGCGAACCGGGACGATGAGCTGTGCAAGTTTGCCAAGTGGTCCGGCAAACCAGATCAAAATGAACGTACTTGCGACGCTGAAAATGGTGTGAGTGTTTGCTACCTGACGTGGTGTTTCGGCCGCCAGCCGCGCGGTGCCTTGCAAGTCCGGGGCGGTCGGTGAGATATGTCTGACCAAGTCAGCTAACTGAGGGATAAAAAACACCCAAAACAGCACACCCAGGACATTGAACAGGAGGTGAACTACTCCGACTTGAGCCGCCTCGGCGGACTTACCAATTGACGCCAGCAGCGCCGTCCCGCAAGTACCGATATTCGCTCCGAGGATCAAAGCTATACCCGCCTCCAATGGCATCAGGCCTTGACTTGCTAACGCAATCACGATAGCCAGCGTGGCGGCAGAGCTCTGAACAACAGCCGTAAAAATGGCTCCCAGAAGAATCCCTAACAGCGGATTCTCCATATCCTGCATGGCGTCGATAAACCGCTGAAACGTCCGTAGGGGACGGGTTGCGTCACCCATAAACTGGATTCCGAGAAAGAGCAGCCCCAGGGCCGAGGACAATGCCACCGAGCTGCCGAAAAATTTGGCGACCCCCAAATGCGTGGAACAGGAATCCGACCGCCAGCATGACTGGTGTGAACGCTGACACATTGAAGGCGATGATTTGTGCCGTGATGGTCGAACCGATATTGGCACCCATAATCATAGGGACGGCCTGACTCAAGCTCATCAAGCCTGCGGAAACGAAGCCAACCATGAGAACCGTGGTGATCGTGGAGGAATTCAACACGGCGGTGACGAAAGCGCCGGCCAGCGCCCCCAGAAACCGATTGGCCGTAAGTTTGCCCAGCGTCGCTTGCAATCTTGATCCGGCGACGGCCTTCAGGCCGCCGGTCATCAATTCCAGACCGAAGAGAAAGAGGGCGAGACCACCGGCGAGCAGCCCCAGCATTTGGATTAGATTTAAATCGTTTGACACAAGTGCTGGGAGAAAAGAATGCATTCCACCCCTGCAGCTGCGAATCGTCCCTGTTAGCCGTTTTTCGCGCGGTCGGTCATTGAAGTCAAGAGCGATCGTGGCTGGCTTGGTGGTCTCTGGCTTCAAACTTTCACGCGAGATATCGTGACTTTTAGAAATTAAGTTGCATTATTTGCTGGTCGGTATTTTTCGCGTAATTGGATTCGCGCCATATGGAAACGGAAGCATTCCAGCGCACGTGGCCCCGACAGATATTTGGTCAAGGCGGCAACTATCTTCCGGCTGATTGCGCGCCTGCGACGACCGTAGGAACGGCCGTCATCATGTCCTCGATGGGAGCCTTAGGCCCTGTGCTCCTCCGTGCCAAAACTCGGCCGGCACGGGCCGTGGCACAGGTGCTGGCGTTTCTGGCTATTGGAAATCTGGAAAGCTGGAAAGCCGAGCGAAGTCTCGGACGACCGGGCCCGAACGTTCGAGAGGAAAGAAGGCCTCGTGAACGCTAGAAGTTCCTCGCCAGGGCCATTCGGTCGCACCGGGTGGGTCGCGCTCTCAATCATCGTTCTCGCTTGCGGGTGCTCGCCGCGTGCTCCGAGCCCAACCCAAACGACCGAGGTAGTTCGCCCCGTCAAAACGATGGTCGTGTCGACTGGCGCGGAATCCAGCGTGCGTTCATTTCCTGGAAGGGTTGAAGCCTCGAACAAGGTAGAGCTTGCATTCCAAGTGTCCGGTTTGCTTGTCAACTTGCCGGTCAGGGAGGGGCAGAAAGTCACCAAAAACGAGGTGATCGCCCAACTTAGACCGGATGAATTCCAAGCCCGACTGAGAGCTCTGCAAGGCCAGCTCGACCGTGCTCGGGCGGATCTCCAGGCTTTGCGCTCGGGTGTACGCCCCGAAGAAAGACTGCGACTGGAAGCGCAGGTGCGGGCGGCCGAGGCCCAGCTCGTGAATGCCCGGGCGGAATTCGACCGCTTCACACAGCTGCTCCGGTCCAGGACAGTCTCGCGCGCGGAATTTGACCGGTCCGAAACCGACTACCACGTGGCCCAGCAGAACTACCAGGCGGCCTTGCAGACGTTCGAGCAAGGGACGATCGCGCGTGAGGAAGAAATCCAGGCCAAGGAGGCCGAGGTCAGTGGTCTCGAAGGCCAAGTGGTGGAGGCGAATCTCCAGCTCGAGGACTCCACTTTGCGCGCACCCTACGACGGCGTTATCGCCCAGCGGTTCGTCGAACAGGGGCAGAACATCCGGGCGAACGAGCGGGTGGTAGTGTTTCAGGACGTTGACGTTCTCGATCCGCGTCGGCATGCAGGCACCCACCGGCGTGAATTTGCTGCCGGGCATGACGGGCACTGTCACTCTTACGTACCGCCGCGCTAGTATCCTGGGCGGCCAGATTTTAGTGCCGGTCACCGCAGTCATCAAGGAGAGTACGGGTGCGCAAGTGGCGTGGGCCATCGGGCTGGATGAGAACGTCTCGCGTCGCCCGGTGAAAACCGGCGCGGTGACGGGGGGCAACATCGTGGTCCTGGAAGGACTGCAGCCGGGCGACCGCATCGTGGTGGCGGGAGGCTCGTTGCTGCGCGATGGGATGAAGGTACGTGATCTGGGCGATGGACTTGAAGGTGGCCGACTATGAATCTTGGCGTCGCTTCTGTCCAAAATAACCCGGTCGTCTTTTTCCTCATGTTTCTGATCCTCCTGGGGGGGATATGGTCCTATCAAAATATCGGGCGACTCGAGGATCCCGAGTTCACAATCAAGGAGGCGCTCATCATCACGCCCTACCCCGGGGCCAGCGCGACGGAGGTCTCTAACGAGATTACCAACCCCATTGAAAACGCCTGTCAGCAGCTCGGCCAGCTCAAGCGGGTTGAGTCGGAGTCTACTCGCGGTCGGTCGGTGGTCAGTGCCATCATCCAGGATCGATATCATCGGGATTCGATCCCGCAGGTCTGGAATGAACTCCGCCAAAAAATCGACGACGTCCAATCCCGGCTACCACCCTCGGCGCGCGGCCGCTCGGTAGTGATCGACGATTTCGGGGACGTCTACGGCATCTTTCTTACAATTAGCGGAGAGGGCTTCTCCTACCCCGAACTGCGCCGCTACTCCGAGTTTCTTCGCCGCGAGCTCCAGACTGTGAAGGATGTGAAGAAGGTCGACCTCTTCGCCGAGCAGCAGGAGAATGTCTTTCTCGAATTCTCACGGCAGCGCCTCGCGCAGCTTGGAATCAACGAAGATCAAATCTACGCTCAGCTCCAGGCGAAGAACATCGTCGCCGACGGCGGACGCGTGCGCGTCGGCGCCGAGTATCCTGCGCTTGATCCAACCGGCGGTTTTCAGTCGGCCGACGAGATGCTGGATCTGGCGATCGGATCGGATCGTACCGGACGGCAGCTGCTCCTTCGGGACGTTGCCACGCTGGAGCGCGGCGACGAGGAGCCGCCACGGCGGTTGCTCAAGTTCGACGGCAAGCCGGCCATTGGCTTGGGGATTTCGACGGTGCAGGGCGGCAACGTCGTGACCATGGGTAACGGTGTACGGCAGAAGCTGGAGGACTTGAAGCGCGATCAGCCGATTGGAATCGAGATCGGCGAAATCAACTTCCAGTCCGAGGCGGTCACCATCGCGACCAACGCCTTCGCCTTCAACCTGGTCAAGGCAGTGAGCATCGTGTTTGTGGTGCTTCTGTTCGCGATGGGACTGCGGGCCGGGATGATGATCGGCGTGGTGCTGCTGCTGACGATCCTGGCGACTATCCAGGTGATGTATTTCAGCGACATCCTGCTGGAGCGCATTTCTCTGGGCGCGTTTATCATCGCGCTCTGCATGCTCACGGATAACGCAATCGTCATTACCGAGGGAATGAAAGTCCGCATCGAGGGGGGCGAAGACAAGATCGCGGTGATCCGCGAAGTGGTGTCGCAGTGCCAATGGCCGCTCTTAGGGGCAACCGCCATTGCTGTGATCGCCTTTGCAGCAATCGGGCTGTCGGAGGACAGTACGGGCGAGTATTGCAATTCCCTCTTCTGGGTCATCTTCATTTCTCTGGCCATCAGCTGGGTGGCGGCAATTACGTTCACACCGCTTCTGGGTTACCTGCTTTTCAAGCCGAATGCGGAGGCGGCGAAGCGCGATCCATATGCGGGCCGGCTTTTCTTGTCCTACCGGCGCATCCTGGTGAGTGCACTCCGCTTTCGCTGGGTGGTGCTGGCTCTTTCGATTGCAATGTTCTTTGCTGCGGTCTTCGGATTCCGCCTGGTTACCCAGAGCTTTTTCCCGCCTGCGACCCGGCCGCAGTTCCTGGTGGATGCCTATCTGCCGGCGGGCACCCATATTCGCGAATCGGAGGCGTTTGCGGATACGGTCCAGCGCTTCATCCATGCCCAGCCGGGGGTCACGCATGTCTCGTCATTCATCGGAGGCGGCGCCCTACGCTTTTTGCTCGTCTATACCCCGGAAAGGGAGAACCGAGCCTACGTGGAGTTCCTGGTCAATGTGGATAACGTGCAGAAGATCGATGGGCTGCAGGCCGCGGTTCAGAAGTACCTTGACGAGAATCACCCGAACGCGAACGCCGTCGTTAAGAAGTTCCTCCTGGGTCCCGGAGAGGGCGGGCGTATTCAGGCGCGGTTCAGCGGCCCCGATCCTGACCGGCTGCGTACGCTCGCCGACGAGGCGATCAAGATCATCCGGGACGATGGCGGCGCCGTCTGCGTGCGGCATGACTGGCGAGAACGTGAAAAAGTGGTTCGCCCCCACCTGCTCGAGCAGCCCGCGCTACGAAACGGAATCACCCGGGTAGAAGTGGCCAAGGCCTTGGAGACCAGCTTTGAAGGGCGCGCCGTGGGCTTTTATCGTGAGCCGGGAGACGTTGGCGTGGGCGTTTATCCGCAGGAGACCCGGCTCCTGCCGATCATCGCCCGTCCGCCACTGGCCGAGCGCAGCGATGTCGACGCGCTTCACAGCTTGCAGATCTGGAGCCCGGTCGCGGGGCGGATGATTCCACTCAGCCAGGTAGCCGCCGGCACCGAGGTCGCCTGGGAAGACCCCGTAGTGATGCGCCGCGACCGCTTTCCGACCATTACCGTCCATGCCGATCCACGCATTGGACTGCCCAGTCAACTGTTCAACCGTGTGCGGCCCGCGATCGAGAAAATCAAACTGCCCCCTGGCTACTCATTAAACTGGGGCGGCGAGTACGAGGATTCTCGCGATGCTCGCGCCGCCCTGGCCAAGCCGCTTCCACTCGCGATGGTGCTCATGATGCTCATCGTCGTGTCCATCTTCAACTCGACCCGAGCCACGCTGGTGATCTGCCTCACCGTGCCATTGGCCATCATCGGCGTGACGGCTGGGCTATTGCTCACGGGACAGCCTTTCGGCTTCATGGCCCTGCTGGGGGCAATTGCTTTGGCCGGCGAGCAGATCAAAAACTCCATTGTCCTCGTTGATGAATTCAATACGCAGAGATGCGATCTCGGGAAGTCGATTTATGAGGCGATTGTCGCAGGCAGCGTAAGCCGGCTGCGGCCAGTTATGCTCGTTGCCGTAACCACGATGCTAGGCATGATCCCGCTCCTTCAGGACCCCTTTTTCTCGGCAATGGCAGTGACCATTATATTCGGACTCGGGTTTGCGTGCTTCCTCACAATGATCGTCGTGCCTGTTCTTTACTCCATTTTCTTCAACGCCCACGAACCATCTCAATTCCCCGAGCATGCAAACTGATGCCACAACCAGCCAGCCAAAAAACCTGCCACCGCTGTTCGTTTGATTACCGTCAGCTCAATTCTTATGACGCCTACTCCGCAGATCCCTCTCCGTTCCGAGATTCCTGAAGCTGACACTTGGGACCTCACACACATTTTCGGAACTGAAGAGGAGTATCGAGAATTATTTTCTGACCTCAAGAATTGGCACTCGAACATCACCGAGTTCAAGGGACATCTGGGAGATTCGCCTGAGACCTTGCTGAAATGCCTCGAGTTCGAAAAGCGGCGCCAGCAAATCGCCGAACGGCTTGCGCACTACTCCTCGCTCAAAAACTCCGAAGATAGTTCAAATAACGAAAATCTCTCTCGTCGCGCAGAATTGACGAACCTGCTTACCAAAGTCCACGAAGCCGCCTCGTACATCAATCCGGAGATCCAAACGGTCCATGACGACAAGTTTCAACGCTTCCTCGATGACCCGGTGCTTACCAGCTGGAAGATCTCTCTGAGCAAGCTTCGCCGATACAAGCCACATACACTTTCCGAACCAGAGGAGCGGCTCTTAACCCTCGGTGCGCCCGTGATTCACAGTCATTCCGAAATATTCTCACAGCTCACGAATGTCGATATGAAGTTCGGTGCGCTAATCAACGAAGATGGACAGGAAGTCGCTCTCTCGCAGAGCGCTTACCTCTCTTTCTTGCATAAAAAGGATCGGGATTTGCGCCGGAGAGCGTTCCACCAATTTTATCAGGAGTTTGATGATCACAAGTACAGCTTAGCCTCAGCTCTGGCATCCTCAGTGCGAGCCGACGTCTTTTCTGCGAAGATCCGAAACTATCCATCCGCCCGCGAAGCATCGCTCTTCGGGGACAACATTCCCGTTGCCGTATATGACAACTTAATTGCGACTGTTCGGAAAAATCTCCCTGTGCTCCAACAGTACTACGATCTCCGGCAGGAGGTCCTGAAATTGAACGATATCCACCAGTATGACACGTTCGTACCGCTGGTCCCTAACATTCAAAACAATGTCGGTTTCGATGAAGCAACCGAGATCGTCATTGCGGCATTAAGTCCGCTCGGCATCGAATACGTCGAGACCCTCAGAGATGGACTTGGCTCCCGTTGGGTCGACCGTTATGAGACCAAAGGGAAGAGAAGCGGGGCATTCTCCTCCTCCAGTTACGGGAACCCTCCGTATATCCTGATGAACTACAAATCCGATGTGTTTTCCCACGTGTTCACGCTAGCCCACGAGGCAGGACATTCCATGCACAGCTGGTTCGCCCAGAAACATCAACTTTTCCAGGACTACGGCTACCCGATTTTTCTCGCCGAGGTGGCTGCGACATTTAATGAAGAGCTTCTTACGCACCACCTTCTGAATCGAGCCCAGGAGCCTCTGATGCGGGCTTACCTCATCGACCGGCAGATCGAGGACATCCGCCAAGTCCTGTTTCGCCAGACGATGTTTGCCGAGTTTGAGAAAGAGGTGCACGAAATTGAGGAAAACGGTGGACCGCTTACGCTTGACGTTTTCCGAAGGGTATACCGAGACCTCCTCGACGCCTACTTCGGGCCCCGATTCGTGGTAGACGACGAACTCAGCATCGAGTGCCTCAGAATCCCGCATTTTTACTCCGCGTTTTATGTCTATAAGTATGCGACCGGGATCGCTGCATCCATATCGCTCGCAGATCGAGTGCTGAACGGCGGTCCTGCGGAGGTTCAGGCCTACTTGGGCTTCCTCAAATCAGGCGGAGCCAAGTTCCCGATCGACGCACTCCGGGATGCCGGCGTCGATATGCAAGCACCCGGTCCAGTCGAGAAAGCGATGGATCTTTTCCAAATGAGGATCCAGCAATTGAGTGAGCTGTTGGCTCACTAAGACTCGACTTTGGATTGCATGCAATATTCAGGCCGAAGAAACCGGATGTGAATTGAATGAAATTTCTGAACCGCCCTCTACTGAATCAGAAGTCGAGATGCGAGTGGTCGGTGGAATGAGCTTGGGCGACCACGAGACGTGTTGCGGCGCCGAGATAAGTGACGGCCTCACCTTACGATGAGGCCGATGATCACGGCGTTGGCAATATCGATGAAGAAGGCAGATACCAGCGGTAGGATGATGAAGGCCGTGGGTGCCGCGCCATGGAGCTTCGTCACCGCCGTCATGTTGGCGATGGCGGTCGGGGTCGCACCAAGGCTGATGCCGCTAAACCCTGCGGAGATCACGGCCGCCTCATAGTTACGA
>WNFI01686751.1_pt1 | contig 22594 bp, 17 predicted proteins | sample 5400471 | NCBI WGS metagenome assembly WNFI01 (sample SAMN13153348, study PRJNA577476) | soil metagenome | isolation source: 100 cm saprolite on Douglas fir-dominated hillslope | place: USA:California | collected 2013-09-17
CTGGTCGAGCAGTCCTACCTGATGCGGGACCTCACGTTCCAGCTCGTGGACCGGGCGCTCGCCCAGGCGTCGCAGTGGCGGCAGGACGGCCTGCCGGTTCAGGTCTCGCTGAACGTGGCCGGGCGGGACCTGCTCGACGGGAGCCTGGCGGAGACGATCGGCCGCGGGCTTAAGCGTTATGAGCTGCCACCCGAGGCGCTGCTGCTGGAGGTCAACGAGCGGGTGCTGACCAGCGAGCCCGCCTACGCCGCCGCGGGGGTGGAGGCCCTGGCGGCGCTGGGCGTGGCGCTGAGCCTCGACGATTTCGGGACCGGCTACTCGTCCCTGGTGCGGCTCAAGCGGCTGCCGGTGAGCGAGGTGAAGATCGATTCGTCGTTCATCTCCCGGCTGCTCGAGTCGCCGGACGACGAGGTGATCGTCCAGTCCATCGTGGACCTGGTCCGGGCGCTCGACATCGATTCGGTGGCCGAGGGCGTCGAGTCGGCGGAGGTCGCGGCCGCGCTCCGGGTCATGGGCTGCAGGGCCGCGCAGGGCTGGCACTTCAGCAAGCCGCTGAACGCGGCGTCGGCCACGGCCTGGCTGGCCGAGCACGGCGTGGCGGGCGTGCGGCCGGCGCCGCTTCCGTCCGGCCACGCGACTCCCGGGCTGGCGAGCCCGCGCCCGGTCACGCCGCCGGCGGGCCTGCCGTCTTTATCGGCCGTGAACGGGGATGGGGAGGTGAGTGGAGCCCGGAAGCTGCGGTGGCGGGCGGTTAATGATGTCGGCCCGCCGCTGCGGGGTGACTAGGCTGGCGTGCATGCCGATCACGAGGGACGAGGTCGCCCACCTGGCCAGGCTGTCCAGGCTGGCCCTCAGCGAGCAGGAGCTCGATCACTTCGCCGGCCAGCTGGACGTGATCATCGCGGCTGTGGCGCGGGTGCAGGAGGTCGCGGCCGATCAGATACCGCCGACCACGCACGCGCTACCGGTCACCAACGTGTTCCGCGACGACGTCATCGTGCCGCCGATCGGCGCGGAGGCCGCGCTCGATCAGGCCCCGGCGGCCGAGCAGGACCGGTTCCGGGTGCCGCGGATCCTGGCCGAGGACTGACCGATGGCTGGTGATTCGATGCACAGCGATTCGACGTACGGCGAGCTGACCAGGATGACGGCGGCCGAGCTGGCCGCGGCCATCGCGGCGGGCGAGACCTCCGCTGTCGACGTCACCCGGGCGCACCTGGACCGGATCGAGGCCGTGGACCAGCGGGTCCACGCGTTCCTGCACGTGGCGCCGGAGGCTGCCCTGAGCGCCGCGGCCGCGGTCGACGAGCGTCGCGGCGCCGGGGAGCCGCTCGGGCCGCTGGCCGGGGTGCCGCTGGCGCTCAAGGACGTCTTCACGACCACCGACATGCCCACGACCTGCGGGTCGCGGATCCTGGAGGGCTGGCGGCCGCCCTACGACGCAACGGTCACCCGGCGGCTCAGGCAGGCCGGAGTCGTGATTCTCGGCAAGGCGAACATGGACGAGTTCGCGATGGGGTCGTCGACGGAGAACTCGGCGTTCGGGCCGTCGCGCAACCCCTGGGACCTGAGCCGGGTACCGGGCGGGTCATCCGGCGGCTCCTCGGCCGCGGTCGCCGCGTTCGAGGCGCCCCTGGGCATCGGCACCGACACGGGGGGGTCGATCCGCCAGCCCGCGGCCGTTTGCGGCATCGTCGGGGCGAAGCCGACCTACGGCGGCTCCTCGCGGTACGGCGTGGTCGCGTTCGCGTCCTCGCTGGACACGCCGGGGCCGCTGGCCCGTACCGTGCTCGACGCGGCGCTGCTGCACGAGGCCATGTCGGGACATGACCCGTGCGACTCCACCTCGATCGACGCGCCGGTGCCGCTGGTCGTGGCCGCGGCGCGGCAGGCCGACGTGAGCGGGCTGCGGGTCGGCGTGGTGACCGACCTCAGCGGCGAGGGGTACCAGCCGGGGGTGCTGGCCAGGTTCGGCGAGGCCGTGGAGCTGCTGGAGTCGCTGGGCGCCAAGATCACCGAGGTGTCCTGCCCGCATTTCAGCTACGCGCTGCCCGCCTACTACCTGATCGCGCCCAGCGAGTGCTCGTCGAACCTGGCCCGCTTCGACGGGATGCGGTACGGCCTGCGGGTTGGCGACGACGGGACCCGCAGCGCCGAGGAGGTCATGTCGCTGACCCGCGCCGCCGGGTTCGGCGCCGAAGTCAAGCGCCGGATCATGCTCGGCACCTACGCCCTGTCCAGCGGGTACTACGACGCCTACTACGGTCAGGCCCAGCAGGTGCGCACGCTGGTCGTGCGGGACTTCGAAGCGGCCTTCGAGCAGGTCGACGTGCTGGTCTCGCCGACCACGCCGACCACGGCGTTCCCGATCGGCGAGCGCGTCGACGACCCCATGGCCATGTACCTGGCCGACATCGCCACGATCCCCGCGGACCTGGCCGGCAACGCCGCGCTGTCCGTGCCGTGCGGGCTCGCGCCGGAGGACGGGCTCCCGGTCGGGCTGCAGATCATGGCGCCGGTGCTCGCCGATGACCGGCTGTACCGGGTCGGCGCGGCCCCTGGAGACCCACGTCGAGCTGGGCACCGTGACGAAGATGTTCTGCGGCTCCCCGGCGCACTTCGGCGCCGATCCGAACGGGTCCGTCTGCCCGGTCTGCCTCGGCCTGCCCGGCTCGCTGCCGGTGGTCAACCGGGCGGCCATCGAGTACGCGATCAGGATCGGGCTGGCGCTGAACTGCTCGATCGCGTCCTGGTGCCGGTTCGCCCGGAAGAACTACTTCTACCCGGACATGCCGAAGAACTTCCAGATCTCCCAGTACGACGAGCCCCTGTGCACGGATGGGTGGCTGGACGTTACGGTTGACGAGACCCGGGTGCACGTGGGCATCGAGCGCGTCCACCTGGAGGAGGACACCGGCAAGTCGCTGCACGTCGGCGGGGCCACCGGGCGGATCCATGGGGCCGACTACTCGCTGGTGGACTACAACCGCGCCGGGATCCCGCTGGTCGAGGTGGTCACCAAGCCGATACCCGGCACCGGCGCGCTCGCGCCCGTCGTCGCCCGCACCTACGTCACCGAGCTGCGGGAGCTGCTGCGGGCGCTGGGCGTCTCCGACGTCCGGATGGAGGAAGGCTCGCTGCGCAGCGACGTGAACACCTCGCTGGCGCCGCGCGGCTCCGGCGCCTGGGGGATCAGGACCGAGACCAAGAACGTCAACTCGCTGCGGTCGGTCGAGCGCGCGGTCCGGTTCGAGATCGAGCGGCAGGCGGCCGTGCTGGACGGCGGCGGCCGGGTCACCCAGGAGACCCGCCACTTCCAGGAGGACAGCGGAACGACCACCCCCGGACGCAGCAAGGAAGAGGCGCAGGACTACCGGTACTTCCCGGAGCCGGACCTGGTGCCGATCGCGCCGTCGCCCGAGTGGGTGGAGACGTTGCGCGCCACGCTGCCGGAGCTTCCCGCGGCGCGCCGGGCCCGGCTGCAGGCGGAATGGGGCCTGTCCGACGGCGACATGACCGCGCTGCGGAACGCGGGGGCGCTCGACCTGGTGGCCGAGACCGTCGCCGCGGGTGCGGCTCCCGCGGAGGCGAGCAAATGGTGGCTCGGCGAGCTGGCCAGGCGGGCGAACGAATCGGGCGTCGAGCTCGCCGCCCTGCCCGTGACGCCCGCTCAGGTGGCGCGGGTCTGTGAGCTTGTCGAGTCCGGAATGCTCAACGACAAGCTCGCCCGGGTGGTGCTCGACGGCGTGCTGGCCGGCGAGGGCTCGCCGGACGAGATCGTCGCCGCCCGCGGGCTGGCCGTCGTCAGCGACCACGGAGCGCTCCTGTCGGCGGTCGACGCGGCGATCGCGGCCCACCCCGAGGTGGCCGCCAAGATCCGCGCGGGCAAGACAGCGGCCGCGGGCGTCCTGGTCGGCGCGGTGATGCAGGCGACCCGGGGCCAGGCCGACGCCGCCCGCGTCCGGGGGCTGATCCTGCAGCGCCTGACCGAGTCCTGACCGAGGCTCGGGACGGGGGCCGCGCGCGCTTAGTCGACTGTTACATGATCCCGGACCCAAACCCACCAATGGCGTGGGTTTCAGTCCGGGATCATGTAAAACGTAGCCATAACGCCCGTCGGCGCTAAGCCTGGCCAGTGTCGGGAAGGTTTTCGGCGCCGGGTCGGTTACCCTTGCGTTATGACGTCACGTCCGAGCCAGGTGATGATGCCCCGCTAGCGGGGCCACTTCACGCTGCCAGGACGACGTCCGACACGAGGCCCTCAGGGGGCCTCGATTCATGTTCGCGGGTCGGAGCCCCCGCCATTCCACGGAGGTTCCGATGAATACGCAACGCGTCTACCTCAGCACCACCATCCCGTACGTCAACGCCCGCCCGCACCTGGGCTTCGCGCTGGAGCTCGTCCAGGCCGACGTGCTGGCCCGCCATCATCGCCTGGCCGGTGATCAGGTTCGGTTCCAGACCGGCACCGACGACAACTCGCTGAAGAACGTGCTCGCCGCGGGGGCGGAGGGGATCAGCACCGGCGAGCTCGTCGACCGCAACGCCACCGCGTTCGCCGCGCTGCGCGAGCCGCTCGCGCTGTCGTTCGACGACTTCATCCGCACCGGCAGCGATCCGCGCCACCTGCCCGGGGTGGAGCGGCTCTGGCAGGCCTGCGCGGCGAGCGGTGATCTGTACCTGAAGCACTACCAGGGCCTGTACTGCGTCGGCTGCGAGCAGTTCTACAAGCCGGCCGAGCTGCGGGATGGCCTGTGTCCGGAGCATGGGACCGAGCCGCAGCGGGTCGCGGAGGAGAACTGGTTCTTCCGGCTATCCCGGTACGCCGACCAGCTCTACGACCTGATCAGCTCGGGCAGGCTCCGAATCGAGCCCGCCGCGCGGCGCAATGAGGTTCTCGGCTTCATCGCGGGCGGGCTCGAGGACTTCTCCGCGTCGCGCTCCACGGCCCGGGCCAGGGGCTGGGGCATTCCCGTCCCCGGCGACCCGAGCCAGGTGATCTATGTCTGGTGGGACGCGCTCGGCAACTACGTGAGCGCGCTCGGCTTCGGCACGCCAGGAGCGGACTACCGGCGGTGGTGGACCGGAGCCGACCGCCGGGTGCACCTGGTCGGCAAGGGGGTGCTGCGGTTTCACGCGGTCTACTGGCCCGCGATCCTGCTGTCGGCGGGCGAGCCCCTGCCCACCGACATCCTGGTGCACGACTATCTCACGATCAGCGGCAACAAGATCAGCAAGTCGGGCGGGGTGGCTGATGACACTGCTGACCCGGTCGCGCTGGTCGAGCGGTACGGGACCGATGCGGTGCGCTGGTGGCTGCTGCGCGAGGTGCCGCGCGTCGGCGATGCCGACTTCACGGCGGCCAGGCTGGTCGCGCGGGCCAACGCCGACCTCGCCAACGATCTGGGCAACCTGGTCAGCAGGGTGGTGACTCTGGTGCACCGCTACCGGCAAGGAATAGTGCCATCGGTCGCCACCCGGGCGGAGGACCCGCCGCAGGCGCACGAGCCACGATCGGGGGACCGGCCGCGGGAGGCAGAGCCTGACCGGCTCCGGCTGGCCGGGCGGCGTCTGGCCGCCGCGTGCGATCAGGCGCCGGAGCGTGTCGCCGCGGCGCTCGCCGCCTTTGACTTCCGCGCGGCCACGGCGGCTATCTGGGAACTCGTCGAGGAGGCCAATCGTCACGTGGAACTGACTGAGCCCTGGCGCCTGGCCAGAGCCGAAAAAAACGGCGACGCCGGCGCCGAGGGGCTGCTCGACGCGTCCCTGGCCCTGCTGTGGCGAATCTGCGCGCAACTTGGCAGGGAACTGGCTCCGTTCCTTCCCGACCTCGCGGCGCGGGTCCGGGCCGCCTGCGACCCGACCGCGGGGCGGCTGCCTCCCCTGGAGCCCGTGTTCCCCCGCATCAGGTGAGGGAATGCTCTGGGCACCGGTCAAGTAACAAGGGAATGGCCAGATGGCTGGTCACGGCCACTGGCTGCGGTGCTCTAGCCGGCGGCCTGGTCGTCGGGCGGGTACAGCGGCGCCTGGGCGCCCCGGGGGCGGATCTGGCCAAACCGCTGCTCGTACAACGTCAGGTTCTGGTTGACCGTCCGGATGATGTCGAATACCGCAGTCGGCGGGATGCGGATCCTGGTCACGAGTCGGTGCGGCGCCCGGATCACGTCCTCGCCGTCCTCGGTCCTGGCCTGCTGCGGCGGCTCGCTGCTGACCAGGAAGTCAAACGTGAACTCGTGCGCCGTGTGCCAGATGGCCAGGGCGTTGGCATACGACCCCGCCTGCAGGTCAGGGTCCGCGTGGGTCTCGAACGACATCCTGGGATTGGTCGGCGAATCAGTCACCAGAGCACGGTACCCGTCATTGTCGCTGCAGGCCGAGACTGCCCAGCGAGACTCCAGCCCGCCAGCACCACCGGCGAGCGGAGAGCGAAACATCCAGGGCTACTCGAAACCTGAGTAACACCTGAGGAAGCAGACTCCTGAAGTTGTCTCCTGCTCTACGCCCTTCCTCAATCGAAGCGTGACCTTGCGCACGTACAGTCAAGTCACATCGCTGATTGCGAGACCGCGTCCGGTACGCCCGGCGAGCCCACGCAACGCCTGGCGCCACGGAATTCGTACTGGTGATCACGAGCCGCAGCGCCGCGGCCGTGACGGGACGCGTGCCCAGCGGGCCTAAGGATTTGGCCAGGCTGGATGTTGGTCCCCCGGACGCGGCGAAAAGGAGGCTCTGGTGCGGTCGGATGAATCCGGCGGCGCGCGATGACCCTGGCCATCCTGGCCGGAGTGGCCGGGGCTCTGGTGGCCGTCGCCGCGGCGGCGTACCTGTGGCGCGCGTCGACCCGCCGCGAGCCATCCGTCCGGAATGCCTATCGGTGGCTCGCGGTCGTCGCGCTGCTCTGGGGCACGGGCTTCGTCGCCGAGGAGGGAATGGCGGCCAGCGGCACGGGGACCTCGCTGACCTATGCGGACCTGCTGACCCTGCTCGCCTTGCCGGCGCTGGGGGCCGGACTGGCCGGCCTGGCCCGGGCGAGCGGGGAGGCCGACCGTGACGAGCGGCGGGCGGCCCGGGCGCAGGCCCGCGGCGCAGTGGCCAGGCTGGCCGACGCATCTGTGCTGGCTACCTCCCTGTTCGTCATCGGGTGGCTGACGCTGTTCGGATCCGAGTACCGCAGGACCGACGAGTCGGCCGGAGCCTTCGCGCTCCAGGCGATCCACCCGATCGCCGACTTGCTCGCACTCGGCGTGCTGCTGGCGCTCGCGGTGCGCGCCCGGCAACTGGGGCTGGCGCCGTACCTGGCCCTGCTGGCGGTCACCGTGGGAGACTCGCTCGCTGTCGGGGCCAGGATCACCGGAATGCGGCCGGGGGTCTGGGCGCTGCTGGTCCAGCTGGCCGGGTTCTGCCTGCTGGCCGGCGCGTCGCTGGCCAGGGCCGGCCTCCCGGAGCCAGCACGAGGTAAGCCCGGTTGGCCGGGGCCGGACGGATTGCCGACGGCCACCAGGGTGGCCGCGATGGCGGCCGCCGTGGCCGCGGCCATGTCGATCGGCTGGGCCCTGGGGGGCGCATCCTTCGCCGAGCCTGCCGTGGTGGTGAGCGCGGGAGTCGGCGCGCTAGCGCTGGTCGCCAGGATCACCGACCTGCTCCGCCGAGGACGGTCGGCGGCGGCGATCACGCAGGACTCGCAGCATAGGTTCCGTGAGCTAGCCGACCGCACCAGCGACGTCGTGCTCATCTGCGATCGCGACGGGATCATCAAGTATGCGAGCCCGGCCGTCGGCGCGTACGGCTACACGTCCGCAGAGCTCGAGGGCAGAGGGCTGTCCGAGCTCGTACACCCGGAGGACAGAGCCGCCGGCACCAGGATCGTCCGCGCCGCCGGCGTCGGGCGCCAGCCGGGCAGGTTCCCGTGCCGGGTCCGGTCGGCCGACGGCACCTGGCGTCATGTTGAGTCGACCGTGTCTCGCTACCGTGACACGAGCGACCTCGGCCAGCTCCTCATCACCGCGCGCGACGTCAGCGACCAGGTAGCGCTGCGCAGGCAGCTCACGTACCTGACCTTCCACGACGGGCTCACCGGGCTGCCGAACCGGGCGTACGTCGAGGGCCGGGCCAGGGACGCGATCGAACGGGCCGCCGCCGTCGAGCCCGGGCGGCCGCCAGTGCAGGCCGGCGCGATCTTCATCGACCTGGACGGCTTTACGGGCGTCAACGACTCCGTCGGGCACGGCGCGGGCGACCTGCTGCTCGCCCAGGCGGCCCGCCGCCTGCGCGCGACCGTGCCCTCGCAGGACACGGTGGCCCGCTGGGGCGGCGACGAGTTCGCGGTACTCGTCGAGAGCGCGGCCAGCGCACCAGACATCGTAGACATGGCCGACCGGCTCGGCGGGGCCATCGCCTCCGAGCCGTTCCACGTCGCCGACCGTGAGATCTCCCTGACCGCCAGCATCGGCGTCGCCTTCGCCGACAGGGGCGCGCCCGGCCACCTGCTGCGCAACGCGGACGTGGCGATGTCGCGGGCGAAGGGCTCCGGCGGCGGGCGGGTGGAGGTCTTCGCCGCGCACATGCACGCCGACGTCATGCGCAGGCTCGAGATGGCCAGCGATCTGCGTGCGGCGGTCACGGCCGGCCGGCTGGCGCTGGAGTACCAGCCGGTGGTGGAGTTCGCGACGTCCCGGGTCATCGGGGTGGAGGCGCTGGCCCGCTGGTCGCGCGACGGGCACGCGGTGCCGCCCGCCGAGTTCCTCAGGGTGGCCGAGGACTCCGGGCTGATCGTGCCGCTCGGTGAGTGGGTGCTGCGTGAGGCGTGCGCGCAGGCCGCCGCCTGGCGGAACTCCGGCTGGGCGATCGGCGTCTCGGTGAACTTCTCGCTGCGGCAGGTTACCGCCGCCGGGTTCGCCGCGTCCGTGCTCACCGCGCTCTCCGGCAGCGGCCTGCCGCCCGGCGAGCTGACCCTGGAGGTCGCCGAGCGGGTCCTGATCGAGGGCGCCGGCCCGATGGCCGACGGCCTGGCGGAGCTTCGCCGTCACGGCGTGCGGCTGGCCATCGACGACTTCGGCACCGGGTACGCGTCCCTCGCGTACCTCAGGCAGCTTGCCGTAGACATCATCAAGATCGACCCCTCGTTCGTGGCGGGCCTGGGCGCGGATGCCACCCTGGCCATGCTCACCCGCACGATCATCCAGGTCGGGCATGACCTCGGCATCGAGGTCGTCGCGGAGGGGATCGAGCGGCCGGAGCACCTTGAGCTGCTGCGGGGAATGGGCTGCGGGCTAGGCCAGGGGTACCTGATCGCGAGGCCGATGACCGCGCGCGGCATCGAGGCGCTGGTCGGCAGCGGCTGGCCCGGGGGCGAGTTCCGCGCCGACGCCAGGGGCGAGGCCGGAGCAGTCGCCGGGGCGGTTCAGGACTCCATGCCGGAGTTCGCACCCGGCCCGGGGCCCGCCGCTGGCCCCGTCCTGGACCCGGGCGAGGCGCCCGTACCCACGCCGGCGACGCCTGCCGCGGCTCCCGCGCAGTGAGCCGCAGCGAACCTGAGTGAGCCTGACCGCGCCGGAACAGGCCGGGAGATGCGGGGGTGCGGCTGATTTGTGAATGACTTCACAAGCGCCGCTAGACTGTGATGGCTCACTGCCACCGCCGAAAGGGCTAACGTGTCCACGCCGATCGTCCTCATCGCTGAAGAACTCTCGCCGGCCGGGATCGCACAGCTGGAGTCCGACTTCGAGCTCCGCTACACCGACGGCGCTGACCGCGCGCAGCTGCTGCCGGCGCTGGCCGAGGCCGACGCAGTGATTATCCGCAGCGCGACCACCATCGACGCCGAGGCACTCGAGCACGCGCCGGGGCTGCGCGTCGTCGCCCGGGCCGGCGTCGGCCTGGATAACGTCGACATCGAGGCGGCGACCAGGGCGGGCGTTATGGTCGTCAACGCCCCGATGTCCAACATCGTGAGCGCCGCCGAGCACGCCGTCGCGCTGCTGCTCTCGACCGCGCGCAACGTGCCCCAGGCGATGACGTCGCTGAGGAGCGGGCAGTGGAAGCGGGCCGCGTTCACCGGCGTCGAGCTGCAGGACAAGGTGGCGGGCATTCTCGGTCTCGGGCGGATCGGCGTCCTGGTCGCCCAGCGGCTCGCGGCGTTCGGCATGACCGTGATCGCCCACGACCCGTACGTGGCCGCCGCGCGCGCGGCCCAGCTCGGCGTCCGCCTGGTCAGCCTCAACGAGCTGCTCGCGGAGTCCGATTTCATCAGCGTGCACCTGCCGAAGAACGCCGAGACCCTGGGCCTCATCGGAGACAAGCAGCTGCGCCTCGTCAAGCCCGGGGTCCGGATCGTCAACGCGGCCCGGGGAGGCCTCGTGGACGAGGCCGCGCTGGCCAGCGCCCTAGCCGACGGCCGCGTGGCCGGGGCGGCTCTCGACGTGTACGCCCGCGAGCCGTGCACCGACAGCCCGCTCTTCGGGCTGCCCAGCGTGGTGGTCACCCCGCACCTGGGCGCGAGCACCCACGAGGCGCAGGAGAAGGCAGGCACCCAGGTGGCCCGGTCGGTGCGGCTCGCCCTGGCGGGCGAGTTCGTGCCCGACGCGGTGAACGTCCAGGGTGGTGCGGTTGACGAGATGATCCGGCCCGGGCTGCCGCTGGCCGAAAAGCTCGGCCGCATCTTCACCGCGGTCGCGGGCGGGATCGCGGCCAGGATCGCGGTGGAGGTCCGGGGCGAGATCGCGGGCCTGGACGTCAGCGTGCTGCAGCTCGCGGCGCTCAAGGGCGTCTTCAGCGACATCGTCGAGGACGCTGTCACTTACGTCAACGCGCCGCTGCTGGCGGCCGACCGCGGCGTGGAGGTCAGCCTGGTGACCGACAAGGAGAGCCCGGACTGGCGCAACGTGGTAACCCTGCGCGGCACGCTGCCCGACGGCCAGGTCGTGTCGGTGGGCGGGACGCTGACCGGGCAGCGCCAGGTCGAGAAGCTCGTCGAGGTCAACGGGTTCGACATGGAGATCGCGCCGGCCGAGCACATGGTGTTCTTCACCTACTCCGACCGGCCGGGCGTCGTCGGCGTCGTCGGCCAGATCCTCGGCACCGAGGGAATCAACATCGCCGGGATGCAGGTGTGCCGGGACGCCAGGGGCGGGCACGCGCTGATCGTGCTGACGGTCGACTCGGCGCTGCCGCCCGCCGTCCTGAACGACATAACCTCCTCGATCGGCGCGGTGGTCGGCCGGGCGGTGGACCTGGATGGGCGCTGATGTCGCTGATGTCGAGGGGTGACCAGTAAGGTACGCGCATGGCGGCACGTAGCATCCGGATCGCTGTGATCGGCGGTGACGGCATCGGACCTGAGGTGGTCGCTGAGGCGATCAAGGTGCTCCGGGCCGCGGCCACCGACGTCGCGATCGACACCACCAGCTACGACCTGGGCTCGCAGCGCTGGCTCCGCACCGGGGAGACGCTTCCGGCGACGGTGCTCGGCGAGATATCCGGTCATGACGCGATCCTGCTCGGAGCGGTCGGCGACCCGAGCGTCCCGAGCGGGGTCCTGGAACGCGGCCTGCTGCTCCGGCTGCGGTTCGACCTCGATCTGTACGTCAACCTGCGGCCGGTGCGGCTCTACCCGGGAGTGGCCTCGCCGGTGTCCGGCCTGCGCTCGGTGTCGGTGGACATGCTGGTGGTCCGGGAGGGGACCGAGGGCCCCTACATCGAGGCGGGCGGGGTCATGCGGGAGGGCACTCCCGGCGAGATAGCCACCCAGGAGAGCATCAACACCGCGTTCGGCGTCGAGCGGGTGACGCGGTATGCGCTGCAGCGCGCCGCGCTCCGGCCGCGCCGGAAGCTGACCCTGGTGCACAAGACCAACGTGCTCACCTACGCCGGGGACCTGTGGCGGCGCACCGTCGATGAGTGCGCGAAGCAGTTCGGCGAGGTGACAACCGACTACTGCCACATGGATGCCGCGTCGATATATTTCGTCACCGAGCCGGAGCGGTTCGACGTGATCGTCACCGACAACCTCTTCGGCGACATCCTGACCGCACTCGGCGCAGCGGTGGCCGGCGGCATCGGGCTCGCGGCGAGCGCCAGCATCAACCCGGAGCTGACCACGCCGAGCATGTTCGAGCCCGTGCACGGCAGCGCGCCCGACATCGCTGGCCAGCAGAAGGCGGACCCGACCGCCGCGATCCTGTCGGCGGCGATGCTCTGCGAGCATGTCGGGCTCACCGCCGAGGCGGCGCGGATCGAGCAGGCGGTCGCCGAGGACCTGCTGGATCGCCAGGGAGCGTGGGCGGCCAGATCCACTCTCGAGATCGGTGACGACATCGCGGAGCGCGTAGCAGGCTAAGCTCCGTTCCATAACGCCCTTCGGCCCGGCCAGGCGAGAAATCGGACTGTGGCACGCCGGGGGAACGTGACCGTGCGGGGCCGGGCAGCGGCGCCGGCCCGGTGAGAGAGGAACCGTGATGACCGCCAGCACGAGCCGTGACATCGCCTTTGCGCTCCATCCCGCCAGCGACCCGCTTCCGGCCGCGGAGCGGGAACGGCTGCTGGTAGATCCCGGGTTCGGCCAGATCTTCACCGACCACATGGTGACGATCCGCTGGTCCGCTGATCGCGGCTGGTACGACGCCAGGCTCGAGCCCTACGGGCCGTTCACTCTCGACCCCGCCACGTCGGTGTTCCACTACGCGCAGGAAATCTTCGAGGGCCTGAAGGCCTACCGGCAGGCGAGCGGTCCGATCGTGGCGTTCCGTCCGCAGGCCAATGCGGCGAGGTTCAACCGCTCGGCCATCAGGATGGCCATGCCGGAGTTGCCGGAAGCCGCGTTCATCCGCGCGATCGAGCTGCTGGTGACCCAGGACCGCGACTGGGTTCCCGCCGAGGAGGGGCACAGCCTCTACCTCCGGCCGTTCATGATCGCGACTCACCCGGGCCTTGGCGTCAATCAGCCCTCGCCGTCCTACCTGTTCGTGCTGATCGCGTCCCCGTCCGCGTCCTACTTCCGCGGCGGCGTCCGGCCCGTCTCGGTGTGGCTGGCCGAGGAGTACACCAGGGCCGCGCCGGGCGGCACCGGAGCGGCCAAGACCGGCGGCAACTACGCCGCGGCGTTCGCCGGGCAGCTGCAGGCTCTCGACCACGGCTGCGACCAGGTGGTCTGGCTGGACGCCCTCGAGCGCCGCTGGGTCGAGGAGATGGGCGGGATGAACCTGTTCTTCGTCTACGGCTCGGGCCCCGGTGCGCGGATCATGACCCCGGCGCTGACCGGGACGCTGCTGCCGGGCATCACCAGGGACGCGCTGCTCACGCTGGCCCCCGAGCTGGGCATCCCGGCCGGTCGGAACGGTCAAGGGATCAGCAGGCGGCTGGACGGTCGGTGACGGCGCCCCCGGCCCGGTCAGCATGCGGCTGCGCGAGGTGCTGCTCGGCATCCAGTACGGGCACGTGGCCGACCCGCACGGCTGGATTCACAAGATCATCTGACCGCTCGCCCCGCAGGCGAGCGGGCTACCGCACCGCAGGGCGAGTAACAGCCTCGGCCTCTATCTCCGTTCGGACATGGTCTAGGCGCCCTCGGCGATAACCTGTGCGACCTCGTCGGCCCGCGCTGCCTCCTCAGCCGCGAATCGCTCCTCGTCGAGCTTCTCGGCGATCTCCTCGTCGGTTCGCATGAGCGCGTCGAGGTCGGCCTTCGCCGAGTCGAGGACCCCCATGTCGGCGTAGGCCTGCTGCAGCCGCTCGCTCCACAGCCCGATGTCCCTGACGCACGGGACCAGCCTGCTGAACAGCAGCGACCGGAACGCCCTCTGGTAGGCCGAGCCTTCGGTCAGCTCGCGGATCTCGCCGCGGTTGATGCCGAAGTTCTCCCAGACCTCGTCGCCGCGGATCCGGTCGCGCATCAGATAGCAGCCCTGGATCACGAACTCCTCGCGCTCAGCCAGCTCCTTCTCCGTCAGCTGCCGGTAGTAGTCACGCAGCGCAATCCGGCCGAACGCGACGTGCCTGGCCTCGTCCTGCATAACGTACGCCAGGATCTGCTTCGGCAGCGGCTTCGTGGTGACGTCGCGCAGGAGGCCGAACGCGGCCAGCGCGAGCCCCTCGATCAGCACCTGCATGCCCAGGTACGGCATGTCCCACCGGGAGTCGGTGAGCGTGTCGTCGAGCAGCGCCTGGAGCTGGCCGTTGATGGGATAGACCAGGCCGATCTTCTCGTGCAGGAAGCGGGCGTACAGCTCGGCGTGGCGCGCCTCGTCCATGGTCTGAGTCGCCGCGTAGAACTTCGAGTCCAGGTCGGGCACTGATTCCACGATCCGGGCCGCGGTGATCATCGCGCCCTGCTCGCCGTGCAGGAACTGGGAGAACTGCCACGAGGCCAGGTGCAGCCGCAGCTCCCTGATGTTCGCAGGCCCGAGCTGGTCCCAGTACTTGGTGCCGTAGATCGCCATCGACTCGTCGGGAATGCCGAGCACGTCGCCCGGGTCGACCTCCAGGTCCCAGTCGATCCGCCGCACGGCGTCCCACTGCTTGTCCTTGCCCTTCTGGTAGAGCGCGAGCAGACGGTCCCGGCCGTCGTCGTACTCCCAGGTGAACCTGGAGTCGCCGGCCATCGGGACGTCCCAGCCAGCCTGCTCGGCCGCGGTCACGTAGAGCTCATGGGTGGACAAGTGAGCCTCCCGCCTATCCCCGCTATGTCACGGCCTTCACGGGCATTCCTACGTACGCCGTACGTATGGTCCCGACTCAAGCACGTACGTTGTACGTCTGTCAAGGGCTGTGTCAAGGGCTGTGTCAAGGGCCGGGCCGCGGCCAGGGGGGCGCCGGGCCAGTCAGGCCTTCCGCGCGGGCCGGAGGTCAGCCACCGCGCGGACGAGGAGATCGAGGCCGAACTCGAAGTCGGCGTCGTGGTCTCTGTGCAGCAGCTCCGCTGACATGCTCATAACCTGCGGAAAGTCGGCCGGCTTCAGGTGGATGGGCCGGTCGGCAGAGCGTACGGCCTGATCGGTATTCAGCGGACGTTGCGGCTCGAGGCCGGGTGCCACGCCAACTTCACGCAACAGCGAGCCGACGATGTAGGCGACGAACGCGCGCACCACCCGGACCGCCTCCTCGCTGCCGAATCCCGCGCTCCGGAGCGTGGCCAGCGCGTGCTCCATGGGCCGCAGCGCGGCCGCCGAGTTGACGGGGCGGCTGACCACGACCATCGTGCTCCTGGGATAGGCGCGGGCTATCTGCCGGAACGCGCGCGCCTGGGCGCGAACCTGATCCTCCCAGCCGGCGCCGGGATCGGTGGTGAAGTCGATACCGGACATGACCCGCTCGGCGACACCGTCGAGCACCGCGGCCTTGCTGGGGACGTGGTTGTAGAGCGACATCACCCCGGAGCCGAGCAGGCCCGCGATGCGGCGCATCGAGACCGCGTCGACGCCCTCGCGCTCGATCAGCTCTACGGCGGCCGTGATGATCCGCTCACGGGTCAGCTGCATAATGCCAACGTACCCAGCCGCCCGGACCGGTCAGCGAGCCAGGGCGAAGCCGTGCCGGCCGCGACGGCCGGCCCCCGGCTAGCACAGCTAGGACACCAGCTCATCGGCGGCCCGTGGCGCGCGGGCCAGGACCAGATACTGGCCGCCCGCCGACCGTACCCCCCAGATGCCCTGGTCAGCCAGGCGCTGCAGCTGGACGTTGAGCCGGATGCCGAGCCTTTGCGAGGTCACCGGCAAGCCGAACATCGTGAACGGCCCGAATCCGAACGTGGAGCCTCTCACGATCTCCAGGCCGGCACCGTTCAGGATCCGGTCGAAGTCGCCCAGATGGTGTGCGGTGACCCTGGCCTGCTCGTCCTCCGGCTGCAGCACGCCAGCGGAACGGAGCAGCGTCTTTGCGGCCAGTCGCGCCGAAGCCAGGACCGGGTTATGCCGGGGATCGAGCAGCAGGGCCAGGCGATTGGAGTTGTCGGCACTCAGGACCAGGTGTCCGCCCGGCCGCAGCACACGGGCCATCTCCGAGATCGCGACCGGGGCTGAGCGCACCCAGGGAATGACACCCAGCCCGACCACCAGCGCGAACGTCCCCTCGGCGAAGGCGAGGTCGTGGGCGTCTGCCACGAGGAGGCGGACGCGTGACGATGCGCCGGCCGCAGCGACGCGCCGGCGCGCGATCTCGACCATCCTGGGGGTGCTATCGGCGGCCTGAACGTTGAATCCGCGCCCGGCAAGTTCCACCGTCATGAAGCCGGCGCCGGGCCCGACCTCGAGCACCTGCGATCCCGCCGGAAGCCTGAGCCCGTCGATCCAGTCGAGCGCGCGCGCCTGACGATGCTGATGGATCAGGCTGAACAGGTCCTCGCGCTGGTACACCTCCTCCCAGCGCTGAGCCCGGTCGCGAAATCGCTCGTTCACCAGTCGCTGATGATCCGCCGTGTCCGGGCCCAATGGTCCGGCACTGTTTATGGTCACTGGCCGGGAGGTTGACGATTCCCCGGTCTCGTTCGAATAGATGACATTCCCCCCTCGACACGTGATCCGCAGAACGGAAAGCGGACCAGAGGAAGTGTAACCAGCTGACCCGCAGACTGAACGGCAGGGTCGCGCCCCCGCGGATGGCATAACTGACGCGAATGCCGCCGGTCACGCTGACTCCTTGCCGCGGCTTTGCCGCACAATGGCGGGCAGCTGGTCTTAGGGCGACCCGCCCCGGGCACCAATGAGATCGGCTGGCTTTCATGCCTGACCATGAGGTGCTGCGCCTGCTACCGACAAGTCATCTGGGGGGATACCATTAGCGTTTCCACACATCGCAAGGTTCGCCCCGGGCACGCCCGCAGTCTCGGCCGCGCCGGGCGTCTCGGGGCCGCCGCGTCCGGGCGCCGCGCCCTCGCGGTCACCGCGGGCAAGGCGGCACGCAGCACCGTCCGCCGGCTGGGCCGCGGGAACGGGACGGCCGTCCCCGGCGTGACCGCGCTGGCGATCGACCACGGGATGCTCCGCGGCCTGGCCGCCGAGATCCCGCACGGGGCCGTGCTCGTGACCGGCACCAACGGGAAGGGAACGACGTGCCACCTGCTCGCCGGCGTGATGCGCGCGTCCGGCCTGCACCCGATCCTCAACCACGAGGGCTCGAATCAGCCCACCGGCCTGGTGACCACGCTGCTGGCGCACGCCAGCCTGCTGGGCAGCCTGCTCGCTGATGACCAGGCCATTGGCCTGTTCGAGGTCGACGAGGGGTCTCTCCCGGAGATCCTGCCGCAGGTCAGGCCCGCCGCTCTGGTGTTCACGAACATCTTCCGCGACCAGGGGGACCGCTATCTCGAGCTGGACTACCTCACCCGCCGGCGGGAGGGGGTACTGCGAGCCCTGCCGGCCGATGCGACGCTCGTGCTCAACGCCGACGATCCGCGCCTCGCCTACCTGGGCTCGGAACTGGAGAACCCGCGGGTCTACTACGGCCTCCAGGATCTCGCTCAGGGCCGCGCGGTCGACGACACCTCGGACTTCCCCCACTGCCCGCGATGCGCCGGCGAGCTCGCGTACAGCTGCGTGTTCTACGCCCACCTTGGCCACTGGGAATGCCTGCACTGCGGCCTCGCCCGCCCCGCGCCGCAGGTCCGCGTGGCGAAGATCGACCTCATCGGGCCCACCTCCTCGAGACTGCAGCTCACCACGCCCGCCAGCGAGGCCGTGCTCGAGGTTCCGCTTCCCGGGCTGTACAACGCCTACAACACGGCCGCCGCCGCAGCCGCGGCAACCGCGTGCCAGCTGCCAGCCGGCGCGCTGTCCGCGGTTCAGGACGTGACGACCGGTTTCTTCCGGATGGAACGGGTCACCATCGGCGGGCGCGAGGTGCACCTGGCGCTGGCCAAGAACCCCAGCGGGTACACCGAGGTGCTGCGGGCGCTGCTCGGCGACGGGCAGCCCAAGCACATGATGCTCGGGCTGAACGACCGCGCCAGCCACCAGCAGCCGGACGTCTCCTGGATCTGGGACATCGATTTCGAGTCGCTGCGTGGGCTCGTCCCGGCCGCGGTGCTCTCGGGCAACCGCGCGACCGATCTGGCCGTGCGGCTGAAGTACGCCGGGTGGCTCGACCCCGAGGCCGGCCCGGAGGTCGGTGCCGCCGCGACCGACATCGCGGTCGAGCCGGATCCGCTCCGGGCGTTCCGGCTCGCTCTCGAGCGCACCCCCGCCGACCAGCCGCTGTGGGTCGTGTCCACCTATCTCGTTCTGTGGCAGCTGCGGAGCTGGCTGCGCCGGCAAGGCTACGTCGGCGCGCTGTGGGAGGGATAGCGATGGCCACCCGCAAGCTCACGCTCGGCTACCTCTACCCCGACATCATGAGCGCCGACGGTGACCGCGGGAACATCACCGCGATCACGCGGCGCTGCGGCTGGCGCGGCATCGTCACCGAGATTCATGAGCTGCGGCTGGGCGACCCGGTCCACCCGGACGACGTCGACATCTTCGTCATCGGCAACGGCGGGGAGTCCCATCAGCGACTGATCGCCCCGGACCTGGCTGATGTCAAGGGCCTGGCCATCCGGGAGGCCGTCAGCCAGGGAGCTGCGCTGCTCGCGGTGGGCGCGGGCTACGAGCTCCTCGGGCGCTTCTACCAGCCGAGCCGGGGCGTGGAGCTGCCCGGGGCCGGACTGTTCGACGCCTGGACGATCCAGCACGGCGCAGGCCTCGCCGCGGCATCGCGCCCGATCACCGAGGCACGAGCCGACCGGGTCATCGGCGACCTGGTGGTCCGGTGGGGCGGCGCTGACCCCGGGGGCCACGGTGCTCCCTGGGACAGTACCTCCCCGGGGAGGACCCCCGGACCCCCGCGGCCCAGACCCCGATGGCCCGGAGCCCCCGGCGATGAGCTGCTGGTCGGCTTCGAGAACCACAGCGCCCGCACCTACCTCGGGCCCACGGCGCGAGCCCTCGGCCAGGTGATCATCGGGCAGGGCAACAACGGCGACGGGCGCGAGGGCGTCCGCCTGGCCGGCGCGGTGGGAACGTACCTGCGCGGTCCGTGCCTGCCGCGGAACCCGGCCCTCGCGGATTTCCTGATCCGTGCCGCGCTCGAGCGCCGCTACGGCGAGGCCGAGCTCGAGCCGCTGCCCGATGACCTCGAGCGCGCCGCGCACGATGCTGCCATGCTGCACATCACGGCGGCGGCACGGGCGGGGAACCGCCCGCGCCTCGGCCGGATCGGCACGAGGCTCGGACGCGTCGCCCTGCCCCCGCGCCAGGCCTGCGCCGGGCACAGCTAAATTAGTCCGCCGGATTCAGGCCCCGCATCACGGGAGCTGGCATTGACGTAACGATGTTCCGGTCGGCAATGCCAGACGCCAGACTGGATCGGCTGGGGATACGCGCTCCCCTAAGACTCGCGGAGCAAGCTCCGCGAGTCTTAGGGGCGATGCGAAGGCGCTCGCCGCGTTCGGTGTTCATCCGCCGTCGGCTTCCAGGGCGCGCGGTGCGAGAATGGAGCCTGGCCCAGGCATGAGGTCAGGAAGGGACCGGAACCTCTTGGACGAGAAGGAGATCCTCGGGCACATCGACGAGCTCATCCAGACCGAGCACGAGCTGCGCGCCAAGCTCGCCGCGGGTGAGCTGTCGACGGACGAGGAGCATGGCCAGCTGAGAGCCGCCGAGCAGGCGCTCGACCAGTGCTGGGATCTGCTGCGGCAGCGTCGCGCCCGGCGCGAGTTCGGCGAGGATCCGAGTCAGGCGGAGGCGCGTCCGACTTCCGAGGTGGAGGGGTACATGCAGTAGCAGGCTGGGCTGGCCCCGGGGGGGCGACCCCCCCGGAACCCGCGCTCAGTAGGCTCTGAGACGTGCGCATAGCAAGATTTGCCCACGGCGACGAGGTCGGCTACGGGATCGTGGAGGATGTCCAGCCAGACGGCGCCGCAGGCGTCGGCACCGGCCAAGACACCGAAGGGCTCGTGGTCGCCGAGTTGATGGGGCATCCGTTCGGAATCGGGGCAGAGTCCGTCCGCCTGACCGGCTCTCGCTTTCCCCTAGGGGACGTGCGCCTGCTCGCGCCCGTGCTGCCCAGCAAGGTGATCGCGATCGGGCAGAACTACGCCGAGCACGTGCGCGAGATGGGGCGCGAGCCGCCGCCCGAGCCGGTGATCTTCCTGAAGCCGTCGACCGCGGTCGTCGGGCCGCGGGATCCCATCGCCTACCCGGTCCGGCTGTCGGAGCGGGTCGACTTCGAGGGCGAGCTCGCCGTGGTCATCGGCAGGCTCTGCCGCGACGTGGCCGCGGCGCGGGTGCCCGATGTGATCTTCGGCTACACCTGCGCCAACGATGTCACCGCGCGTGACCTGGAGGCCAAGGACGGGCAGTGGGCGCGGGCCAAGGGGTTTGACACGTTCTGCCCTCTCGGGCCGTGGATCGAGACCGACCTCGATCCCGCCGACCTCGAGTTGACCACGATCGTGAACGGCGAGATCCGGCAGAACTCGCGGACCTCGCTGCTGCTGCACGACGTGACCGCGCTGGTCACGTATGTCAGTGCCGTCATGACGCTGCTGCCCGGCGACGTGCTGCTGACCGGCACTCCGGCGGGCGTCGGACCGCTGAAGGACGGGGACGAGGTCTCGGTCACGATTGAAGGCATCGGAACGCTCAGCAACGGGGTCGTCAGCCGTGACTGACCATGTCGGTCCGGGGGGACACGGTGCTCCCCGGGACAGTGCCATCCCGGGGGACACCCCCCGACCTCCAAGGCCCAGTCCCCGATGGCCCGGAACCGCCCGCGGACTTCCGGTACGGGTGCGCTTCGCGCCGTCCCCCAGCGGGGACCTGCATGTCGGCAACGTCCGCACCGCGCTGTATTGCTGGGCCTTCGCCCGGCACACTGGCGGCGTGTTCGTGCTGCGGATCGAGGACACCGACCAGTCCCGGGTGCGGCCCGCCTACATCGCCTCGGCCCTGGAGACGCTGCGCTGGCTGGGCCTGGACTGGGACGAGGGACCCGAGGTGGGCGGCCCCTACGGCCCCTACCTGCAGAGCGAGCGGCTGGCGATCTACGCGGACTGCCGTCACCTGTCGCCCGAGCAGGTCGCCGCCTACGTGGCGGAGGGCAGGCGGCCTGTGGTACGGCTGCGGATGCCCGAGGGCTCGACCACGTTCACCGACCTGGTCCGCGGCGAGATCACCATCGACAACGAGAACGTGCCCGACTTCGTGCTCCAGCGGGCCAACGGCAGCCCGCTGTACACGCTGGCCGTGGCGGTCGACGACGTGCTGATGAAGATCACCCACATCGTGCGGGGCGACGACCTGTTGTCCTCGACTCCCCGGCAGCTCGCCGTGTACCGGGCGATGGGCGTGCCGGAGTCCGAGTTGCCGGTGTTCGCGCACCTGCCGTTCGTGCTCGGGCTGGAGGGCGAGAAGCTCGGCAAGCGTTACGGAGCCGCCTCGATCAGCTACTACCGTGACGAGGGTTTCCTGCCGGAGGCGATCTGCAACTACCTGGCGCTGCTCGGCTGGTCGCCGGGGGACAACCGGGAGTCGTTCACGCTGACGGAGATGGCCGCCGAGTTCGACCTGGCCCGGGTCAACAAGAACGCGGCCCGGTTCGACGTGCGCAAGCTGGAGGCGATCAACGGCGACAAGATCCGGGAGCTTGATCCGGCTGACTTCATCCAGCGGATCATCCCGTTCCTGCAGCGGGCCATGCTGGTAGACGATCCGCCCAGCGCCGAGCAGGCCGCGGTGATCACGGCCGCCCCCCGGCTGATCCAGGGACGGATCTCGAAGCTCGCCGACGCGCCCGCCATGCTGGGCTTCCTGCTGGTGGAGGAGGATAAGTTCGCCGTCGGCCCAGACGACGCCGCCCGGTCGCTCGGCCCCGACGCGGCGCCCGTGCTGCGGGCGGCGTACGACGCGCTGGCCGACCTCGAGCCGTGGACATTCGACGCGATCAGGAGCGCGCTGGAGGCGGCGCTGGTCGAGGGGCTGGGACTAAAGCCCCGGGCCGCGTTCTCCGGGGCGCTGCGGGTCGCGGTCACCGGACGGCGCGTCGGGCCGCCCCTGTTCGAGTCGATCGAGCTGCTCGGGCGGGAGCGGACCCTCGCCCGCCTGGCCCGGGCGCTGCCCGGTATGGCCTGAGCGCCGGCCGTCGCAGCCTGGCCCAGGCGCTGCCCGGTATGGCCTGAGCGGCCAGCCCTCGCACCCTGGCCTGGGATCCCGAACGGTGCAGCGGCCCGTCCGGTCCGTCGTACGGACGGTCGTCGAGCGGCAGCATGAACCGCGAAATCGGCCCCTGTTCCTCGACCTGCTGCTCCGTGGCGGGACGGCGGAGCCGACGGTGGACGGCCTTATCGCGCCGCATGGTGGCCCGGGCGGACAGGCTGAGCCGCGTCCAGTCCGCCCGGTAGAGCAGTCCGACAAGCTCCGGCACGTCGGGCACGCCGGCCTCCTCGGGTGGCTGACTCCATCATCCACCGCGGGCACGGGTGCAGTCGCGGATCTCTTTGGCCGCCGGGTCCGCGCTTCGGCTAAACTGCACAGGCGCGTCCGGGCCTCGCTGGCCCGATCCCATGGGGTATGGGGTAATTGGCAGCCCGACGGGTTCTGGCCCCGTTAGTCTAGGTTCGAGTCCTGGTACC
>WNFI01196514.1_pt1 | contig 22593 bp, 30 predicted proteins | sample 5400471 | NCBI WGS metagenome assembly WNFI01 (sample SAMN13153348, study PRJNA577476) | soil metagenome | isolation source: 100 cm saprolite on Douglas fir-dominated hillslope | place: USA:California | collected 2013-09-17
GCGGGAATCGTGGTCTCGGTGTTCATCGACGCGGAGGTGCGGCAGGTGGAGGCGGCCGGCCGAATCGGTGCAGCCGTGTGCGAAGTGCATACCGGACCGTATGCCCACGCCTTCCATTCGAAGGGGCGCGACGAGGAGACTCCGGCGGTGGCGGCCGAGCTCGAGCGCATCCGGCGCGCTGGCGAAGCCATTCGCTCGCTCGGCATGCGGTTCAACGCCGGGCATGCGCTCAACTACTTCAATGTCGAGCCGGTCGCGCGGCTGCCGGGAGTACGCGAGCTGCACATCGGCCATGCCATCGTCAGCCGCGCGCTGTTCGTGGGCATGCGCGAGGCGGTGCGCGAAATGAAGCAGCTGATGGTCCAGGCGGCGCGGTGATCTACGGCGTCGGCACCGACGTAGTTGAAATCGCGCGCATCGAAAATGCCCTGGCGCGCTTTGGAGAGCGCTTTGCGCGACGCATTCTCAGTGAATCCGAATTCAACCGGTTCAAGAACCACCGGCTGCCCGCCGCCTACCTCGCCAAGCGCTTCGCCGCCAAGGAGGCGTTCGCCAAAGCGCTCGGCACCGGCATCCACGCGCCGGCCAACTGGCAAGGGGTGTGGGTCAAGAACCTGCCGTCGGGCCAGCCGGTTCTGCAGTTTTCCGATTCATTAAGTCAATTTCTTTCCCGCCGGGGGGTGTCAAAGGCGCATGTCTCCCTCTCCGACGAGCGCGGCGTCGCCTTCGCCACGGTGATCCTGGAGTGCGAAAAGTAAAGGGTCCGCTCGGGCCGGTGGTGCTCGATGTCCAGGGCGGCGCCATGACCGACGACGAACGCGAGCGCCTGAGGCATCCGGCGGTCGGCGCCGTGATCCTGTTTACGCGCAATTACGAGAATCCGGAGCAGCTGCGCGCGCTCACCGAGGACATCGAGCGCTTGCGCGAGCCGGCGCTGCCGATCTGCGTCGACCACGAAGGCGGGCGAGTACAGCGATTTCGCGAAGGTTTCACGGCGATTCCGCCGATGCGGGAGCTCGGCAAGCTCTGGGACCGCGACCGCGACGCGGCGCGCGAGGCGGCGCGCGGCGCCGCCTTCATCATCGCCGCCGAGCTTGCCGCGCACGGCGTCGATTTCAGCTTCGCGCCGGTGCTCGACCTGGATTACGGCTCCTGCGCGGCCATCGGCGACCGTGCGCTGCACTTCGACCCCAACGCGGTCGGTGCGCTCGGTGCCTGCATCGTGCAGGGTTTCGCGGCCGCTGGCATGGCAGCGGTCGGCAAGCACTTTCCGGGTCACGGCTTTGCGCCGCTCGATTCCCACGTGGAGGTGCCTCGCGACGACAGGCCATTAAAGGACATTTTTTCAAAGGACGTTCTTCCTTACCGGAAGGCGATCGAGGCAGGCCTCGCTGCGGTCATGCCCGCGCATGTGATCTACGCGCAAGCGGATCCCGAGCCCGCGGGGTACTCCAGGTACTGGCTGCAGGAAGTGCTGCGCGGCAAGCTCGGGTTCGAGGGCCTCGTCTTCAGCGACGACCTGTCGATGGTCGGCGCGAGCACTGCGGGCGGGATAGCGGAGCGCGCGCACGCCGCGCTCGCCGCAGGCTGCGACATGGTGCTCTTATGCAATGACCCGCAGGGACAGGCAGCGCTGCTCGAGTCGCTGGGGGATCTGCCGCTCGCTCGCCCGGAGCGGCTGGAGCGGATGAGGAAGAAGGGCGGGAGAGACCTGCGACGAAGCCTTGCCTACCGCGACGCGCTTCAGGCCCTCTCCATATAGGTGCCCTCGTTGGTATCGACCTTGATCTTCTCGCCCTTGTTGATGAAGGGCGGCACCTGAACCGTGATCCCGGTCTCCATCTTCGCCGGCTTGAAGGTATTGGTGGCGGTGGCGTTCTTGATGCCGGGCTCGGTGTCGACCACGGTCAGCACCACCGAAGGCGGAATGTCGATGCCGATCGGACGGCCGTTGTAGAAGTTGATCTGCACGTCGGTGTTGGGCAGGAGGTAGCCGGCCTGTCCCTCGAGGAAATCGGCCGGCAGCGACAACTGTTCGTAGTTTTCCTTGTCCATGAATATGTAGATGTCGCCGTCCTGGTAGAGATACTCCATGTCGCGCGGGTCGACGAAGGCGCGCTCGACCTTGTCCTCCGTGCGGAAGCGCTGGTTGGTCTTGGTCCCGGCCTCGATGTCCTTCATCTCGACCTGCATGAAGGCGCCGCCGCGGCCGCCGACGTGGACGTGGTAGGACTTGAGGACGCGCCAGATGCGCTTGTCCCACTCGAGCAGGTTTCCGGGGCGGATCTGGACGGCTTCGACCTTGGCCATGGCATTTACCGCTGGCTGCGAAAAGGGCGCGAATTTTACACGATTTATAATCCACTCATCGTGTTCGACGCCAAATCTTTCGTCGCCGGGCTGCCGAATCTGCCCGGCGTGTACAGGATGCTCGGCGCGCAGGGCGAGGCGCTCTATGTCGGCAAGGCGAGGGACCTGAAGAAGCGGGTCGGCTCGTATTTCCACAAGCAGGCTTCGAGCCCGCGCATCCAGATGATGCTGTCGCAGGTGGCAAGCATCGAAGTGACGGCGAGCCGTTCCGAGGGCGAGGCGCTGCTCCTGGAGAACAATCTCATCAAGAGCCTCGCGCCGCGCTACAACATCCTGTTCCGCGACGACAAGTCCTACCCGTACCTGACCGTCAGCGGGCACGAGTTCCCGCGCCTCGGATTCCACCGCGGCGCGAAGGACCGGCAGAACCGCTACTTCGGCCCGTTTCCGCACGCGTACGCGGTGCGCGAGAGCATCCAGCTCCTGCAACGCGTGTTCCGCCTGCGCACCTGCGAGGACACCGTGTTCGCGAACCGCTCGCGCCCCTGCCTGCTGCACCAGATCCACCGCTGCACCGCGCCTTGTACCGGCCTGATTTCAGCCGGGCAGTACGCCGAGGATGTGGCGAACGCGGTGCTGTTCCTCGAAGGGCGCGAGGACGATGTGATCCGCGGCCTGAGCGACAAGATGAACGCCGCTGCCGACGCGCAGCACTACGAGAAAGCGGCCGCGTATCGGGACCAGGTCCGAGCGCTTTCACGCGTGCAGGCACGCCAGTACGTCGAGTCCAACCGCGGCGTGGATGCCGACGTCGTCGCCTGCGCCATCGAGGGCGGCATCGCCTGCGTCAACCTGGTGATGATCCGCGGCGGCCGGCACGTGGGCGACCGCAGCTTCTTCCCGTCGAATGCGGACGGTGCAACCGCCGGCGAGGTGGTGGCCGCGTTTCTCGAGCAGCATTATCTCGATCAGCCGCTGCCAGCGCTGGTCGTGACAAGCGAACCGGCGGAACTTGAAAATGCAAATGTCGTAAACCCCTCTCACGGCGAGCGCCGCGTCTGGCTGGAAATGGCGGGCAAGAACGCCGAGCTCGCCATCGCGCAGCGCGTGCGCGACCGCGCCACGCAGGAAGGGCGGCTGCAGGCGCTGCGCGAGGCGCTCGGGCTGCCCGAGAGCGTGCAGCGCATCGAATGCTTCGACATCAGCCACACGATGGGTGAAGCGACGGTGGCTTCGTGCGTGGTCTACGACCGCCAGCAGATGCAGAAATCGGAATACCGCCGCTTCAACATCTGCGACGTCACGCCGGGCGACGACTACGCGGCGATGCGCCAGGTGCTCTCGCGGCGCTACGAACGCGTCAACGCGGAGGCGGGCAAGATCCCGGACCTGGTGCTGATCGACGGCGGCAGGGGCCAGGTGTCCGCGGCCAAGGCGGCCATGGTCGAGCTGGGCATGAACGACATCGCAATAGTCGGGATCGCCAAAGGCCCCGAGCGCAAGCCCGGGCTCGAGGAGCTGATCGTCGAATCCGAGGCGCGCACGCTGCAGCTCGCGCCTTCGCATCCCGGCCTGCACCTGATCCAGGCGATCCGCGACGAGGCGCATCGCTTCGCCATCGTCGGGCACCGGGCGCGGCGCGGCAAGGCGCGCATGCGTTCGATGCTGAACGAGATCCCGGGCATCGGCACCAAGCGCCGCCAGGCGCTGATCGAGCATTTCGGCGGCCTGCGCGGCGTCCAGGCCGCCGCCATCGACGACATCGCGAAAGTCGAGGGGATCAGCCGGCCGCTCGCCGAGCGCATCTACCGACACCTGCACGAATCGGCGAGCCCATGATGCCGCTCAACGTCCCGAACCTGATCACGCTGTCGCGGATCATCCTGATTCCGCTGATCATCGCCATTTTCTACGTGCCCGACGAATGGCTTTCCTTTTCCGGCAAGAACATGACTGCGACCGCGATCTTCATGTTCGCCGCGGTGACGGACTGGCTGGACGGCTACCTCGCGCGCAAGCTCAATCAGATGTCGGCTTTCGGCGCTTTTCTCGACCCGGTCGCCGACAAGCTGATCGTGGTTGGCGCGCTGATCGTGCTGCTGAAGGAGGGAAGGGTCGATGCCGTCGTCGCCCTGATCATCATCGGCCGCGAGATCGCGATCTCCGCGCTGCGCGAATGGATGGCGAAAGTCGGGCAGGCGAAGAGCGTCGGCGTGGCGTTCATCGGCAAGCTCAAGACGGTCAGTCAGATGATCGCGATCCCGCTGCTGCTCCTCTATGACGATAATCTGTTCGGCCTGGTGGACTGCTCGGTGCTTGGCACGATCCTCATCAACGTCGCCGCGGTGCTGACCGTGGTGTCTATGCTTTACTACCTCCGCAAAGCACTGCCGTATGCGTCCGTGCGCGGTTGAGGCGGAAATGGCGAGGCCTTATAATTGTTCATCCATCGGACGCGGGAATAGCTCAGTTGGTAGAGCGCAACCTTGCCAAGGTTGAGGTCGCGAGTTCGAGACTCGTTTCCCGCTCCATCTTTCTTACCCCCTTCGGCGGGATGGCAGAGTGGTCATGCAGCGGCCTGCAAAGCCGTGTACGCCGGTTCGATTCCGACTCCCGCCTCCAAAGCTTCTTGCTCCCGTATAGGCCGGATGGTCCATGGTTCCGGCACTCCAAAAACGCGGCTCGCCGATTAGAAGGTGGAGAGTTATAGTGGCCTTCTCAACGAGGGGGACCGGATATTGAAAAATGGTCTGCATGACCTGGAGACCGCCCGCAGGCATTACTCCGCAATGCGCGATCTGATCATTCATTATCGTGGCGGATCGCGGGACGAACGAGCATTGGAGAAGCTGGGGGACCTGTCCCGGATGGCAGCAGCGGCGATCGACGATAGCGCTTGCAAGCGGCTGCTTTCAGCAGTCGACGGCTGCGGCGCCGACCTATTCTCGGAATCCGGACATCTGAAATGACTGGGCGCTAACATGCGTCGCATTCGCCGTTCGTCCGGCTAACCTGCACGGCTGACATGCGAATTTTCCGACCGTGCGCGCCGCCTCCGAGATTAGTGACCGCGTTTGGACTCCGAGAGAGATTGCGCGGCTTGCTGACTAGCCAGCCCGGCCTCGGGAAGTTCTTCTAGGACCACATCAAGCGCTCGAAGAAACAGGGCGTCCGGAACAACTAGACGGCCAGTGACGTAATAGTGCAGAACTCGTGGACTAAGACTGAGGCGCGATGCTAGCTCAGCCACACCGCCCACCTTCGCAACAGCGCGTGCAAGCACATGCCGGGCGACCGCTTCGGTTTTCACGGCGGTAATTGTCGCGTTTCCCGTGACCACGGGCAAGCGCAGCGCCCTACGGCCTGAAGTGCGCGGCTTCCGGGGGTATCTATCGATTAGATGCCGGCCACGGCCACTTTGAAACAACGGCTTAGCCGTACTATTAGATAGAGACTCCCGCCTTCAAAGAACCTCTGCGGCTGTCGGCATGGATGAACTCGATGTCGTCCATTCCAAGAAATGCGAGGAAGTCGCGAACGTAGGACGTCTGGGTATCGCGCGGGGTACCGGCGTATAGGCCGCCGCGCGCGGTAAAGACGTACACCTTCTTGCCTGTCAGCAGGCCGACGGCTCCCTTCTCGGTGTAGCGGAATGTGGCTCCGGCGCGGGCGACGTGATCGAAATACGCCTTGAGGGTCGAAGGCAGGCCGAAGTTGTACATCGGCAGGCCGAGCACGACGACCTCGGCGCGCCTGAGCTCGTCGATCAAGGCGTCGGAATGCTCGATCACCGCCTGCTGCGCGGCGCTGCGCTCGCCGGGCTTGGCGAGGAACGCACCGAAGCGCGCCGCGTCGAGGTGGGGGACCGGCGCGAGCGCGAGGTCGCGCACGATCACCTGCCCGCCCGGGTTCGACTCGCGCCAGGCGGCGACGAAGCGCTCGGCGAGCCGGCTCGACTGGCCGCCGTCGGAGAAGATGCTGGCCCTGATCTGCAAAAGCGTTTTCATTGCTTACCTCGCTAGTTCGGGAATCTTGCCCAGCCGGCCGTGGTGCAGGTCGGCGAAGGCTTGCTGGATCTCGCGCGGCGTGTTCATGACGAAAGGCCCGTGGCCGGCGACCGGCTCGTCGATCGGCGCGCCGTTCATCACGAAGAGCTTCGCGTCGGACGTCGCTTCGATCAGCACCTCGTCGCCTTCGCGATCGAGCACGACCAGCTCGGTTTCGCTCGCGCTTTCGCGGTTGACCAGGATCCTGCCCTTCAGCACATACAGCGCGCCGCTGAAGCCGTCGCGCAAATTGAGCCGCACGCTGTGCCCGGCGTGGTAGCGCGGGGGCGTCATTTTCGATTTCGCCGGCAGGTTCACCCAGAGCTGCAGCGCCTGGAAGCGGCCGCCGCGGCGCGTGAACTCCGGGCTGTGCATTTCCTTGTGCAGCAGGCCCGCGCCGGCGGTCATCCATTGCACGTCGCCGGGCCCGATGCGGCCGCCGTTGCCGGCCGTATCCTCGTGGTCGACCTCGCCGTCGAGCACGACCGTGACCGTCTCGAAGCCGCGGTGCGGATGCCAGCCCACGCCGCGCGCCTTGTCGCTGGGCGCGAAGTCAGACGGACCGGCATGGTCGAGCAGCAGGAAGGGCGAGAGCTCCGGCCGCTCCTGGTAATGGAACACCGTATGCACCGGGAAGCCGTCGCCGACCCAGTGGCCTTCGCCTTGTCGATGAATGCTGAGCACGTTTTTCATGTCGATCAATATGGCATTGAGCAGCTAGATAAAAAAGCTCAAAATATCGCCTATTCCGATCTAAGAACTAGATAGATGCCCGAGCCCCGCATTACCCTCGACCAGTGGCGCGCGCTGGTCGCGGTCGTCGACAAGGGCGGCTATGCCAGGGCCGCGGCAGCCCTCCACAAGAGCCAGTCGTCGGTGACCTACGGGGTGCAGCAGCTCGAGTCCCAGCTCGGCGTGAAGGCGTTCAAGATCGCCGGCCGCAAGGCCGAGCTCACGCCGACCGGCGAGCTGCTGTACCGGCGAGCGCGCTACCTCCTCGACGAGGCGGCGGCGCTCGAGCAGTCGGCGAAAAGGCTTTCGGCGGGCTGGGAGGCGGAAGTGCGCGTCGCGGTCGAGGTGATCTTCCCGATCTGGCTGGTGCTCGCCTGCCTCGATCGCCTGGGCAAGGAAAGCCCGCACACGCGCATCGAGCTGATCGAAGCGGTGCTCGGCCACCATACCGATGCGCTCGCGCAGGGCCAGGCCGACCTCGCCGTCTTCGCCAGCATTCCGCCCGGCTTCCTCGGCGAGCCGCTGATGCGGCTGCGCTTCGTCCTCGTCGCGCATCCCGAACATCCTCTGCACAAGCTCGGCCGCAAGCTCTCGCTGCGCGACCTGCGGCCTTATCGGCACCTCGTGGTGCGCGAGTCGAGCCCCGAGCGCGCCAGCCCTCCTTCGATCGAGGCGACGCAGCGCTGGACGTTCAGTCATCTCGCCACCTCGATCGAGGCGGCAGGCTCGGGCTATGGATTTGCGTGGCTGCCGGAAGAAAAGATCCGCCAGGAACTGGCGGCCGGCAGGCTGAAGCCGCTTCCCATGCGGGAAGGTGGTGAGCGCTTCGCCGAGCTCTATCTCATCTTCGCAGACCGGGAGCACGCCGGCCCCGCCACGCTGCGGCTGGCGGAGATCATCCGCGAGGCGGTGGCCAGCGAGTGCAAGCGTTCATCCCGCGGCCGAAAACTTCCGCGCGGAAAGGCATCAATTAGAATTCCAGGCGGCCCGGGTGGTGAAACTGGTAGACACAGGGGACTTAAAATCCCCAGGCAGTGATGCCGTGTGGGTTCGAATCCCGCCCCGGGCACCAAATAATCAGATACTTACGGTACAGCAGGAAGCAAGCCGAAGCTTCGAGTAGCGTGTTTGGCACAGTTGTGGCACAGTAGTAGCGAAAGGCCACCACAACGAAACACAAGGAGCAGATATGCCCACCGTTCGAGAGCGCAACGGCAAGTTCCACGTGCAGGTTCGGCTCTCTGGCTTCCCGCCGCAGAGCGCATCGTTCGCACGCAAGACCGACGCGAAGGCCTGGGCCGCGCAGACTGAAAGTGCGATGCGCGACGGGCGCCACTTCCCGATGCGCGAGGCGAAGCGCCACACGCTGGCACAGTTGGTCGATCGCTGGCTCTGCGAGATCGAGCGCGCGCGGCCGCACGCATTGCCGAAGCAGCGGGCGCTGCTCGGCTGGTGGAAGGATCAGCTTGGCGACTACGCGCTCGCGAACATCGGCCCGGAGCTGATCGCCGCGAAGCGCGACCAGCTGCTCGCCGAAATTATTGGGACTGCCAGTGAGCCGCGCTACCGCGGTCCGGCGACCACGAAGCGCTACCTCGCGGCGCTCAGCAAGGCCTTCAGCATGGCGGTGAAGGAGTACCACTGGCTCGAGCGCAATCCGGTGGCGCGCGTGAGCAAGCCGACCGAGCCCGGCGGGCGCGTACGCTTCTTGTCGATCGAGGAGCGCGAGCGGCTGGTGAAAGCATGCCAAGCCTCGGAACTGCGCGAGCTCGAGCTTATCGTGACCCTCGCCATCACCACCGGCATGAGGAAGGGCGAAATTTTGGGTCTGCGCTGGCCGGACGTCGATCTCAAGCGCGGCCAGGCCGTGCTGCATAAGACGAAGAACAAGGACCGGCGCGCAGTACCGCTCGTGCCGCGCGTGATCGAGCTGCTGCACACGCACGCCAAGGTGCGCCGCTTGGATACCGACCTCGTATTCCAGAGGACGGGCAAGGTCGATCACTGGTACGGCAAAGCCCTCGAGGCGGCGAAGATCGAAGACTTCCGGTTCCACGATCTGCGCCACACGGCCGCGAGCTACCTCGCGATGAGCGGGGCGACGCTGCTCGAGATCGGCGCCGTGCTCGGGCACAAGACGGCGGCGGTGACGAAGCGCTACGCCCACCTTTGCGATGCGCACACCGGTGCGCTCGTGGCGCGCATGGCGGAGAAGTTCCTGGGGAACGCTGCAGCGTAGAGGGCGCCCGCGGGCCGAGATGCGAACTCGGCCCGCGGGCATGACCACCAGCAACCGCGGAGGGTTGAAGTGGCTGAAGAGCATCGTAGCGTGTCCTGGTGGATCCGCACCCGCATTCTTCTCGGCCGAAGGTGGAGACCGAAGCGCGGGCGTCCGGGCCGGGCTGAGGGCGCTCATTGGGCGCTCCTCTTGCACTACGCCGTGGCAGTCAACGAAGTGCTGGGCACGAGTCATCAAGGCAGGCGGCTACTGCGCATCGAGACCGAGCGGGTTCTCGACGCCATGATCGCCTACGAGCAGCGAGTTGCCCGTCGGCGCCTCACTCGGCTAGGCATGAACAACCTCATCACGCGAGCCATCGACGAGACCGACTTGGGGAGCTTGCCGGAATGGGCGCTGCCGGTTATTTTCGGCCGCCGCCGTCGCGGTCGGCTGCGGGATTCAATAATTTCGGTGATGGACTTCTAAGCCGTTTCGCTAATACGCTCCACTTCAGGCAACGAACGCCCGAAGGGAGAGCGATGATGGAAGTAGTTCAAGAGGCTGCCGCCCCGTCGACGAAGAAGGCGGCCCCGCGCAGGCCGCCGGTTCTAGATCAGTTGCGCCACGCCGAGCTGCTCACGGTCGAGCAGCTGGCCGTCGTGGAGCCGGCGCTGAAGCCGAGCCGGGTGCGTACCCACCTGTTTTACCGTAAGACGAACGGCCTCGAGGCGAGCGGCGCCATCGTCATGGACGGCGCTCGCGTCCTGATCCGCCCGAAGAAGTTCATCGAGTGGCTGATGGCGCCCAAACCCACCGCCTGAACCCGCGCGCCGCCCCCGAGGAGGCCGGCGCGAAAAGCAAGAAGGCCCGTCGGAAGCGGGCCCAAGGAGGTGAGAGTGCAGCACCGGCATTGTAGGCGAGTTCGATGAGCGTGCAACTGGACGCGCTCAGCGCCGCCGCGCTCGCGACCCATGCGGGCCTGTCCGACACACAGGCCAACATCCTCAGGTACGCCCTTCGCAGGTATCAATGGGTCGAAACGCACGGCAACGAATCGAGCCGTCGTCAAGCGGCCATGTGGGGCATTCCCTGGTGTCCATGGCGTAAGGACGACCGCCCGAACGGGAGCGATCGCGCTTCCGTGTCTCGTGCGCTGCGTCGCCTTGAATCGCGGGGGCTGGTGCAACGTCGCAACGACTATAGGGGCGATCGCTGGCAGGAGTCTCCGGACGACAATGGTGTGCGTTTCCGCACGTTGCAGGTGAAGCTCACCGCCGAGGGTAGGAAAGTCGCAGAACGGTTAACAATTGAACACGCCGGAATTGTTAACCGGCCTTCCACTGGCAATCACCGCCAGCAGACGGTTAACACCGCGACCGATGCACCGCTGTTAACCGCCGAGGCCGCCGCATGAACGCGCCGGCCGCCAGACTCGGCGAGTGCTGCGAATGCGGCAAGGCGCAGCAGCTCTTGATGCCGCTGCACGGCGAGAAGGGCGGGCCGATGACGTGCATTCCTTGCGGGGTGGAATGGCACGCGAAGCACAGCCGGCGCCGCAAGTTCAGGCGCATCGTGATTAAGGCCATCAAGGCGTATTTCGAGGCAGGTGGCACGTGGGAGGACGTGGACAGGCTGCAATGCGCGGCTGCGGGCGTGGCGCTTTTTGACTTTGAAGCCGACACCAGCGGCGGGGATCTGGGCGACATCACGCTCGAGTTGCTCGAGGCCGCGGTGCGGCTCACGCACCCGGATAGACATCCCCCGGAGCGGCAAGAGGCCGCGCACCAGGTGACGCAGGAACTGCTCGCGCTCAAGCCCTTCGTCTTTCCAGCCCCCAAGGAAAAACCCAAGGAGCGTGACGCTTCCGTGAAAACGCCATGTGAAAAAACGAGCGATCCGTTACGCCTGGACTTTCCCTGCGAGCTCTGCATCGGCCAGTTGTCGAGTGACTACTGCAACGACTGCAAGGCCGAGCACGACAAACGCGAGGAGAAGGACCGCGAGCGCGAACGTAAAAAGCGCCGCATGTATGCCAAGCGTGCCAAACAACGGCGCGAATGGAAACGCGCGATGCGCCCGGAGGTCAAATGCTCCGTCTGCGCGGCCGAGTTCAAGGGCAAGCGGAAGGATGCCCGCTATTGCTCCGCGGCTTGCCGACAGCGCGCGCACCGGCAGCGCGTAACGGGTAACAAACCGGCGCCCGTTGTACCAGGTTCTAGCCGTTACGCCGAGGCAGCCGCATGAGCGCAGACGCGCTGCTGCAGCGGCTTGACCACGTCCGCCAGAACGGCACCGGGCGCTGGATGGCGCGCTGTCCGGCGCATGACGATGGTCGCGCTTCGCTCTCCATTCGCGAGCTGGACGATCGCGTGCTCGTGCATTGCTTCGCCGGCTGCGACACGGAACAGGTGATCGCCGCTGCCGGTCTCGACTGGACGGCTCTTTTTCCGGTCGACTGGGCTGGCCGGGAGTTCAGGAAGGCGCCGCCGGTGCGGATCCGCGACCTGGTCAGTGCACTAGGGCACGAGCTCACGATCGCCGTAATCGTGCTCGGCGACGTGCTCGATGGCCGCACGCTGAGCGATACGGACCGCGAGCGCGGCTTGGAGGCCCGCCGTCGCATCTCCCTTTTCCTGCGGGAGCTCGAGCATGCCGCGTGATCCTGCTGTGATGTCGAGGCAGCTCTATCACGCCCTGAGGGCGCGCGACGCGAAGGTCGGCGCACCATCTGCACCAGCACCGTTATCGGCTGCCCAGGCGAGCGCCACGGTGCTCGACTCCGCGGAATCTGTGCCTCCAGAATTCAGCGATGATGCACTCGCGGTCGAGTTCACCGGCGGAGGGCCGAAGGCGAAGGGCACAAAGACAGAGCCACCGGCTGCTGAACGCGAAGCAAGGCGCGCCACGGCGCTCAAGTGGTCCGATCTCGCCGACAAGGAACCTCCAGCGCGGCGGTGGGCGATCAAGGGATGGCTCGGCATGGGCCACAGTACCCTGGCCGTTGGCGTCGCCGGAATTGGCAAAACGCTGCTCGCACAGCAAGTAGCATCGGCCCTCGCACTTGGGCAGTATTTCATCGACGACGTACCGGGCGCGCTGAAGGTGCTTATGTGGTGCTGCGAGGACGACCACGACGAGCTCTGGCGGCGACAACTAGCGATCGCCAAATGGCTCGGCGCCGGGTTTGACGCCTTCGCCGAGAATCTCATTATCCAGCCGCGGCACGGCCTGGAAAATACCCTGGTCGCGACCGAATTTGGTCGGCTGATGTTCACCACTCTCATTGAGGAGCTACGCGAACAGGCGGGCGATTACCGCGCCGAGGTAGTGATTCTCGATAACGCCGCGCAACTCTATGGCGGCAACGAGAACGACAAGCACCACGTCACCCTGTTTATGAACGCGCTCGCTGGGGCCCTCCCGGGACGGGCGATCCTGCTACTTGCTCACCCCGCGCGCGCCCTCGGGTCTGAGTTCTCCGGCTCGTCGGCCTGGGAGAACGTCGCGCGCACGCGCCTGTACCTGGGCGCAAAGCTACCGGGCGAAAAGCTGGATCCGGCTGACGATGAGCCCGCCGAGGATGTCCGATTCCTTGCGCGCCGCAAAGCTAACTACTCGAGCCGAGACTGGCGGCGCTTCCTCTACAAGGACGGCGTACTCGTGCCTGACGCTGCAGAGGCCGCCGGCTCCGCCGGAGGAATGGTCGGCTATCTACGGGACCAGCAGGCCGAGCGCATCGTGCTGGAGAGTTTGGAGAAGCTGCGCTCCATGGGAATCGACGCTACGGAATCGACTAGCAGCCCGAACTACCTGCCCAAGCTGATCACCAACTACGGATTTCACGAAGGCCGCAGCCGGCAGGAGATTGCGTCAGCCATGCGGCGCCTTCGCGTCGACCGCAGGCTCGAGCGCGCAGTGGTGGGCGAGTACGCCAACCGGACAAAGAAGTACGGCCTCAGACCCAGCGTGGAGGTGCACAAGTGAACCGCACAAACGACCGCAAAACGCACAAGTGGACTGCACACACACACACCCCTATGTATATAGGGTGTGGTGTTGTGCATGTGTGCATGGAAGGACCTCGAGGATGAAAAAACGGGTGAAACGCGGTAGGCACGCAGGGCGCAGGTCTATGCGCGCGCGAAAGACTGCCGAGATGAAGGGGATCTTCCTCGAGGCCTTAGCGAAGGGGAAAAGTGTCGGCGGGGCGGCGGCAGATGCCGGGGTGAGCCGGCGCACGCCCTACAAGTGGCGGGCCAGCGCGAAGTTTGCCGAGGCCTGGGATGAGCATGAGAACTTGGGAACCGATCGGTTGGAGGACGTGGCGACCGAGCGTGCCGTGAAGGGGCATAAGCGGGCCGTCTTTCAGCAGGGAAAAGCTCGTCGGCCACGTCGAGGAGCCGTCCGACCACCTGATGGTTACGCTGCTCAAGGCGCGGCGCCCGGAGAAGTACAGCGATCGTCTCGCCGTGACTGGTTCGCTCGCGCCGATCTCGGTCGACGACCAGCGGGACATCGCGAAGCGGCTGGTACCTGATTCGCGTGGATGAAGCCGAGGTGCAAAAGGCAGCTGCGGCAGCTACGAAGCAAGAACAAGGTGCGCAGGCCCCCGTCCGTTTACTGCTGCCGGCGCCGGCCGCCGAGTTGCGGTTCCGGGTCCTCGACCCTTGGGACAAACCGCGAGGCGAGTCGCGCGAGTCGCAGGTGGTCAAGCCTGCGGTCCCATTTATTCCAAGCGCCCATGAACAGGGGCGATGACCTGTGCCACAACTGTGCCAACTGGCTGCAGGCCGTCGCAGAGATCAGCGTAAGCGAATGATTTCTTTGCCCTGGCCAGCACCGCCGACGTGGGATTGCGAATCCCCTTGCCAGGGTTTACCGGCAGTCCAGGGCTGCCTACCTCGGGGCCCACAGCCATAAGAAAGTATGGAACCGACCACCCCGAAATGGCGACCGCTCGCCGACGCCGCGATCGAAGCCTTCAAGGCTGGAAGGTTCCAGGAGGGGATGGCGGCGGTCGACAGGTTGCTCAGTCACCTCGACGCGAATCCGGAGCTCGCCCGCGAGTCCTCGGGGCTGATCGACGCGCTCATCGAGACAGCCGCGATTTTCCACCGCATGAAGGGCTCGGAGACTTCGGAGCGGATCCTCATGCGCGCCGTGGCGCTTAAACTTTCGATGATTTCCGCGCGGCCCTGCTCGAGCTCGCCGCCATGACGATGACGCTCGCCGTGGACCCCGGAACGACATCGAGCGGCTGGTGCCTGTTCGACGGCGCGCGGGTGCTGGACAGCGGCGAGCTTGAGAACCGCGCGATGCTGGAGCGCATCCGCGACTCGGACGCCGACGTGCTCGCCCTCGAGATGGTCGAGTCCTTCGGCATGGCCGTAGGCCGCGAGGTATTCGAGACTGTGCGCTGGATCGGGCGGATGCAGCAGTGCTGGCGAGATCCGGAGGCGGTGCGGCTCGTCTATCGGCGCGAGGTGAAGCTGCACCTGTGTCAGTCGCCGCGGGCGAAGGATGCCAACATCCGGCAGGCCTTGATCGACAAGCTCGGGCCGGTCGGGGTGAAGAAGCAACCCGGGCCGCTGTACGGGGTCAAGTCGCACGCCTGGAGCGCGCTGGGCGTCGCGGTGACGGCGGCGGGGCTGTCATGAGCGTCTCCAAGCGCCGCGCCGTGGCGCCTGAGGACATTCCCGACGTAGTGCGCCGTCGCGCGATCGCCGCGGTGGACGCGCGCCTGGTGCGGGCAAAGGAGAGGTTTTCCATCGCGGCTCTCGGCTGTTTGCGCGGCACCATTGACGATGCCGCTCCTCTGGTGCGCCAGGCGCTCGAGGAGGTGGAGCGGGCCCGCGCGCTGCTCGCTCAGGCTGAGGCCGACGCATGAGCGCCGGCGGCCGGCTCCTCCTCGATCGGCGCGACGAGGCCCTGGCCGCAATCGAGTGCGTGCCGAAGTGGCTGCGAGCCGAGGTGCGCGATCTCATCGAGCGCGAGCACCGGGCAGCCGATACGCTCGCCAGGGCGAACGCCGAGCTGCGGGAGCGTATACGCAGCGCGATTCATCGCGCAGCTGACTCGTACCTCACGGCGCCGTTCCGCGCCGTCACGGACCGGACGAGATGGGCGGGCGCGCTGTGGCAGTACCTTGAACGCCGATACGAGTCCTTTGGGCTTGAGCGCCGACCGTGCGAGAGAGTGATTCGCGCGGCACTAAGAAAGTGGACACCACCGAACGGCTGTTCCAGCCGCTTGTGGCAGGCTGCACTCGACAACCACGGAGGCCACGATGGCCGAGTCAAGTAAACCCGAGCCAAGTAAACCGGCAGCGAGCAAGGGCAATGGCGGTACAAATAAGGCGCTCGAGCCGCGGGTCGCTCAAAGAGATTCGTTCGAGCCCTTTGAGCAGACCAACATGCGCTGGCGCCACAAGGCGAAGGTCGGCACGACCACTGAAGAGCTTCTGCAACCGGGCTATCTACAAGCCGTCGCCGGCAAGCTGCAGGATGGCGACGAGGTCGACGTTTGGCTGGAAGATTGGTCCCGGCACTGGAAGTGCAGCGTGGTCCAGGGCGGCCGCGGCCGAGATGGCTCCGGCGGGGTAGGCACCGGGCATGCTCGAATGATCGTGCAGCCGGGCTATCCGGAAGAGATCCCCGCCATCGACCGCTCCGGCAACGAGGAAATTCCAAAGGGATATTCGGTTTTCTACAACGCCTTCACGCGCCGTCACGTACCGATGTGGGGGGCCGTGCCGCTCAACGCTGATGGCACGATGGGCTATGAGGAAGCCCGCTCGCTCATCGTGCACCACTCCAGGCAGGCCGCGAGCGTGCAGAAGGGATACCAGGGCACGTGAGCCAACGACTCGACACCCCGCCCGGCCGCCGGCCCGAGCTGAAGCAAGGGAGGTCCGTTTATGGCTGACGAGTTCAAGGAGTTCGATGAAAGCGGGGCGGTGCTGGGCCCGGGCTCGCATCCGCACAACGCCGGTGTCGAAGCTGCGAGAACCAGGGTCGCGGTGAGGAGCGCACTCGAGCGCTCGAATGCTTCGGACGCTGCGATTTCGACTGGAGTTTTCGCGAACATGGGTTTCGAACAAGCCGATCTACACTCTGGGCGCCGGCTTCTCCAGAAACACATCGCGAGCATGCCGATGGAGGAGCGAGTACACCTCGCGAACGAGAAGTTGCCCGGCACTGACATCCTTGCGCTCAACGACCCAGGGAAAGTACTCGCGATTGTCCGCGAGGCGCTGGGCCCGCTGCCAGAGGACCCGGCCCAAATTGACGCAGAGATCGCGGCCACGCGCAAGCGCATGCGAGACGACGCCAAAGGTTATTTTGCCGACGATCGCGCGCAACTGCGCTATCGGGAGCTTGTGCGTAGAAGGGGCGAGCACCGGGAGTGAGAAAAACAGAGGAAGGGGAAAGCTAAGGAGAGCGGCATGGCGTATCGCGCGTCCAGCACAAGTAGTGTATTTGCAAAATCACCGATTCCTCTCGTCGAGCGCATCGCGGACAGCCTCACTGCCGGCTATGGCGTCTGGGTCTATCGCAGCACGCACGCCCATGCCGAGATCGAGGCAGCTGGCTTCTTCACCGATGGCAAGCGCGACGGCCTTCGATTGGGTGATCTGCTTTTCAACGTGAACTACAGCAGCGCCGGCTCCTCGGCCGCCACCCTCCATGTTGTGAGCGCGAGCAGCGGGGCGGTCGCGACGAGCGACACCGCGGGCAGTTCGGCATTTAGCCAGGCCTACAACGTCAGCGTGTCGGTGTGCAGCACAGCCTGACCATGCCGCGCGTTTTCAGCCTTTTATGAGGACATCCTGACCATTCTGGCCGCGCTTCTTACGCGGAGAAAAGGAGATTGACCATGGCAGCGAGCTTCTTCGACACACCTGGCAGCGGCGTCGCCTACCCCGGCGCCGGCTCGATCGCGAGGATGCTCGAGCTCCGGAGCAGTCGGCCGACAGTGCCGGCGGCGGTGAGACAAGAATGGGAAAGCCAGCGTCTGCGCTGGGCAGCGGCGCAGCAGGAGGCCGAGATCGCCCGGTACATCAGCGAGCACAACCCACGCGGGCCGGTGTCTCCGTGAGCACCACCGCGCGTGAACTAACCGGCGCCGGCCTGGTGTGGTTCGCGAGGTCGCCGCAGTGTGGATCCGCCGCTTAGGCCACGGTCGGTGAAATCTGCGAGCGAAGGAGAAGCCCCGCGTTCTTGCACCGGGCCGGCCGCTGGCCGCTCGAGGAGGAGAGCATGGCGGCGTACTTCTCAGGCTCTTGAAGCCGACGGCGCCACTTGCTGACCGTCTGATGCAGAATCTCGCCAAGCCTTTCCGCCTCCTCCATAGAAAGTATTTGCGCTGTTCGGCGCGAATTCTTTTTGGGCTGCCCCGGTCTCTGGACGCTGATATCCCACCACTTCACGAAGCGCGCCGAGGAGCATAATCAGCGCCCATGTCCCAGCGGCGCGCCCTCGAGTGAACCTGGCCCAGGCGGTCGACCCCGAGCGCCTCGATCGCGAGGAGCGACCGCGCGAGCCCTCGCCCCGACCGCCGATGGGTCTGGTGACCCACGAGCAGAACCTCACGCGCTTCGACCGGGTGCTCGCACCTCGGCTCGAGCAGCCGCGCCGCGGGCCTCGGCCTCGCCCCTAAACCTCGCGGTGCGGGGTCCCCTCATCATTCCAGACCGTCATGGACCCGGTTCCGTCCAAACGTGCGCACCGCCTTGTTGCGTCGCAGGAAAAGCGACAAAAATGGCCTGCCCTGTGAACCGTGACACGCCGGGCCAGGGGTCGTCGCTAGCCTTGGGGCTGGATACATGTACACTTGACAGAGTAAAGCTGTGCTTACCGTGTATGGATGTACAGCATTGAAAGTACAGCAACTTCCTTGGTAGGGGAGGAAGGGGTATGGAGAAGGTAATGCAGGGCCGTAAGCCGCTGGTCGTTCACGCAATTTGGGACGAGGAAGCAAAGGTGTGGGTCGCCACAAGCGAGGACGTGCCTGGCCTCGCCACGGAAGCACCTAGCTGGGATAAGTTGATCCCGAAACTAAAGGTAATGATCCCCGAGCTGCTCGACGCGAACGGCTACGCCGATGGCGATGAAGAGGTTCGCTTCAAGGTCTTGGGCGAGATCAACGAAGTCGCACACCGCGAAGCAGCGTAGTTTGCGTGGCCGGGTATACCCGCGATCTGAAGAAGATCCTCAAGAAAGCGGGCTGCAAATTCGATCGCCAAGGCAAGGGCGATCATGAAATCTGGATCAACCTCTCCGGCAAGAGATTTACAGTAGACAGCGACATCAAGTCGCGGCACACCGCGAACGAAGTGCTGAAGCAGGCTGGACTCGAAAAAGAGTTTTGATCCGGGCGGGCGGTGGAACCGGTCAAATTCCCAGAGCGGCAGTGCTTATCGAGAGCGCCGCTTCGTCGGATAGGAGACCGGCACGATGCGCGGCGAGGAGATCAGGGCCCGCATCCCGGGCGATGGCGAAGCCGGCTCGCCCTTTTGCGCGCGCCAGAACTCCGAGCTCAGTGGCGGCTGCTTGCGTGCGGTGACTGCGGCATGCTCTTTCGCATCACGCATATCGTCGCGGGCGGCCATACCCGAGCGATTCTCGCTCGAAATCGGCTCCTGTCGCGGGTTTCCGCTGCCGCTTTTGCATGCACGGGCTCGAGCTGGTGCTCCCGGTAGCTACCACGCGCTGCGCGCGTCCTGCGCGATTGTGGCGAGGCGGGCAGCGCTGACAACTTGGCACAGTTTTGGCACAGTCAGATATTAGAATCAGACGCAACGCACCCATCACGTACAACACGAGTGACACCATAACTCGTTGATGCAATTACTGTGTGATGTGTTCCTTGATTGTCGAGATTCCAGAAAGCACGTACCAGCCGGAAAATCCCAGGGCGAACGTGAGCGCGATAATGCTGGCGGCTACTTTGAGACGTAATGAGCTGGCGCCGCTGCAGCTTTGCTCGAGATCCCGGCTATAGGTGCGCCAGGCTCTCATGACTTGGTAAGCGGCCTTCGGATCGACGGCATACGCGCCGACTGCCGGGCGGTTCTCAGCCGCGTGCATTATGGGCGGCAGCCAGTGCTGCCCACTTGAAGCTGCCGCTGAAATCCAGATCGTCCGCGCCAGCCTGCGCTACCGATTCGAGCAAGCCGACTTGCTCAAGCTTGGAGAGCCACTCCAGGATATGTTCGTAGGGATGGCTGCGCAGACAGGCGCGGATCACGGCGACGTGTGTCCCGGTGCCGACTAATTCAAGCACCCGCCTGTATTCAACAGGAACGTCGGCACTCTGGTTCAAGGATGCCTGCTGGCCGGCGCTGGTGCGTCGGTAGATTCGCTCTGCTGGCTGCATGTCCGTAATGATCGGTGCTTTGCGCTCTGGAGGAAAGCGGGTTGAAACACTTTTACATGGGCGGCAGGGCAGCCATGCCAACTCGGTCAAACAATGTTCGGGCGGCCGAAGCGGCTGCCTGGCGAGGCTATTGAAGCGAAGCGAGGTAATGCCCGAGATCCTCGATGTCCTGGTCGTTCAGCGTGCGCGCCACGCTTGTCATGCTGCCCGCGTCGTTGGTCCGCACGCGATTCTTGAAGTCCCGGAGCTGCTTGACGATGTATTCGTAGTGCTGCCCGGCGACGCGCGGAATCTCGTTCTGGCCGGCGAAGCCGCCCAGGTGGCACATGGTGCACAGCGTTTCGTCCGCCTTGGCCTTGCCGCGCGCGGCGCGAGCTTCGTCGGCCCTGAACCCGGTGGGGCGCGGCTTCTGCGCGGCGAAGAACGCGGCGAGATCGAGCATGTCTTCCCGCGTCAGCGGAGCCGCCATGGGCGACATCTGCGGGTCCGTGCGGCGTCCCTCCTTGAAGTCGCGCAGCTCAAGGTAGAGGTAGCGCGAGGTCTGCCCCGCCAGGATCGGAAACAGCGGCACGACCGAATTGCCGTCCGGGCCGTGGCAGGCGACGCAGGCCTCGGCTTTCTTGCGGCCGGCCTCGATGTCCTGGCCGCTCACCACTGCCGGAAAGATAATCAGCGCAAAGAAAAAGGCCGCCCGGAGGCGGCCTTTATCAGCGAGAGGTTGTATCAGTCGGTTAATGAGAAGACAAACACGCTATTGCCGCGTTTGAAGTCGATCTGCGTGTTGCCGCCGCAGCCCATCGCCACATATTGCTTGCCGCGCACCATGTAGGAAACCGGCTGCGCGTTGGCGCCGGCGCCGCAGTTGAAGCTCCACAGCTTCTTGCCGGTCTTCGAGTCGAGCGCGTTGAAGCTGCCGTTGCCCTCGCCGAAGAAGAACAGCCCGCCCGCCGTCGCGAGGCCGCCGCCGATCAGCGGCTGCGCCGTATCGTGCTTCCAGGCCACCTTGCCGGTGTCGACATCGACGGCCGAAACGCGGCCCCACTGCTTCTCGCTCGCGATGACCTTGAACGCACCGCCGAGCCACAGCTTCGAGCCGCCGGGATACTTCGCCGCCTCGACGTGATAGGTCATCGGCTGGTGCAGGTTGAGCGCGATGGCGAGCCGGTTCTTCGGATCCCAGGCCATCGGCGACCATTCCACGCCGCCGTTCGCGCCCGGCAGCATGCGCGCGCCCTCCGGCGTCGGCAGCACCCACATGTTCTCCTGCGGGATCATCGCCTGGGAGAAGCGGATCAGCGAGCAGTCCTTGCGGTCGTGCACGTAGACGTGGCCGGTCTTGCCGCCGTGGAGCACGCCGGGGACCATGTTGCCGCTCTTGTCCTTCACGTTCACCAGGATCGGCGGGCTGACCGCGTCGAGATCCCACACGTCGTGGGCGACGTACTGGAAGTGGCACTTGTACGTGCCCTGGTCGACGTCGATCGCGACCAGCGAGTCGGTATAGAGATTGTCGCCGGGCCGCTCGTCGCCGTAGAGATCGGGCGAGGGATTGCCGGCCACGAACCACGCAGTGCGCCCCTTGAGGTCGATCGCGGGATTCATCCAGACGCCACCGCCGAGCGTCTGATAGAAGTCGCCACCCTGCTGCGAAAGCGCTGCCTTTTCCTTCGCGATATCGCGATGCATGTTGCGGCCGGTCGCGTCCTTCTCGGCCCAGACGCCCTCGTGCCCTTTCTCGGGGATGGTGTAGAACGTCCACAGCAGGCTGCCCGAATCAGCGTCGAATGCCTTCAGGAAGCCGCGGATGCCGTACTCGCCGCCATTGGTGCCGATCAGGACCTTGTTCTCGACCACGGTCGGGGCCATCGTTTCGCTATAGCCCTTCTCGGGGTCGGCGATCTGTTTTTCCCAGACCAGCTTGCCGGTGAGCGCGTCGAGCGCGACCAGCTTGGCGTCGAGCGTGCCCATGAACAGCTTGCCGCCGGAAATCGCCACGCCTCTGTTATTCGGCCCGCAGCAGAAGGTCGTCACCGGCCCCATCCGGTGCTTGTAGTGCCAGAACTCTTTCCCGGTGGCGGCGTCGGCCGCGTAGACGTGGTTGTACGAGGTGGTGAGATACATGACGCCGTCGACCACGATCGGCGCGGTCTCCATCGACTCGTTCACTTCGGTCTGGAACACGAACGCCGGACGCAGCTTGCGTACGTTCTGGGTATTGATCTGCGCGCCGGGGTAGTAGCGCGTCTGCGCGTAGTTGCCCTGCGTGTGAAGCCAGTTGCGCGAGTCGCCGCCCGCCCTGGTCAGCTGGTCCTGCGAGACATCGATCTTCTTCGGCACCTGCGCGGGCGAAGGCGCCGCCGCGAAGATCAATAGAATGCTGCTGGCAAGCGCGATCTGCTTTGTCACGAAGGCCTCCCCTTGGTGAAAACCGCGCAATTAGTCTAGGCTTGGCGGGTGCCGGTTGCAAGGCGGGGGAGGGAAATGGTTCGCTTGATCGCCGTCGCGTGCGCATTCATCGCGGCGGCGGCGCATTCGCAATCGATAAACATCAATTTGGAGATGCTTGCTGCGGCGCGGCGCGGCGACACGGACGCCGTCCGGGCGCTGCTTGAGCGGGGCGCGGTGGTCGATTCACGCAATCGCCTTGGCGACAGCCCGCTCCTCATCGCGGCGAAGAACGGCTACACGCCGATGGCGCTGCTCGCCCTCGAGCGCGGCGCCGACGTCAACCAAAGGAACCTCTCCGGCGTGTCGGCGCTCATGGCGGCGGCGTTCGAGGGCAACGTCGAGCTGACCAGGGTGCTGCTAGCGCGCGGCGCCGATCTGGCGAGCGTCGACCGGGTCAAGAAGACCGCGGCGGTCTACGCGGCCGGGAACGGCCACGCGGAAGTGCTCGGCCTGCTGCTC
>WNFI01545214.1_pt1 | contig 22591 bp, 23 predicted proteins | sample 5400471 | NCBI WGS metagenome assembly WNFI01 (sample SAMN13153348, study PRJNA577476) | soil metagenome | isolation source: 100 cm saprolite on Douglas fir-dominated hillslope | place: USA:California | collected 2013-09-17
TTTGCGATGCAGTGCCTCACTATCTAGAGGACGAGCATGCTGCAATCGGGTAGCGCCGCGGAAAGCCAAGTTTGCTTTTCGAGCAAGGTGCATCAATAAACGCGCTGATACAGAAAAGGTCGCTTCGTCATTGTGGTAGGGGCGTGTCGCAACAAAAACTTGATCCAGAGAGGAGCTTGACATGTCGATTGGGGAAATCATCTTCATGGTCGTCGTGGTAGCGGTCGCGGCTTTGATGACCGTTTTGAAAAGCAAAGTGCCTGCCTGGTTGGGATTCGTTCTTATGCTGGCGGCAAGCGTTGTGGCCATCGTGGGTGGCGCGGCCACCGGCAACTTCAAAGCGATTCCTTTGGGCGTCGCCGGTGTTATCGGCACCATCATTGCATGGGTTACCGGCGCTACGAGTAGTGCTGCGACAAATCCGGAGCTTCCGGATGACGGAACCTCTTTGCGGAGGGACGACCCGGATACGCTGGGAGGCGTCGCCAGTCACATTCGGTGGTGGGCGTGGCTTATCATCGCCGCTCTTGTGGTTGGGGCAGTGGCTGTTACGTTTGTTATCCCAACACCACGAGCCTAATCGTCAGAGCGCTGGATTCCGCTGCATTCTTTGCTCGTTGCTGGACGAATCTAACGGGGGCGGTCCCATTCTTTTTGTGAGACGGCTTCCAATTTCAAGGAGGCAGTTGATGATCACCCGTATCTTCGATATCTCAGGAATACTGATCGTTGTAGCCATCAGCGTTGCCGCATTCATCTGGGCAGCCATCGCTCGATCCATGGGTAACTCCGACCTGAAAGCCGCGGGAAAGGAAGAGAAGTCCGTCGTATTGGGTGGGGTCGAAGCTGCCACGCTGGCGTTGCTGGGCGGCTTCGCGGCTCGTACCTTTATTAGTCTACTGATGGGGGCGGCAAACGACTCACCCGACGCAGGTCTCACGATCGGATGGGCTTTTTTTCTGGTTCCTGGTCTCGTTGACTCACTGGCTCGGATTGGTGGAAGCCAACCAATACTCACGACCGTAGATAATCTGCTCATCTTCGCGAGCAGTGTCGGCGCGTTCACAGGAATGATGGCAGGGATTTACCAGACTTATGACTGGGAAGGTCTAGGCTGGCTCTCGTTCCCCTTGGACGTGACGTGGGCCTTGGCCGGAAACACAGTTGGGGGTCTAATCCATCTCATCAATATCGGGTGGGGCAAGCACGAAGATGACACGCGTAACAACGCCCATCGTTACGCCAGCGGGTTCAGGCTACAGAGCGGTTTTGCTTTTACCCAGGGCGATGTAATGAGCGATTGTAGCGAGGACCTCCGCTCTCACGAGATGACGCATGTATGGCAGGGACGCGCTTTTGGGCCGCTATTTACCCTGACCTATATCGGATGGATGTTGGTGTGGCTCTTTCCTGGCATTGTTGCAGGGCTGATCGTGACGAAAGGACCTTCTGGGCTGTGGAAGGGACCAATGAGGTGGTGCTATTTCAACAATCCTTGGGAAGTTTGGGCCTACGACGTCCAAGGTGTTCCCGACCGAAAGAATATAGGAAAAACGGACGACGACGACGACAGTCACCTTACCTGGCGTCCACTCTTTGTAATCCTTTGGGCCATCCCTTTTTTCCTGCTCTCGATTGCGTTCGCCGGTTTTGTTGTTTACTCCTCATGGATAAACACGTCGCAGCCTGCTGAGAACAAGTCGAAAAAGCCGGCGAGTAAGCCGGCCCAACATAAGAAGGCTGAGATACACAAGAGCGGATATCTCGATACACTTCAACTGGCAATGAAATCTAATTTACCGGTCAGTGGACCAATGCAGAATGATGCCGTCGGGGCGAACGCGTCGCACGAATATCACGTCTAATACTCGCTGCCATCGCATATTTGCGTGCTGCTTTGTCAGTACCTTTCAGGATAAATAGAGTCGTCCGAGTACGCGGCCGGAGTGGAATCTATGCTCGACAGCATGCGCAGGCCAATCTTCATCGTTGCCCTGATCGTCATCTTTCTCACAGTCATGGTGGAGCTTGGTTCCATCGCGGCATTGAATCTCCCGCCTCAAGCAGGATCTCCCCTGAACGTCGCGCCCACGGGCAAGGCGATCCCCGCCATGGCATTTCTCGATGGCCTGATCTTCTTCGCAAGCCTGATCATCGGGATCGCCCTGATTATCCCGGAGCGGGTCCAGAGCAAGGTTCAGGGAATCGTCACTCTTATATTCTCGATCCTGCTGATACTGGGGTGTATTGGTGTCATCATCGCTGACATCGTCCTGCTCATGTTGATGGTCAGCCTGCTAATGGCAGTTCCATTCGGCACGATCGCCTATTTCGCCATCTGGGCAAATTTCGATACCAACGGCGCGCGGGTGGCACTCAGTCTGCTGATGACGCTGAAAATTATATTTGCTGTTTGCCTTGTGTTAGCCCAGCAGCGCTTTCTTCAGAACAAAGGCCTTGTTCTGATTATTGTGACTTCACTGGTTTCCAATCTGATCATCGCTTTCCTGCACGGATTCGTTCCAGGATTCCTGGTCAGCATTACAGACGATATTGCGGCTATCATCGTCTGCGTTCTGGCAATCATCTGGGCGGTGGTCTACCTGATCGGCGGAATTATCTCTGTGATCAAAGTCATCGTGTAGGTGGAGGGCCCTAAATTATTCCAGTTGCACGGTGCAATCTGACGTTAAGGTGACGCGTAGGAATCCTCTCGCCGAGAGAATCTGGAATTTGGCCTTGGTTGGATCTTTCGGATGGTCTTCGCCATCGTTTGGCCAGTTCTGGTTTTTTAGCTTGCCGCCACTGCCGTCTGCGGTCCAGTATTCAAGCGTTGCGCAATCCCGCCTCGTCACCGTGAATGTTGCCTGGCGAAACTGATCCTTACTGTCTGCTGCGATATCAAACTTTGTCGGCTGATCTCCCGCGCTCAGAATAAACTTGCCAGCTGCATTTGCACGGCTGTGCAGAAGCTTAAGAGGCGGCGGATCGGGGGTCAATTCGCTGGCCTTTAATGTGGGCCCTGGCGGACCGAAGAGATTCCCGAGACTCCCGATCGCGGCGTGCGAGTCTGGTTTGAAAGCGTGCCAGTCACTGGTTGGCTTCCCATTGATGCCGGCTCCCCAAACGACTACTACCACGAAGAGCACTGCAATCAAGACCAGCACGACAATCAGTATCTTAGTTCCACTCATCTCATTGCCTCACGGCTTTCCACTCACCATTTGATAACAGCGTTGTTTCGTTTTTGTGCTTCAAACACCAGTTTATTGGCAGTTGTGCCCTGAAAACGGCAAACCATGCGCGCACACAAGCCGGTATCGGGAAATGCCAGGTTAACTTTTGTTCCTACCGGCACCAATCCTGACGCAGGCGATTGAGAGGCCACCGTCGCGGTGGTGTTTCCCGTTAAAGAACCTACATCCAGACCAATGTTGCGAAGGGTGATGATGGCGCTTCCTAGCGACTGGCCGGCGACGGATCGTACCTCGACCGTTTGTGGCGTCACCTGAAGATTAACTTGCGCGCTCGCCTTCACGACTTCGTTTTCCCCGGGTTTTTGATCCCATACAACTCCGCCCGCGAAGTTCTGGCTAGCTGCGGTTTTTGTGTCACCAGGGGCCAGGTTGGATTCGCTCAATTTCTTCATCGCCTCCTGAAGGCTGAGACCGATCAACCGCGGCACGGTGACTTTCTGTGCTCCCACGGTGACTTGCACTGTCCCGCCCTCTTTCGCAGGCTCACCGGCTTTAGGGGTTTGATCGATGATCTTGCCAGAGTTGTCTGCCGTGCTGTCCGCTGTCTGGACATTTGAGCCTAGAGACAGTTTCGCGTCGGCAAGAAGCGGAGTCGCTTCCGTGACGGTTTTGCCTTGGAGATCTGGCACCGTGGGCCCGTTGCTTGCGCTGGTCCCCTTGTGATGGAGAAGCAGATAGAGTCCAACTCCAATACCGATCACGAGCACAGCCAACACAGGGATTAGCCACATGGGGAAATGGCTTTCCTGCTTCTTGATCTCGGGTACGGTGAAAGCAATCACTTGAGACGAGTCGCCTTGGTCGGTCACCGCCACGGAAACAACATCCAACCGAAATTGATAGTTCCCCGGTTTAGGGTTGCCCTTCTTGGGAATCGCTATCTTGACGACAAAGACTTTTTCCTGGTCTTTTTCAAAATGCTGTTCCGGCGGACCTTCAATTTTGACCCATCCGTTTTGGACTGCCCCGGCGGGAGGGGTCGCGACGGGAAGGGATATTAAGACCGCGCGGCCATCTAAGGCGGCTCCGGTCACGTTTTTCGCTTTGAGTTGCAATGTCGCGCATCCTTGGCTATCAAGCTTGGGACTAGACATACCCTCAGCGGCGGTTATTTGAAAGTATCGGGCCATGGTAAAGTTCCTCCGAATCTAAGTAGTGGTACTTGCCTTCTCTTGTGGTGATCCAAATCCAAGCTCATAAGTTACATATGCCGGCTTTTCCAACTCGACAATGCGCTGGATAAGGCTGCGATGTTTCGCGAGCTGTCCAGGAGCGGTAATGCGTAAGTGGAAGGGCTTAACTCTTCCGTCAACCCCAACCACGTGCTCGTCAACCTCGAATCCGTTTGTCCCCGTGGCGGTTTCCAAGAACAGAGTGAGCCCTTTGCGCGTCCCTCGCCAATGCGACAATGTAACTGCGGCTGCGGTCAATTCGCGAAGCCGTCCCACGCCGGTCGATAGTCTTGGAGTTGAAGGTCCGGATTCCGACCTGGGAACATCCAAGAGGTCTTCCAAATCCACCCAACTCGCCAAATAAGGTACGAACGCATCGGAAGTTCGATGTACATCGAACGTCTCCGGGAGGTGATCCAAGGCAAACTCGGAAGGTGCATGCATCGCCTCCATCATTTCAAGGATGGCGGACAGCGGGCTTCCCGGCTCCACGGCGCGTTGAAACACCGACGGCAGAAGTTTTTTAATCTGTGCCTTTTTCACTTTCGGTCACCACCTCAATTTCGTGCTCGCCGGAACAAAACAACCAGTTGGGATCCAGTGTCACCTTGTCGGTGAAGATTTTCCGGGACGAGCTTTCATAACGCTGCCCTCCGTCGCGACTGCGGAACACTCCCGACTTTCCGCCACTCAACAGCATGCCACCGTCCGGCGCGGCTGCCAGCGAGTCGACCCGCTCCAGGGGGTGTTCTCGCGATGCTTGTGGCAAGCCGCAGCCAACTGAGGGTGTCTGCCAGGATTCCTGATCGTTGCGTCTTTCCAGCCACACCACGCCCGCATCGTAAGTTGCGGCCAGAATCTTATTCCCTTGAAAGGCCAGTTGTACGCAGCTCCCACCCAACCAGCCTTTGTTGTAGGTTTCCCAGCCTTCAGCCGGATCCTGAGCGCCGAGCAATGCCCAGGCGAAACAGCCGTTGCCCGGTTCGCTTGGGCCGGGAGCGGCTAAGCCCGCCCATAAGAAAGCTCGATCGCCGTCATACTGCACGTTGAGCACGCGGACATCTTCGCCCGCTTTTCCAATGTTGCGGAATGTGTTTCCCTTGCCCCCATCGCTGGATAGGAAAACGCCCCCCATGTTGCGTGACGCTACGGCCACGCTGGTACCGAGCTTCAGCTCGGCCGCAGCCACCGCGTAATATCCGATCTTTTCGTCGTCCGGCCGAACGAATACCTGCACCAGCGCGGAGTCCGGCGCCATGGAAAGCTCGAAGAGGCCAACTGCCGTCGCCAGCAGAAGTACCGGAGCGCCGTCCCGCGAAATCCACGCCAGATCTACAATCTCGAAAGCGGTGGAAGACTTTTCCTGCCAACTCGCCCCGCAATCCCAGGAGGCGTGAAGGTGCGAACCGGATGCGTCTGAATTGCTTGTAGCCACCGCAACCAACCCAGGAACTTTCGGATTAACCTCGATTGAAACGACAGTCTGGCCTGAAAACCTGCCCGTGGGCGCCCAGCCGTCGCCATCGTCCATAGAGCGGAACAACGTTGAATGACTTCCTGCGTACCAGGTGTGAGGCTGGAATGTATCAATGGCAAGACACTCGACCTCGTTGTCGGGGACTTCGTCGACGACCATCTTGGCATCGTCGACATACCTTACGCCCGGTTCCGCAAGAGCAGCATCGTAGAGGCTGGAAGTTCGCAACGCCTGACCAAATCGCCACCCCGAGTGCGATTTCGTAGGCAGGGGATTGATCGCATCATAGAGTCGGTCCAATACACGTTTTCTCAGAGCGATCGCATCTTCTTCGGCGCTGACCACGATGCGTGCATGAACGCTCACACTCTTGTACCGAGCCCAGCTCACCACACAGCTGGTTCCCAGGGGGCGTCGTTCATCCAAAGCCTTCTGGATTCTTTGCCGGGACTCCTCGGTTTGTACGGCATGAAGCTGGTCAAGAGTGACCGCTCTGCCGTTATTCTGCTGATCGAGGAACGGAACCAGCACGACTTCTACAGTTCCCGGAGGCGCATACGTCCAGAGAGTGGCCCGGGTATACGCGCGAGCCTGGCTCACGGCTCCGAACCGCTTCGCCAGCAATTCGAAATCGCGGGCGGTTACTGCGCGTTGCAAGGAATGCAATTCTTGTGGGCCGCGGAGTAAGGCGTTGTCCACTGTTTCCGCTGCGCGCCCTCCCACTGCCGCTGCCGGGTTCGTCACTGAGACGCCGGGTATCGGATCCTTAAGCACAGTCAACGTGTTTGCGGCCACGTTGCCTTGCGAACCCCCGCCTCGCCGGTACCAGACCCGAATCTCTCGTCCTGTCGCAGGGATTGCCGCCAAGGCTTCCGGAACATCCTTCAATGATCCTGTTTCATTTCGCGTTCGTACGGACGGAGCGAATGTGATGAGGCCGGTGGTGCGGTCCGCAAGGTAGACAAACGAATCGGATCCCATCTGGGTGAAATTCTCCACTTCTCGCCAGATTCGGTAAGATTTGCCAGCGAACTCTCGAGCCGGCACACGGTCGCCGAGCTCAGCCGCAGTCGCCTCGACGCCGACGACCAGGTCGAGGCCGTCTTCGGTTGGCGCCACAATAGGAGGGCGGCTAATGCTGACAGAAAGACCTCCAATACCCGTGCCCTTTCCCACTAATTCCGCATCGATCAGCTCACAATGATGCGCGAGCACTTCGACTTCAGTGGACCCCGCCGGTATCAATACGGTGCTGGAGACCGCAAACACTGGTGGGTCACCACGGCCATCCGTGCGGGACACGCTCACTCGGCTTCCACGAGGAATCCCTACAGATTTTTGTGAAGAGTGAGTCAACTTAAAGACCAAATTCACTCCCGCCGATTCAGGCGGTAACAAACGCACGCCGAGCAGCCGAAGAAATTCGATGTATGCTTTCTCCGGCACGCGGTTCAGCCGGTACATCATGGTTTCGGTCAAGAAAGCGTGCACTTCAACCATGACCATTCCGGGATCGCTGGCCGAATGGTCACTCCACTCTGGGCAGGTGGCTATGATTCGCTGGCGGCCATCTTCGACCAACTGAGCAAATGTCCGATCGTCTAAGTTGGGAGATGGCAGCGCCATTTAGGTTCGTTCCCCAGTCAGGTCGAAAGCGTACGCCAGCCTCTCGGTTTGCAGGGTAGCGCGTACGCGATACTCAAGATAGATTTCGAGCGCTCCGGGCGAGGCTCCGTCCCCAGGTCGAGCCGCATCCAAGTGAACAATTTCAATGCGAGGCTCCCAACGTTCGATTGCCTGGCGCACGTAATGAATGGCCAAGCCCGCCGTGGTGTCGTCATTCGGGGAAAAAACCAGGCGCTGCAAATTACAGCCATATTGGGGACGCATCACTCGCTCCCCAGGCCGTGTTGCCAGCAGTAACAAAATCGCCTGCCGCACGGACGAGTCTCCCTCAATCATGTCGATCCCACCACGGTTCGAGACACACGGCCCCGTAGCTTTCCCTGTCTCGGTGGAGCCGAGATTGCTGAATTTCCAGGCTCGGTAACGTGGTGTGCTCATGCCAACTCCGACACGAATTTTTGTCCCGCAAACCTTACTTCGTACTTGACTATTCCCGGAGGAGTTCCGTCAGTAAAACCAGTCACGGTATCGAGACAGAGCCTGCGGTTATCCACGCGAATGAATGTGGAATAGCCCTTCATCACTGCCAAAGTCGTCAGGCAAGGCTTGAAAGGCACAACACTCGGACATCCCGAAATCGGCCTGCCTACAGGGTCAGGCTCCACGAGTACTTTTCGTCCCGCAATCGTGACCAATTCCTGCGTCGGCTGGTTGGAGACTTTGCCAGGACCGTGCTTGCAAAATACTCCCGCATCTTCTGTAAGTACGAGCATTAGGCTTGCCTGAAATCGATAGTTTTGCCTGCAATCGCAACGGCCCGACCTGGAGCTTCAATTTCCAGGTCAACAGCCGAATGGACCAGAAATTTCTTAGGGGAGAATTCCACAAAGCTGCCTCCTTTGTTCTCCAGCCGAATGCAATCCCCGGTGTCGTCGAGCTTTATTCGCTGTCCGCCCGGTGTACCGAGGCTGAAGCGCCGAATCGATGTGCCCTCAACTCCGTAGTCGCCGGGATTGTTCGTGCCGTACAGTCCGCCCAGGACGATTCCTTGTGCCACATCTCCGCCAATGCACAACACGAGCACGTGGTCTCCAACATCGGGCAGGATGACGAAGCCCTTTCCGCTGCCGGCGCCGGCTGCCATGACCCCCATCAAATCTGTCTCGACCGTTCCAAGCGCGGGTAACGAAGCACGCACCCGGCCCAGCTTGTCTGGATCATCTACATTGGTCACTGTGCCCCACACCGCGCTGGCGGCTGTCGCACGCTTCTCTAACACTGGAGGAACAGAGGAAATTTCTGAAACGAATCCGGTTCGTCGGTTGATCAGGTGCGTTACAGAAGTCAGGACGTATTGACCCGCGAGAGAGCTGGCCACACCGGAAATATCCACGCGAGCGCCGGGGAGAAGATCGGGATCGCCCTCGGCCACCCCTGACAGTGTGACCTCACGCGCGATTCGCAAATCCAGTTCGGCTTGTGCCACCGCCGCAGCGTGATGATCGTCGGGAAGAAGTTCACCCGCCAATGTTCGCTCTCCAGCTATTCCAAATCTATCCGGCGGCGCATCGGCATCTACTTCGCGGCCAACGTGTGCGTTGTCGGCGCGGCTCTCATGCGGTTCCATGCGGGACGAATCCCAACCCTTTGCCAGTACCGAGCGGCAGGCCGGTTCGCCATTTACCTCCAACTGACGCGACACGTCAACCAGCAACTCCAGGTCGGATTGCCGGTGCTGAATCAGTCTTTGTGATAAGGGGCCGTCTGTTTCGGCTTCCACCGACAAACCGAGATCGGCAACAAGTTGACGCGCCAAGTCCGAGGGCGTGACCTGTACATGAACTCGCACCGGTTGTCGCTTGCGCAGGCGATGCAGGCTGTCATAGCAGCGTACATGGATGGTTCGTCCATGGGCCGCGTCGTAGCTGTATTCGAGAGCTGTAATTTCACCGTCGAACAAGCTTCCTGAGCCTGAAGGCAAGGTCAAGCGCAACCGCGAGCCCGAGCGTAGGTTCTCTACTTCTGACATCGGGTCCCGGGAAGCGAAAAATGTTAGCTCGCAAACGCTGGGCTGGGAAAGGTGGTGCTGCACTCGCACTTCCTCCAACGCCGCCGCCGCGCGCTCAGAGAGTGAATCTCCGTCGAATTTGACATCGAGGTGCGGTATGCTGGTGACCGTGCTCATGCTTTATCTCCCAGAGCCGAATCTGGCGGAATCATCAGGAGACGTCCGGCAGAAATATCCCACGGGTTGTCGATATCGTTGAAGGTTGCAATCAACCTCCACCACGCTGGGTTTCCGTAGTGAAGAGCCGCAATCTCATCGAGTCTTTCAGTGCTTCCTCCGCCTTCCGGTTCTTCTCCGGCACCTGTAATCTGGTGGGCATTAAGTTCGTCCGGTGGAACATCGATTTCATCCGGCAAGTCCTCGAGCGACAGATCATCGTCACTCACCCCAGAATCTGCCGCGGAAGAGTCTCCTGTTCTTAAAAATCGCATGCGCAACCAGGAACGTTGTGGAGCCCCGTTTGACGTGAAATATTCCAGCCGTTCGGATACCGCGGCGACCAATCCCAGCACGTTCCACGACTTTCCCCAGACGAAGCGCACGAGCGGAACTTGGCCGTAGCCATCATCACTCTCCTGGCCTTCGGCCAACTCCGTCAACGGACGGGTCAGATCGCGCACATCCTCGGTCGCAGCCGTTGATTCGACCAGCGAAACGTCAAACAAGAGATCGAGCAATATCTCGGTCATTCCTCCGCCTGTGTGCAGAAGGGGATCATCCTTAAGACCAACGCCAGTCAAAGGGCCAAAACTCGATTGCCGGGGCTGAATACCGGCGAGTCGGCGTACCACAACGCTGGCGGGATTCAACAGGCAGGGAAGACGCTCACCCGTTTTTTCAAGAAGAAATGCGACCCGCTCCATTAACTTCCTCCCCGCTGTTCAAGTTCTAATGCGCGAAGGTGCCTTCTGCGAAGGTCTTGCGTATATTCCATTGCTGCCGGTTGGTTGTCGGGAAGGTCTGGCCAGGGATCGTCGCGATACATTTCTTGCTCTGGACCGCCCCACTTATCGACGGCAGACGTATCAACATCTTTCTGGACATGATTCAGAAAAGGGATGAGTGGCCATCGATTCGCCGCCGGTCGAGTCTCGAGCAAATCCAGTCGCGTCGCAGCAATGCTTTTTCCCGCGTTTGTCGCCGGAGAACTCCGATCCCGAGACATCAGAGGATTCGGCCAGGATAATTTGGCCTCGCCTCCCCTTGCCGGAAGCGCAAAGTTACCGTTATGTCGAAGGCGTGCGACCGAGATTTCTTCGACCCTCGGTTTTGCAACAGAGCTCGAAACTATGCGCTCCGTGTCCTCGTTGGCTCGTCTCGCCGCATCTATTTGTGAAGTCTTCGATGAAATCGGATTCGTAGTTTTCCTGCTGGGCTGCGAACCTCTACCCAGGCTACCAGGCAGCAAGGCCGGTTCGGTAGCTCGTCGATTGGTCGAAGGAACAGGGAGCGGCTTCTCGGCGCTTCGCTTGATTGACCCTGTCGGAACGGACGCCTGAGCTAATGGGAACTTACTCTTGATAGGAGTAACGCGCGCTGGTTCAACACTGAGCCGAGAATCAAGACTCGAGTTTGATGATCTCCTGCCAACCAATTCGTGAGGTAGCCGGGGTTCACTAGCCACGTTCTTCATCTCTGACCTCGAAACTTTCGGTGTTAGTCTTCGTATTAGCCGCTGAACTAATGTCGGTTGATCGGGTTTCGCGGCTTTAGTATCCGGGAGCATGTTTGCGGGCGGTTCAGCCGATATTTTTTGCGACCCGGCCGTTAAGTATGGCTGTGTAGGCATGGGCTGCGAGGAGAATGCCGGCAAAAAAGAGTCCGCAACGGATGGAGTCTTCTCCTCTGAGTGCTCTCCTCCTGAGGCCGGGAGTTCGCTTCTCATCGCATCCTTTGGAACGCCTTGCCATATAGCTCCACTTTCTTCCGTCCCGAGTAGCAATCCCGGAGCGCCTTCGCGCACTACCTTTAGCCACTCTTCAGGCGCACCGGGAACTTCAAACAATTTCGACGGATCAATGCGTTCTTCAGCGTCGGAAGCCAGTTCGCCGACTTGGTCTTCACTCTCAAGATCGGCTGCGTCCCTACCTTCCTGCAAGAAGCCGTTCAGCCAGTCCCGCAGCTTGCGCACAGCGGTTTTCATCCAGGAGCGATCTTTTTGTCTGCGCGTCATCTCACTGCTGGTCCACGTTTTCATAACGCAATTCCAGAGCGTGAATTGCCACCTGGCTGGGCCCCATAGCATTCAGTTCTGCCCCGCGCCACGCAGAGGGCCAGGCGTTATATAACGTCCAGCGGACCTTTTCTGTGATGCCATCGGCGTCCAACACCAAAATCTGAACGTTCTTGCGTTGAATCGGAAGTTGCTGTTTCACCACGCTCATCATCCAGTCCCACAATTCTCGGGACTGAGTGAAGCCAAATTGCAGAGTGACTGGGTCAAAATGTGCCCGCCCAGGAATCTGATGCTCGACGGGACTGCCGCCCTCCGAGTACGAGATAGGATCCACTCTGATGCTCAGGCCGCTGCACTGCGTGAAGTGTGCTTCCGTGATTCCCAGAATCACGAGTTTGAAATTAAAGGTTCGGAAAGGATCGACGAATACTCCCGGTGTGGCTCCGGATTGTGCTTTCGGTGCTTTTCCCGCTGCTTCTGCCATGGACGCCTCCTTGCATCACATCTTCAATCAGAGAGATTTGACTTCTGTTCCCCCGGCATATTGACCAATTTTGAAAATAATGAACTCCGCCGGCTTTACGGGTGCGATGCCAATGACCGTAATTACCTGCCCCATATCGATACTTTCCTGGGGATTGGTTTCACTGTCGCACTTCACAAAGAAAGCCTCATCCGCAGTGGCGCCCATCAATGCTCCATCGCGATAAACATTCATCAAAAACCCGCTGATTTCACTGCGGATCGTTTTCCAGAGACTCGGGTCATTCGGTTCGAAGACAACCCAGCGGGTCGCCTGCTTGATGGACTCTTCAATCATGATTACGAGGCGGCGCACGTTGAGATAACGCCATTCGCTGGATTCTTCGGCCAGAGTGCGCGCGCCCCAAACCAGCATCCCTTCGGTCGAGAAGAAGCGAATGCAATTGACCCCAAGCGAATTTAACTGCGCCTGTTCCGGGCTGGTTACTCGATACCCTAGATTCAGGGCGCCTGCGACAGTCTGATTCGCCGGGGCTTTTTGCACGCCGCGGGTCGCGTCGGTTCGAGCCCAGATTCCGGCCATATGACCGGAAGGAGGAACGAGCGTCAGAGCCGCCTTCGGATTCATGGGATCCGCAACGTACAGCCAGGGAAAATAAAATGTGCCATAGCCGCCCAGCGAAACCCGGGGACGCAATCCTCCCGCAGCTTTAGAAGCAGCATCGACGGGAGTGCTTCCGGCATCTTTGTCTTTCGCCTTCGGCGGAACCGCAGCCGTCTCGACAATCTTCAGTAGTTCAGTGTTCTTCACATCCGACGGCGGGTCGCAAATTGCCACACAATTACCTGCTTTTTCGCAATACGCCAGCAAAGCCTCGTGCGAGACAGGATCGAAGCGGCCGGGGGCCGCGACAATCGACACTTCATCAATTTCTTCCAGCAGCTTCAATCCCGTGCGCGGCCGGTCTCCTCCAGCGATGGCATCTCCGTCGGCAATATTCACGATGAAGCACCTGCTCCCGCCGTTGGCGAAAAACCCATTCACAGCATGAGAAATCATGGTGCTGCGCGCATCGTCGGCCGCCGCAAATTCAGCGCGGAATTGCGACCAGTTGTTGACCGCAATCGCTTCATTCAGATGCGCTCCGGCGTCGGGAGCCTGTCCTATGAAAGCCGCGACGCTGGTGCCGACGGCTTGTACAGTCTTTGGTCCTGGTTCCTCCACGATATAAACGTCGGGAGTTTGATAGAAAGGCATTTCATTCCTCCAATAGACTGAAATGGATTACTAGCGGTGTTCCGCTGTCCGGATAATTCTCTTCGCTGTCGAAAGCAAGCTCGCGACCCTTTGCCTTGATGAGCAACTTCTTTGTCCCTACTGCGGGCATGCCGGGAAAACAGAATCTGCCCTTATGATCGGTACTGGTGGAAAGATCCAAAGACGGTACCTCAATCCGGCAATCGGAGAGCGGGATGTCCTCAGGCCCCAGCAACAATCCATGAAAGCGCATCATCGGCGAAGCCTGGACTGTCATTGGCTGGCGGACAAGCTTCGTATCCGGCTCCGGGCGCTCTTTTCGCAGCGGTACGTTTAGAATGAACGAGGGCTGCGGCGCTACACCGAAGGCGCTCCAGACAGTTAGCGGAATGGATTCGAGTTCCACTTTAAAATCCTTGTTCTCCATCGCAGCGAAAATCAATTGCACCAGCATCTGATGAGCGTCCTCGGGCTTGCCAGACCAGGCTGTAACCAAATATCGCAAGGTCAATTGCAAGGGCGGACGCCTGTTAGTGCTCGGTTGTGGCGACTGCATCAATTCCAATAGATACATACCAACGCCCTGGCCCGTCCGCTGATTCCCAGGACTGGTGAGCGACACTTCAATCCCTTGCAACTCACTCGTAACCCAGTCCTTCATCCGCTCATCGAACTCTTCTGCCATTCGCGCATCGGCCTCTAACGATCTTTGCTTAGCGCCGCGGCGGCGGCGTGACACCCGCCTGCGGCTTCCCCGCGGCAACCGGAGGCTTTCCTGTTGTAGCCGGAGGTTTTCCTGTTGCAACTGACGGATTCCCCGTTGCAACGGCTGGATTCGCTGGTGCGGTTGTCGGGTTCGCCGTTGTAACTGTCGGATTTGGCATCGCAGCAAGCGGATTCCCAGTTGCATTCGGCTTATTCAAGAACTGATCCAAAATCTTGCGGTATTCAGGATTCAACTTTTCATATGCCGGTTCCTGGGTCGCCATACCAAGCAGCGCACCGAGATCAGGCGGCGCTTCCACTAGGAGAGTTACAACCGCATCGGGACGCACCGGCGTGTTGGGAGCCGGGGTCTGTTGCTTTATTCCGCCTCGACTAAAGATGTTGGCGGTGGGCTGCTTTACAAGGGAAACCTTCAAGCCGAGTCTCTGCAATGTGTTTACCGCATCCGTGACCTTGCTCTTGCTCAGATCAGGAACCAGAATCGGCAGTGCCGCCACCAAATCGACCACGGAGTTAGCCGTAACTTGCTGACCTGCCGCTGGGTTTTGTGGCGAGGGCCACAACTGTCAGAAAGAGCAATGCATGCATGGCTCGCTTAGACCTACATGATTTGTGACGCCACACGAAATTGTTAGTGAAGGTCATGCCCCAGTATCCTCACAACTCGATAGTGAAGCCGATGCGATATTCGTTGCACGCCCTGAGCGGTATAATCTGGCCCGCGAATAAAATGGCGAGATTTGCTTCCATGTCCTTACACAAAGCTATCCGTGTTTTTTTCTGTGGGCTGGTGATTTCTGTAGGATTTTCCAGTTGCACCAAAAAGCCTGGCATGCCCGGCAGCGCATCGCAGGTCGGTATTGCGAGTTGGTACGGCCATCCTTTCGATGGCCGTCTCACGGCAAGCGGAGAAATTTATGACATGGAGAAGCTGACCGCCGCCCACCGGACCCTTCCCTTGGGAACTGTCGTCGGCGTGCAAAATCTGATTAACAATCAAAAAGTGCAGGTACGGATCAACGATCGCGGACCTTTCGTCAAGGATCGGATCATCGATTTGTCCCACGCCGCTGCGCAGGCGATCTCTATGCCCGGCATAGCCAACGTTCGCTTGGATGTGATCAGCACTCCTCCGACTCGCGCTGCGGACATGTTTGCGGTGCAGATAGGTGCGTTTGCAAAGCGGCTGGAAGCGGATCAGGTTCGAGAACGGATGGAGCAAAAATACGGAGCTGCGCGGTTAGTCTTCCGAGACGGCGATCAAATGTGGCGGGTCATGGTCGGGCTGGAGCCGAGTCTTGACAGGGCCAACAAAATAGCAGACCAACTTGATAAGGAAGCTGGACCGGTTTTCGTGGTTCGCGTCGATTCCGAGTGATCTCCGGGAGGATCTGATTCGCGCTTTGTCGTACGTGATTGGGGCTCCGATTTGGCCCAGTTACCACCGTCGAGTTGCGTCATCACTAGCCGCAGAGGCGTGCGAAGAGCTTGTAGATCAGGGCGTGGAAGGGTGAGGCCGGCAGTACGGATGGGGCACGTTCCAGAGCCTTGATGCAAGTTAATGCTAAACAGCACCCAATGATTTGGTTTGAGCTAAATCGACTGCTAGGAAACGGTTCAACGGTCGATTCTGCACATTACTGCGAGCTGACTCTTGCGCTCAACCGCTTTGCTTCGCTGCGATAGTCGTCGAGCAAGCGCAAGACGCGCCGTAACTGCATCTTCGTCACCACGGCTTGTCGCAGCACTTCCAGTCCCTCCATCTGCTCGGCATTTAACTGTCGAGGCTTCTTATCAATCACACAGAGACTTCCAAGACCAAGTCCGTTCTCGTTCATCAACGGCATGCCGCAGTAGAATCGTATTTGAGGATCGGAAGTCACAAGCGGGTTATGAGAAAAGCGCGCGTCCTTTTGGGCGTCAGGTACGACAAGAGGTTCCGATTGAAGAATGGTGTGCGCGCAGAAGGCGACATCGCGCGGCATCTCTTCGACGTCCAAGCCGACCTTGGACTTGAACCACTGCCGTGTCTCGTCAACGAGGGACACTAGGGCAATGGGGGTCCCGCAGATGCGAGCAGCCACACGTGCGATAGCATCGAATTCCTCTTCGCGGTCCGTGTCGAGAATCTCATAGCTGCGGAGAGCTTCAAGCCGCTGGGACTCATTGGGTGGAATTGGTGTTTTCATTGTTAGTCGTGAAGGCCCGGCCCGCGCGCTCTCGAAATGAGAGATAAGCGTTGGCATCTGCAAGTCTCTTACATCTCATCGGCATCATTCGACCTTCGCTTCAGAGTGACCGCAGGGCTAGACCGCGTTGCGGTTTCTTGGCAATCGCGAGCAGGAAAGCATTGTCGGCGCTTCCCAATTCGGAATCCATTCCCATTGAAAAGGTAACTGCCCGTTCGTGCGGGGCGAACTATCTTGCCATCTGCTCATCATTGAATTATTCGTGACATACGGTGATTTGAACCGATCTTGGACCTCAATTCACGCCGATAAGCCGAGGTTCTAATTTGGCAGTACGGCAATCTACAGCGGAATGCCGGGTTTCAAGAGATGCCATTGGATATCACATTCTGCAATTCCGGAAAGGAATACCGACCATGACCAGTTCCCACAGAAAATACGCCGTCCGCTTCATAGTTCTGCTGAGCGCGTTTATCGCGGTCATACCGCAAGCGGGCCGGTCGCAGCTCAATTCCAACGTGGCCAACGTTGTGCTCACGGCAACCTTGCTTGAGTCTTTAACCATCACTGCACTGCCTTCTGCAGTTGCATTTGACCTTGCGCCCAGCGGCGAGTCGATTGGTTCCACACCCGTGGCCATAACCACAACCTGGGTCCTGGGATCCACGAGGACTACGGTGAACCTCTACGCGAACTTTTCCTCTTCGACAGTCGCTCTGACGGATGGCTTGGGTCACAACATCGGCACCGCGAACGTGGAAGGTCAGGTGACGACCGGTACTCCCACTAGTTTTACTGCATTTACCCAAACCGGCCCGTTTGGCGCTGCCGGGGCCAGCCTGAAGCTTCTCACACAGGGTATCGGCCTCACCAATCTGACCAGCTTTCGCACCGACAATCTGAACCTGGAAATCGATCTCATTGGTTCAAGCGTGCCCGCCGGGGTATACGTGGGTACTTTGAATATCCAGGCTCAGGCCTTGTGAGCGGACACGATGCCCAACAGGCTAGTGCACCTCCAGAACCAGTTGTTAGCTTGCATTGCCGCAACTGTTGCATTGGCCGCGCCCTTGCTGGCCCAAACTGTGCGGCCCGTCATCGTCCAGTACAGCGGTAGCGCCCGTGGCAAATTCGAACTGGTCAACAACGCGTTCCAGCCCACGAACGTTGTGATCGAACCCAGAAGCTTCACCATCAACGAAGACGGTGATGGGGTCTATGGGCCTTTGGCCAACAACATCCACGTTAAGCTTTCTGCCATGAGTTTGCGCATACCGCCTAAACAAAGCCGATTCGTCTTTTATGAAGCCAAGGCGGATACACTTCCGGCATGGTTCGTGATTTACAGCATCTTTGCCGGGCCCACCCGCCAGTCTGGGATGAACATCCACTTGGATATTCCCCACACCGTGTATCTGTTGCAGAAAGTACCTCTGCAAAAACAGGACATATCAGTGAAGTCGTTTCGCTATCTGCCAGATCAGCACCGAGCGGTTGTTATTCTGGCGAACAATAGTGACAAGCTAGGCCGGGTTTTGGAATGGCAAGTCGGCTCAAAAGGAATCAAAACACCCAACCCAGGTTTTCCGCTCCTTCCACGAAGCACGCGACGGCTGGAAATGGAATGGAATGCCGCAACTGCCCCTGACTTGTTTTGGGCCCATTTCGAGCATTTCACGCTAAAAGAAGAACTAGATGCTAAAAAAGAGTGACGGGCCCTCGCATCCCGGAACATGGGCCCTAGCCGCGGCAATTTCAATGTCGCGCAATGTTCCCATAGGCATTCTTGCTCTCATTCTCTTTGTCAGCGCATCTGTTGCCCGCGCCCAAGTGTTTCAGGTAGGCGGTGGTTCGTCGTCTCTGTTCCAGGCCAGCGGCGGCTCCGTCGAAGTTCACGCTCAGAACTACGAAGGCTGGTTTGGGATCGGCAGCCTGGACGGCCGAACAAGATTGGGCGCCTCCATGAGCGAGCACTGGCGCGGTTCCATGCTCACCTTTGGCGATGATATTATTCCTTTCCATCTCCCTACCGATATTTTTGACGATAGCCATTATTTTCTGGGACGCGGCGCTGGCATCGCTCTAAACCGTGGGGGACTCACCTTGCTCGCCTTTGGCGGCGCAACTGCCACCGGCTTCAACGCTCCTTTCTTTCGCGCGGCCAGTGCGGAGAATGGAGTGGGAGTGTTTTTCCTTGAGGACAAGATCACGCCGAAGATCCGTCTATTCTCGCGGAATATCGTTTCTAACCTTCAAACCACAATCAACGGAGCGGAGTGGCAGCCAAAGGCGTGGCTTAAATCCAGCTTGGCCGGAGGAATTGGAGCAAACCAAGACTACCTAGCTTCCAGCATTGCTGCCGAGAAACCCTGGGTCACCTTAAAAGCGGCATATATTCTGGCGGGTAACCAGTTCCGCCGAATCGTGGTCCAAACTCCATTGAACTCTGAGCCTGATCGGGGGAACATTCTGCTAACGCTGCATCCCAAGCCCTTCCTTGACTTCACCGCAGGGCGTTTTAATCTTCTGGAACCCTCGCAAGGCGTGCAGCCCGGTATTCGGGCCACGGTCGACCAGTTTTCGGCCAGCGCGCTCGCTGCGCGTTTCAGATTTGGCGCTTCGCTCTTCAAGTCCTACGTACGCGGGACAAACACGGAAGGCACGTCGCTTTCGGTCGGACGAGATTTCGCTGGGCGAATTCAGGCGAGTGCCTATTTTCTGCACAGCCGTTCGCCCAGGCTGCCCTCTTCGACCTCAGTTTTGTCTATGTTCCGGGAAGTGTTCTCTCCGCGGTTCAGCCTGCTGCAGTCCGTCAATCACTCCGCCGGCCATACCTCGGTCTCCTTCGGCGGAAATTTTCTTTCCAACCCAGTCTCGGTCGGCGTGGAGTATCAAACGGTCTATTCCCCCTTCAGAATCGGAAATCCGTTCCATCAGGTCCTCCTTCTCAATTTGCGATTTCAGCCGTTTGGCACCTTCAGCGCCAATGTGGGCAGCTACGTTGCGCCAGACGGATCGGTGAAGTACACGGCTTATGGCCAGAATTTTCTTTATCGGGGAGAAACCGCCAGTAATAGACCACGAAAATTCGGCCTGCCGCACTACATCATCAGGGGCCGGGTTGTTGACGAAGACGGCCAACCGCTGGATGGAGCCGCGCTCCGGATCGATGGGGATCTCGTCTTCACAAACTCCAGAGGTGAGTTCTTCTTGCGCAGGAAAAGAGCCCGTCCGTGTGCCATTGAAGTTGTCCTGGACCAGTTTCTAGTGCCCGGTGCTTTCGCCCTCATTTCGTCGCCCACCGTTGTAGAACCGTCACCAGAAGAGGCCCCAATCCCCATTGTGGTCACACTGCGCCGTCGAGTGGCTATTAAGTAGCACAATCAGAGAAAGCTCCTTCCTTGTTGTGTTCCCCGGTTGACTAGCTTCTCCCGCCAACCATCGGATGTTGGGATTACCTATTTTGGGAAGTTCTTCCGTCTTGGACTCGCCCCCTGCACAAATGGACATGGGTTGACCGTTCGTGCGTGGAATCCCAGATGAATTGTGGATTAAATCAACACTAGCGGCTCGCAAGATCGGAACAGAATTCACCGTCAGGAATTGGCCTGCCTTTCTCTTTTGACCTTATGAGAGCCACTGTGCCACCAACATTTCATGTCCGCGCATTCGTGGTGGCAGGAGTGAGGGGAAGAGAGTACGAGCGCAAGACCCACAATGGTGAATCAACTAGTAGCGTTCATCCTCGGTGAGCAGCAGTATGCCCTCCCCTTGACAAGTGTCCAGCGAGTTGTGCGCATGGTGGAGGTAACCCCCTTGCCGAAAGCGCCAGCAGTTGTACTTGGAGTGATCGACTTGCTAGGAAACATTATTCCAGTCATGAGTATGCGAAAACGGTTCGGCATGGCGGAACCAGAAACCAGTTTGAGTGACCAACTCATCGTGGCGCAGGCGGGTGCACGGAGCGTTGCTCTGGTGGTGAATTCGGTCACCGGAGTTGTGGAACGGACGGCAGAAGAGGTTACAGACGCAGAAAAGATCGTACCCGGCTCGCAATACGTGGAAGGTATTACCAGGCTCGAAAGCGGGATTTTGTTCATTCATGATCTCGATCGTTTTCTCTCGAAAAAGGAAGAGCAGCAATTGGATGGCCTGCTGGCGCGTGCGGCGGGAATGCCGCAGAGGAATGGGGTTGTGGGCACGATCTGGATCGCTATGTCCAGGAGCTGTTGTTACCGACCTTGATTCAAAGCCAGCTGGAAGTGTTGGCCAGCCATTTAACGGTCGGCGAGACTTATTTCTTCCGGGAGAGGCACAGTCTGGAAGTGTTTGAAAAGGACATCGTACCGGAGTTGATTCGAACATCTGCGAGCAGGGCAATCAGAATTTGGAGCGCAGGTTGCGCCACCGGCGAAGAAGCTTATTCCGTCGCGATCGTGCTCAATAAATTGATGGCTGACATCAAGAAGTTTGACGTCGAGATTCTGGCAACCGACTTGAATGTCAAATCGCTGCAAAAAGCATCCGACGGAATTTACGGAGAGTGGTCTTTCCGCAGCACTCCGGCATGGGTGCGGAGCACATATTGCGACGCGGTGGAGGATGATCGTTGGGCCATTCGCTCAGTCATCAAGAAAATGGTGAGCTTTGCCCAGTTCAACTTAATGAATGACTCCTTTCCTCCGCTTTCGGACTCAACCAATGGCTTCGACGTGATCTTCTGCAGGAATGTGCTCATGTACTTTACTCCGGAGGCAATGAGGAAGGTCATACACCACTTCCACAGTTCGCTGGCTGCTGAGGGTTGGTTGATCGTGAGCCCCACAGAAACGTCCCACGACCTCTTCTCTGAGTTCGCCGCGATCAATTTTGGCGACATCACCCTGTATCGTAAGTCGGCCACACCCTTGCGAAAGACTCGGATTTTGCCTGCCGCCGTATGCGACGGCAACTGGGTCGGCCCACAGCTACCTGAACAGAGACTTGAGAATTCAGAGCCGGCGAGGGCTTCTGTTTGCGACCCAATCCAGAATAGCCAGGATCGCGAGATCCATTCAGAAAACGCGCCCTCTCCGGCGGCTTCCTATGGACAGGCCTTAGCGCTTCATGAACAAGGGCGTTATGAGGATGCCCAGCAGGTCATCGGAACCCTTCTGTCACAAAACGGGAATGATGCGCAAGCTATGCTTCTTTTGGCGCGCGCTTACGCTAATCAAGGGAAACTAGCTGCGGCGCTCATCTGGTGTGACAAGGCAATTGCGGCCGACAAGATGGCTGCTCGTGCCTACTATCTACGTGCCACAATCCTGCAAGAACAAGGTTCCATACCAGAGGTTTTTCTTGCGCTCAAACAGGCAGTGTACGCGGAACCGCAGTTTGTGTTGGGCCATTTCTCGCTGGGCAATTTGGCTTTCAATCATGGAAGGCTAAGGGAATCCAAGAAGCACTTCGAGAATGTTTTACTGTTGCTGGCTCAGTATGACCCAGAAGACCTTGTACCCGAATCCGAAGGGCTCTCGGCGGGCAGGCTCAGAGAAATGATCGTCTCACAGACCGGCGGAGCGGCCCCCATCATCCAGGGAACTGAGCTGTCGCCGCGCCCGTTCCATCGCTCTGGCAACCCTCGCGTGGAGCAGACGGGAACCCGATGAGCGCAGAAGTCACAACTAAATCTTTGCTGATCAATCCTCCCGATGCGAGTGGCAAAGCCGAGTTTGCCTGGAGCGGGCTTCACCGCCGCCTGGACGCATCCCACGCTGCGCTGAAACGGAGACTCACTCCCAGTCCGGAAGAAAAGCAGAAAATTCTTCACGCACGCGCCCAGTCGCTGGCGACGGATGGAAAGAAGGAAGCGTCATCCCCGGATCTTTCCCTGGAAGTTGTCGAGTTCGTCCTGGGGTCTGAACACTACGGCATCGAATCGTGTCATATCCGCGAAATCCTTCCCCTGACCGAATTTACGCCGCTGCCCTGCACACCCGCTTTTGTTCTGGGGCTGATCAATGTGCGAGGACAGATTCTTTCCGTCATCAACATCAAGAAACTGTTTGACCTGCCGGAAAAAGGTCTGACGGACCTGAACAAAGTCATTCTCGTCCATTCCACTCATATGGAACTCGGCATTCTGGCCGACACCATTCTTGGCGTGCGCTCGATTGC
>WNFI01082779.1_pt1 | contig 22581 bp, 18 predicted proteins | sample 5400471 | NCBI WGS metagenome assembly WNFI01 (sample SAMN13153348, study PRJNA577476) | soil metagenome | isolation source: 100 cm saprolite on Douglas fir-dominated hillslope | place: USA:California | collected 2013-09-17
GACGACGGCCACGGCCATCAGCAGCGCGACAAGGGCGGATCGATTCATCCGGGGATTATACCGGGAGGCCTGATGTTTCCTGATCCTGGGTATTCGATCGGTTGATTTCCGAGGACGGCGGGAAAACCTGTCAACAACTTTCGTTCGTGAAAGAGGTTTTACTTTGCGAAGGCAGAACTCGGTTCGAACCGAGTTGATGCGCGTACCTTCAAGACGACGTGCACGCCCTCCATCCAGAGGCGCGCGATGGCCGGCAGATCATGCGCGGCGATGGCCCGATGATTCCACAAGGGCTTGCAGGACGCTCGCGATCTGCGATATGTAGAAGCCGGAGGCATCATGGCGCCGAAATCCGACCTGCCGCAGGGCACGCTCGACATGCTGATCCTGCGTGTCGTGGCCCTGGAGCCGATCCACGGCTACGCCATCGCGCAGCGCATCCGGCAGATCTCGCGCGACGTCGTGCGAGCGTCGCTGGTGGTGATCGTCGTGATCGTGACGGCATCGTCGTGGCCCGCGGCGCGCGCCGGACGAATCGACCCACTCCAAATGCTTCGCCACGAGTAGCCTGCGACGCCGTGCCACCACAGCTAGCTCCGCCCACCGCAACGCCTCTAAGTCTCAGATTCGACGTAAATGAGATGCCGCACCTTTGGGTCGCCGCGCGTGTAGCTGTGTAAACGATCCTCCAGCTCCCGATCCCCGCGCGTCGCGCGCTCGTGCTGGCGGAGATGCTCCGCCCAGGAGCTGACCTGGAAGGTTTCGAGGTACATCTCCGGGTCTTCCACATCACGGAAGATTCCCCAGCGCGACGCGCCGTCCCGACGCCTGACGCGGCCATACCGGTGCATCGCCTGCAAAAAAGGCGTCGCGTGCTGCTTGTCGACGCGGTACTCGATGGTCACGAGCACCGCTCCTTGTTCGAGCGCCGGCGCGACGTCTTTGACGATGGCCGGCAGGCGCCAGTGGTTCCACGGGGTGACGTCGGCGGTCATGTCCGGCAGTCGCGCCACGAGTCCTACCGCGGTTGCCGCGATCGTCCCAAGACCGGCCCACAGGAGCGCGGTGCCGACGCCGGCGCGCGCCGCGATACCGCCCCACACCGCACTGCCGGCGGCCATGCCGCCCTGGAAGATGAGCATGAAAATCGCCAGCGCGCGGGCCCGCACCCAATCCGGCGCCAGGCTCTGCACAACCGCGCTGACCAGCGAGATGAAGAGGATCCAGGCTGCGCCGCTCACGAGCATGACGACCATGAGCCCGCCAAGGACGTGCACCAGGCCGGTCGCGACAATGGTCAGGCCGAGCAGGGCGACGGCCATCGAGGCGACGGCCTCCGTTGACCACCGCGCCCGCGCGGGCTGCATCAGAATCGCGCCCCCGACCGCGCCAGCTCCGAAGCATCCCAGAAGAATTCCGTACCCTATGGCGTTGTTGCTGACGCCGTGCGCGACGGTCGGCAACAGCGCAAACACCGCGCTGGCAAAGAACGTCACGACGCCCGCCCGCAGCATCGGCGCGCGGATTGCCGGCGCGTAGCGAACGTAGCGGATCGCCGCGACCGTCGCGCCGGTAACCGTTTCCGCCGGCGCGGTCCGTCGGTGAACGGGCCGTTTCCAGCTCGCGACCACCAGAATGACGCCGACGAACGACCCCACATTCACCAGGAACGCCGTGCCGACACCAGCCGTCGCGATCAGCATGCCGGCCAGCGCCGGCCCGACTGCCCGGGCGATGTTGAATTCAATGGCGTTGAGCGCAGAGGCGGCGGGCAGATCCTCCTTCGACACGAGCTCCGGGAGCACCGCCCGCCACGTGGGCGTTTCGAACGCATCTCCGGCGGACAGCGCGAATGTCAGCGCCAGCAGGATCCACGGCGTGATCACACCCGTCAGGGTCACCACGGCGAGCACGATCGCAGCGCACACCATCCAGGCTTCGGTGAACAGGATCAGCTTGCGCCGATCGACGATGTCGCCGACGGCTCCCGCCGGCAGCGCGAGGAGGAAGAACGGGAGCGTCGAGGCCGTCTGGGTGAGCGCCACGTACATGGGACCGGCGCCCATCGAAACCATCAGCCATGCGGCGCCGACGGCCTGCATGAAGGTGCCGACGTCAGACGCGATGTCAGCCGCGAGCAGCCGGCGGAAGATCGGCGTCCGCAACGGCCGCCACAGCGTCGGCGGTTCCTGTCTGGGTGACACTGGCACCGAGCTTTCTTAATGGATCTATGAAGGGATCGCAACGGTTCTATTCGCCCCAGATCCCGCGCTTCAGCCTCAGCTGCGATAGCGAAACCACGTGGAGCGTAAACGCGAGGGTCTTTATGCCTTCTTAACGGCGCCGAGCGTAAGGTAGCGGGAGCCGACCGTTTTCGGGTTGACGTTGGGGTGACTGATGTCGATTAAGCTCATCAGAAGTGTGGTTCGCCCTCACAAAGTGGAAGACGTGAAAAAAGCGCTGAACGGCCTGGGCGTTTACGACGTGACCGCTCGGGAGGTACGCGACTACTCGCCGCAGAAACACCCGACCGACGTCTGGCGCGGCACCGTTTTCACGCTGGGGTATTCCGTGAAGACCGAGATCGCCATCATCGTACATGACGACGACGTTGACGAGGTCGTGAAGGCGATCATTTGTACGGCCCGCACGGGCCAGCCCGGTGACGGCGATATTTCGGTGCGGCCTGTCGATCACCGATATGACATCCGTACCGGGGAACGATGCGTCGGCTAGGGGGCCGTCGGCTAGGGCGGCCGTCGGCGAGGGCGGCTCGACTCGTCGGCACAAAGAGTCCATACTTGAGGCGTCCGCTTTCCTGAGCCTGCTGCCGCCGCGTACGCGCGATTCGGCCAAGCCCCAGACTCACCAAGCTCACCCGCAGCTTCGAGTCTGGAGTCATGGCCGTGTCCAAAAAGCCCGCACCCGGGGTTCGCCCCCCGGCCTCGTCCGACCGCAAGCACACCGCCGCGCGGCCGAGAAATCGTTTGCTCGCCGCGCTCCCTGACGCCGACTATCGCCGTATTCTGCCCGAACTCAAGACGGTCCCGATGGCCCTCCGCCATGTCTTCCACCGGCGCGGCGAGCCGATCGAGCATGTGTATTTCCCCAACGGCGGCGTCTGCTCGGTCACCGCGGTCATGAAAGATGGCGCGGCCGTGGAAGTCGCGACGGTCGGGGACGAGGGGATGTTGGGGATCACGGCTTTCTGGGACCACGGGCTCATGACAGCGGGTGAAACCCTCTGCCAGGTCGCGGATACCAGCGCCGAACAAATGACAGTGCAGGCGTTTCGGAAAGAGGTGGATCGGCGCGGCCCCTTCCACGATGGCATGAGCCGCTATGCGCAGGGCGCCATGGCTCTGATGATGCAGTCCACGGCGTGCATGGCGCTCCACGGTGTACAGGAACGGTGCTGCCGTTGGCTCCTCATGACCCACGACCGCGTCGGCAGCGATCAGTTCGAGTTGAGTCACGAGTTCATTGCCATCCTCCTCGGCTCCACACGCCCGACCGTCACGGTGGTTGCGGGGATCCTGCAGAAGGCCGGGCTGATTCGCTACAAGCACGCGCGCATCACGATTGTGGATCGTCAGGCGCTGGAGGCGGCCTCGTGTGAGTGCTATACCACCATCAAGGCCGAGTACGCGCGGCTGGGGCTCTAGCCAGGCAGTTGCGGGGATTCGTGGCCGCGGAGCGCGCCGCGGATCACGTGTAGCAGGCGCTCCGGATCGAACGGCTTCTTCAGCACACTCACGGCCCGGAGGCGCGCCGCGTGGTGGACGGCATGGTCCTCGGCTGTCACGACTATCACCGGGATCGCCGCGAGGCGCTCGTTCGCAAGGCGTTGCTGTTCGGCACGGAACTGCCAGCCGTCCATCACTGGCATGTCGAGGTCGAGCACGACGACGTCCGGCCACACCTCGAGCAGCTTGGCGAGGCCGTCCTTTCCGTTCGGCGCGGTTACGACGTTGTAACCGTCCGACGTCAGAAGCCGTTCCGCCATGTGCTGGACCTGGGGGTCGTCGTCCACCACCAGAACCACGGGCGCACGGACGACGGGAGGGGCTGTCCAAACCGCGGGCGGCCGCGCCGTCGCTATGGGCTCTGCCCACGCCTCCGTGAGAAACAGCGCCGCGAGCTGCGGGCCGAGGTCGTAGATATCTCCGATCTGGAAGTCGTCGACGGAGACGCCGAAAACGGCCCCGGTCGGACGTTTGATGATTCGTAGAAACAATGGTGCCTCCGGTGAACGGGCATTCGACCGGAGACGGCGGGCGTCCGCTACCTTGCGCGGGCCATGCCGGAAGGATGTCGTACCAAGTGTAAGTAACCCGACACTTCGAGGCAAGCTCAGCTGCCTCATCTGCTCCGCGAGAACACGACGGCCGCGCCACCGGGAACGTAGATCACCGCTACGGGATATGGGTGCGCCTCGTGGCTGGTGACCGTACGTCCTGCGATGATCCCGACCGTGGCGCCAAACACCGCGTCGCTCAGCCAGTGCCGATTGGCGGGCAGGCGCGACCCCGCGACATACGACGCGAAGATGTACGCCGGAACCGCGTAGCGCCATCCGAGATGGCGCTCCAACGCGGTGGCGAAGGCAAACGTGTCCGCGGCATGACCCGACGGAAACGAGTTTCGGCTGCTGTGGTCCGGCCGCTCCCGCCTAGTGACGTACTTCAAGGTCTGGGTCAGCCCTTCAGAGATGGCGAGAGCCTGGATCAGGTCCATGCCGACGTGAGACACCTTCGGCTCGTCCTTCAGACGGCCTACGGCGTAAACCGCGGACGCACTACCGAGAAGCGTGCCGAGCTCCCCAAGAGGCTCACCAGCCTTGAAGACGTTCTCGGCGCGCTTGTTGCCAGCCAGCTGACGATTCACGTTGTGGTCCAGAGGATGGACCGATAGCGCCAATGCTCCCCCGATCCCTGCCCACATCAGATTCTCGCGCGACGGCAAGTGCTTCACTGCCGGACCGAGACCCGTCACCATCGCTTTGATGCCCGTGTGACGCGGCGTCGGCGGTGGCCCGGCGGGCTGTGGTATCACCTGGCCGAAATCGATCCGGCGCAACGCCGGGAGCGCCGCGGCGACTGCACGCTCAACCTCTACGTCGTCCTGGGCAAATAGCGGCGCCGCAATTCCACATATCGCCAGCGTCAGGGTGATTACCCGTGCACCGCCCGGACATCGCATGCGCACCCTCCTTTAAAACTCGAAATCGATGGAAAACTGCAACTGTCGGGCCAGGCCCGCGTCAATCCGCCGTAGAAACGAGCGAGCCGGCGTCGAGAGCGGTCCGTACACGGTGTTCACCTGGGTGACGTTCGTCCGATTCAGCACGTTGAAGGCCTCCACGACCAGGTCGAGCTTCCCGTGCGGCTTGATGTTGAAGAACTTGAGGATGCGAACATCGAGCGTCGCGGACGCCGGCAACCGCCACGAGTTGCGGGCAACGCCCAACGGCCGCGACGTAAACGGAAACGCGTGCGTCCGGTTATCGTCGCCGCCGGTGATCACGTTCGCCGGGCTGCCTGAGCCAACCGTGAGGATCGGCGCAACCTCGATGTGGGAGAAGGCGCGCACCCACGCCGCCGGTGTCTGTTCGGGACGACGGTCCTCTGCTTCGCCGATCGGCAGGTCGAGCAGCGCGCTCACGACAAGCCGGTGGCGCTGGTCGTAGCGGGATGCGCTCCGCTCGTCCGCCAGCGCGTAAGGGTTCTGCGGCTGCTCGTCGAAATCCGATGCTGAGTCACGCGCACGCGACCAGGTGTAGGCGGCCGACCATTCAATCTCGCTGGCGAGCCGGCGGTTCGCGGACATCGTGATCCCGTGATACGCCGAAGATGCGGTTGGCTGAAGCTCGAAGACGCCGTCAAATGATGGGTTCAGCCGTTCGCCGCCGAAGACCGGCCGGCCGAACTGTTGCGGAACCGGCGACTCGAATCCGAGCGCCCCGGCGGTTGCCGCCGTAAGAATGGTCGGGGGCGGCAGGTTGACATTGACGGTCCGGGAAAGATGACGTCCCCGAACGAAGAGGTAATTGACGGCCGCGGTGAGGTTCGGTGTGAGCTGCCGTTCCGCGCCCGCACTCGCCTGCAGGCTTGCAGGATTCCACGTCCCGCGCCGATTCGTGTAAACCGATGGCGAAAAGGGCGATGAAGCATCGGTCACGGTCTCGACGAGCTGACGTTCCTTCGTGAGCCAGGGACGTTCAAGGGCCGCGAGCACGATCCGGTCCGCGAAGGTCCCGGCGCCGCCGCGCACGACCCAGTTCGCGGCTGGCGTCCAGGCGAAACCCAGTCGCGGCGTCACCTGACGGCTGGTAATGCCCAGCGAGCGGGGAAGGATTTCGGCATCGAACCGGACACCGGCATCGAGCGTGAGTCCTGGTCGTGGCGTCCATCGATCCTGGACGAACACGCTCACACGCGCCGCATGCAGGTCCACACCATCGACGCGCGACATGCGCCGCAGCTGGTCCGGCCGTCCGGCGAGAAACGCCTCCAACGTGGGGAAGACGTAGATGCCGCCGATGCCAGCCGGGGCAGTGCCGGTGACCGCGACGTCCCTCACACCGGCGCCGGCCTTCACGAAGTGCGAACCGCGGCTGTACCCGACCGTGTCGCCGACCTCGAGGTATCGCTGATCGTGCAGGTTGTTGCCGAGATATGGCGTCCCGAATTCAGCCACCCCGGCGATCGAGACGCCGGCCCCCTGCGGTTCGGTGGTCCGTAGATCGAGCCGGCGTGTCGCGAACTGACCGCGAAAGTCGTTCGTCATCCGAGGGCCCAGAATTGTGGTCCAGGAGCTGGTCAGTGCGACGTCACGCGTCACGCGGGGGCCACGTGCACTCCGGTCCGACAGGCCACCCGTATTGAAGGCATTGCCCTCATCGCGATTATCGGTGCCCGCGATGCGGCCGACGAGGGCCCCACCACCGGCCACCTGGTGCGTCACCTTGCCTGACCACTCCGTTTCGGCCCGCGTGTCGCGGAAGAGTCCCGAGGTCAGCCGTCGCGTGGCCACTGCCGGCAGCAGGCCGGCGCCGAGCGCGGCGTCAATGGCACGCGCCGCGTCCTGATCGATATCGGGGGCGGCCTGGCTGCGTGCGTCCTCGCGCTCCCCCGCCGCGTAGAAGAAGGTCCGGTCCTTGACGAGCGGACCGCCGGCCGCCATGCCGCCGCGGAACCGGCGCAGCGCTGGTTTCCGGCCGAGTGTGTCTTCCAGCTTCGGACGCGCATTGAGCAAGCCCGATTGACCGAACAGAAACGCGTCACCATGGAAGACGTTCGCCCCGCTCTTGGTCACGACGTTGATTGCGCCGCCCGACGCCCCACCATTCTCGGCCGACCAGCCGTTGCTGACGACCTGGAACTCCCGCACGATCTCCAGCGAGAGCTCCGTCCGGCTCGCACCCGTGAATTCGTCGTTGTTGTCGAGGCCGTCGATCGACAGCGTGTTGCTCCGGGGACGCAGGCCCCCGAAACTGAAGCCGCTGTCCGGCAGACTCGACGAAGCCGTCACTGCGCCAGACCGGGCCGGTTCCGCGCGGGCCACGCCCGGGGCGAGCAGGACGAATTCGAGATAGTTGCGGCTTCGGACGGGCAGCTCCTCGATGCGCTCCTCGTCGATGATCGTGGCCAGCGACGTTTGCCCGGCATCGAGCGGCGGCGGCTGCGCCGTCACGGCGATGCTTTCGACGACGCCCGCGGCCTGCAGCGAGACGTCCAGACGTGTGGTCTGGCCGATGCTCAGCGTGACCCCCGCGTGCCGGTAGGGTGTGAAGCCGTCGTAGTCGACGCGGACCTCGTACGTGCCCACGGGGACGTCCGTGAAACGAAGGGTGCCGTCAGGATTGGTCACACCGGAGCGGACCTGATTCGTATCGGACGCTCGAATGTTCACGTGGGCGTCCGGGACAACGCCGCCGCTTGTGTCGGCCACCCGTACCTCGAGCACTGCCGTGCGCGACTGTCCCGCGGGGGCAGCGGCGATCAGTCCCGCACACCCGAACGTAATGCCGGCGGCCGTGCACAGCGCGAAGCCGTACCGCGCCGCGATCGTTGAGGCGAAGGTTGTCCCGCCAAGATGCGGTAGTCTTTTTGCCATCATGCTTCGACAAACCGACGATCTGCGCATCACACAGGTGCGTCCTCTGATACCACCGGCGATCCTGCTCGAGGAGATCCCGCTCGGCGAGCGCGCCTCCAACGTCATCTCCAACACCCGGCTGGCTGTTGCCGAGGCCATCAAGGGGGTCGACCCCCGGCTGGTCATCATCGCCGGGCCATGCTCCATCCACGACACGGCCGCCGCCCTCGACTATGCGACAGCCCTGGCGCGCCTGGCCGAGCGCTACACCAATCATCTCATCGTCGTCATGCGCAGCTACTTCGAGAAGCCTCGAACGTCGGTCGGCTGGAAGGGGCTCATCAACGATCCCGATCTCGACGAAACGTTCCACATCAACAAGGGCCTGCGGATGGCCCGTAAGCTCCTGCTCGACGTGAACGAGCTGGGGCTGCCGACGGCGTCGGAATTTCTCGACATGCAGATCCCGCAGCACATCGCCGACCTGACGTCGTGGGTGGCGATTGGCGCGCGCACGACCGAGAGCCAGGTCCATCGCGAGCTCGCGTCGGGTCTCTCGATGCCGGTCGGGTTCAAGAACAGCACGGACGGCAACCTCCAGACGGCTGTCGATGCGGTCCTGACGGCGCGATCGCCGCATTGGTTCCCTTCGGTGACGAAACAAGGGGTCGGTGCCATCTTCCACACGACCGGCAACGACTCCTGTCACGTCATCTTGCGCGGCGGAACCCAAACCGGTCCGAACTATGAGGCCCGGCACATTCGGCGTGCCTGTTCCCTGCTCGAGGCCCAGGGTCTGGGCGAAGCCGTGATGATCGACTGCTCCCACGGCAACAGTCTCAAGGATCCAGAACGTCAGGCGGACGTGGCCGCATCGGTCTGCGGACAGGTAGCGTCCGGATCGTGGCAGATTTTTGGCGTGATGCTTGAAAGCCACCTCGTGGCAGGGCGGCAGGACTACGTGCCGGGCCGTCCAGCGGTTTACGGCCAGAGCATCACGGATGCGTGCATCTCGCTCGATCAAACCGACGCGCTGCTCGAACAGCTAGCGACGGCCCAGCAGGCGCGCGGCCGCAAGAGCGCGAGCAGACGGACGCGACGTGACGCGCCTGGAGTGAAGAAAGTCATAAAATAGACATGGAGACGGCCGCCTACATCATCATCGGCTCCATCTGCGAGCGCATCACGTTCGGGGGCTTCCTGCTTTGCGAGTTGTTCGTCGGTGCGCTGCTCTACCCCGTTTTCGGCTGCTGGGTGTGGGGCGGCGGCTGGATGTCACAGCTCGGCTCGACGCTGCACCTGGGACACGGATACGTGGACTTCGCTGGATCCACGGTCGTGCATGCGATCGGCGGGTTCTGCGCCATGGCCCTCGCGGTCATACTCGGGCCGCGTATCGGCAAGTACGCGAAGGACGGCAAGCCGGCGCACGCGTTCCCGGCCCACAACATCGTCTTCGTCGTGACCGGCACGTTCATTCTGCTCTTCGGCTGGATGGGCTTCAATCCAGGATCCACGCTGGGCGCCACCGACCTGCGAATCTCGGTCATCGCCGTCAACACCAATCTGGCCGCATGCGCCGGATCCGCGACGGCGCTCTTCTTCTGGTACTGGATGTTCAAGAAGCCCGACATCTCGATGGCGTGCAACGGCATGCTCGCAGGACTGGTCGCCATCACGGCGCCCTGCGCCTTCGTCAGCGCCGGCTCGTCGATCGTGATCGGCATCCTGGCCGGGCTGCTCGTGTGTGCCGGCGTGCTCTTCAACGATCGGGTGCTCAAGGTGGATGATCCGTGCGGCGCCATCTCGGTGCACGGCTACTGCGGGTGGCTCGGCGCCGTCTGTGTCGGCATCTTCGCCGACGGCGTCTATGGCGCAGGATGGAATGGCGTCGGGGCGACGACGTATCTGGGACAAGCCGGCCTGGGCGTCACCGGCCTGCTCCACGGGGACAAGAGTCAATTCATCTGTCAGTTGTTCGGCGCAACCCTCTGCGCCGCGTATGCCTTCGGCGGAACGTATGCCGTCTTCTCGGTGGTCAACGCAATCACGCCGATGCGGGTGTCGCCCGAGGTGGAGCTGGAAGGTCTCGACATCCCGCAATTCGGCGGGCTGGCTTACCCGGAGGATGCCCTCGCCGCGGCCGAGTAGTCGCTGACGGGACTCTCATGCCGGCGCCATGAAGAACATCAGAAGCGTGGCGCGACGGCCTACTTTCTCGATCCCGGTGCCGGAGCTGTCCCCAGACGGATCTGCAAAGCCGTCCAGATCAGTTTCCCGCTGCTGTCCTTCTTCTCGCTCGCCGTCACGACCACACGATCGCCTCCCTTGATGTCCGCGAGCGTCATCGGCATCTTGTCATGGCTGATTTTCGTCTTCTCGTCGACGACGAATGTGAAACTCCTGCCGTCGGTTGCCTTCAGGTCGAGACTATGCCCGTGGACCGCGGAAACCGTGCCCATGATCGTATGGGGATGTCCCTCGTGGGCCAGGGCGACAGGACCCCTCATCAGTGAGGCCACAACCAGCAGCACCCTTGTCACTCGCTTCACTCTCACTAACGACCTCCGTGTTTATGAGCCGGCGCCGGTTTCGGGGCCGGGCTTTCGCCGGCGAGGAACTTCCGGGCTTCCTCTTCCTCGCGGAATTCACGCGGGCTCTTCGGGTTCAGCTCCTGCATTCGCGCAATGTCCTCTGGTGTGAGACTGGGCAACCGGCGCACGAACTGCACGAGATGCCAGCTCGCCCGCTCGCCGGCAGAGGTGCCGTCGCCCCAAGCCGGCATGCCGGTCAGACGGACGCCATTTTCGATGATGTAAAACAGTTCACCATCCGTCAGCGACTGAGTGGCCGGACGCCGTAGGTCCGGGGGCCGCGGATAGAGGCCACGGCCCATCTCCGTGTCGCCACTGCCGTCATTCGCATGGCACACGGCGCAATGGTCGGCAAAGTGCTCGAGCCCCTCACTCGACGACTCTGGAGACGCCGGCACCGGACTGTTCAAAGTCCGGGCGGTGCGCGGAATCGCCGCAGCTCTCAGACGCCGCGCGACGGCGGTCTCGAGCCGGCCCGGCGCGGACCGCGCGCTGATCCCTTGCGAGACGAACCAGACTGCCGTGACGGATGTCGCCACGCCAACGGTGGCGAGCACAATCAGCAGCAGGCGCGCGAGGCGGCGGATCACTTCATGCCGCCCATTCCGCGCATGCCGCGCATGCCGCTCATGTCGTGGCCTGACATCGGCTGGGACATCCTCATATTCCACATCCGGCCCATCGCGCCCGCCGGCGGCCGCAGCCGGAAGAAGATCTGGAACGACACAGGATGATCTCCGTAACTCGCGCGCAGTGATTCGGGCGTCGCATGGAGCGTCACCTGCGCGCCGAACCCGCCTTCGACGCCGTGCCAGGTCAACACGTCACGCACTACCCCGGCGGTAAACGCACCGACGATGGCGTTGTTGGACGTGCCTGGCGCGGGCAGCAGACCGGTGCGCAGAAGCTCGCTCTCCACCTGGAGCACCTCGGCGCGTCCATACAGCGACAGCCCGGCGCGTCGACGCGTTCCCTCGACGAGCGCCGCACTGCGGTTTCCATGGCCGGTGGCGTTCACACCATAAGCCGCCGTCACCGCGGAAAAATCGGCGTCCTTCATGTTCATCCACGATGCGGAGGTGGTCGTACGGACAATGTTGCCATGCTCCAGTTGTTCGGGATCGACCAGCCGTCCCGAGGAAGCCTGGAATTCCCAGCGATCCGAAGGTTTGTACCAGAGGCGGCCCGAGACCGAATCGAGCTTTCCGAAATCGAAGTCCCAGCGGTTCTCGTCCGGTTCGCGGCCGTCGAACACCGATCCCTCCAGGGTCCAGGGGCCATGATCGACCGCAGCCGTCACGACACCGAAGGCGATGTGCGTCGAGTCGAAGGTGTGGTGACCGAGCGGTGCGAACGGATTGTCCGCTGCCGAGGCACGGTGCATGAAGGCTACCGGACCGAGCGCCGGCTCGCCCGCCGGTCCACCGGCGATGGTCAGCCCCGTCTTGTCGGTCAGCGGCGTACGCCAGACCGCAGCCAGCTGCATGAACAGATCGTGGGGATGCTGCCGGTCGATGAGCGGCCGGCCGCCGACCGCCTCGCCTACCTGAAAAATCTCGCGATAACCTCTCTTGCCAACGGTGGCCGGGTCGAGGCTCAGCATGGAAATGAAGGTCAGCTTCGACTTTCCGACATCACGTGACAGCATTCCCATCCACCAGTTCGGGACCTTGAGCTCATCCCCGCCGCGGGGGCTGCCCTGGTGGTTGAATATCGCGACGATGACGCCGTCCTGCATGAACGTCCACGGTGATGCGGCCGGCTCCTGCGCGAAAACCGAGACTGAGAACGCAGACGATAGAACGGCTGCCAGAGAGAGAACCCGACAACTGGACAACTGAACACCTCTCGTACTTCAAAAAGAGCTCACGCCATCGCGGACAAAGGGCCCGCGACATCTCGACGCAATGGCGGGGTGAGCTCTTACAAACGAAGAGGCGAGTGCAGTGGAAGCAGAGCGCGCGGCAGGCGGATTCGACCTGGCGGCCAGGTCCCGCGGAGCGATGACATGCCGGCCTGCAGGTGCTGAGCAAGCTGCGCACCTACTGGCGCGAGCACAGCTGTCCGGCTCTTACCGGCGAGAAGCTTTACGGAGTCGTAGGTCTGTAGGCCATCGCTGTGTCCGCATGCGCGCGCCAGCGGATCCATCCGCGCGCCATCGTCAGCGCCCGACGCGGCCTGGTGGCAGGCGTGAACCTCTGATGCCGCGTGCGTTGCGGGCTGGCCGGCGGTGATGCACGCAGTCCTGCACCGTTCCAGCGCAACCGGAAACAGCGCGAGCACGAGAGCCAACGTGGCGGCTGACAGCCGCCGCGCGCGAGTCATCCTCCGATCTTAACCCACCTCAAGGCGGCACGATCGGCGTTATGGCTTTTCCTCCTCACGGGTACGCGTGATAATTGATCGGAGCGGCCGCGCATTATGTTCATCCAGCCCATCGATACTTTCGTCGTCGCGTGGCTGACGGTGGCGGTGTGCTCCGCCGCATACGTAGCGTGGGGTCAGTTCCGCGGGAATCCGGAGCCCGTGGTGATGAAATGGGGCTTCGTCCTGGTCACCCTCTACATGGGACCAATCGGCCTGTTGCTGTATGTGATGGCCGACAAGGAACCGGCCCCGGGCACTCACGAGGGGTTCATCAAGCCGCTGTGGAAGCAGGGCGTGGGATCCACGGTGCACTGTGTGGCGGGGGATGCGACCGGCATCATCCTGGCGGCCGTCGCGGTCGCGCTGCTTGGTTTCCCGATGTGGATCGATCTCGTCATCGAATATCTCGCCGGTTTCCTGTTCGGCCTGCTCATATTCCAGGCGCTGTTCATGCGGAAGGTGATGGGCGGCACCTACACCGACAACGTGCGCCGCAGCTTTCTGCCCGAGCTGATGTCGATGAACTGCATGATGGGCGGCATGGCGCCGGTCATGGTCCTGCTGATGATGGGACGCGACATGCGCGCGATGTGGCCGGGCGAGCCGCTCTTCTGGATGGTCATGTCGCTGGGTGTGATCGCCGGTTTCGCGATTGCCTATCCGGTCAACGTTTGGCTGGTGTCACATGGATTGAAACACGGGCTGATGACCGAGCGTACCGGCGATGCCTCGTCGCACAGGGGCCACGACGAGATGGCCGCTGCGGATCACGGGAGCGTGGCTGGCGCATCGCGGATGCCGGCCGACGTGACCCGGGCGCAGTTGATCGCGGTTACGCTCTTCAGTCTGCTGGTGCTGACCGCCGGCATGACGGTGCCATCCGCCTTCGTCAATCTGCGCCTCACGGCCCATGAGGTGCGTGGCGCGATCATGCCGCCAGGCATGATCATGACCGAGGAGACGTCGGCCGCGGCGATGCTCGACATGGCAGCCGTCGACCCGCGCGACGTCACCGCGACTTACGACTTGAATACACAGGGGGCGCAGCTGCTCGCGCCCCGCCTCGAAGATGGCGTCAAGGTCTTCGATCTCGAGACCTCCATCATCCGCTGGCGGATCCTGCCCACGGTGTCGGCGACTGCCTATGCCTACAACGGCCAGGTGCCTGGACCAACTCTGCGCTTCCGGCAGGGGGACCGGGTGCGGATCAATGTCACGAACAGGTTGCCGGATACGACGACGGTGCACTGGCACGGATTGGTGCTGCCCAATGTGATGGACGGCCCAGCGGAGATCACGCAGTCGCCGATCGAACACGGCCAGGTCTATCGCTATGAGTTCACGGCGGTGCAGTCGGGCTCGTTCTTCTATCACTCGCACGATCACGTGGATCGACAGCAGGCGCTGGGACTGTATGGCGCCTTGATCATCGACCCGCCACGTCCCGCCGACGAGATCGCCGCCGATCACGAGTACACGATCCAGTTACAGGAGTGGCTGATCAGAGAAGGGCTGACCTACCCGGCGATGCCGATGGATGGGGCGCAGCCGAACTATTTCACCATCAACGGCCGCGCCTATCCTTCGACCGATGTGATCAGGATGAAGGTTGGCGAGACCGTGAAAGTCCGATTCATCGGCTCGAGCGGCGGTTTCATTCACCCGATGCACATCCACGGCGGTCCGTTCCTGGTCGTGGCGCGGGACGGCGAGACCCTCGCGCCGGCGGCCCGCTACAAGGCCGACACCGTCAATGTGGGTCCGGGGCAACGCTACGACGTGATCTGGACGGCGCTCAAACCGGGAAAATGGTTGATCCACTGCCACATCTCGCACCACACCACCAATAACAACGAGGAGCAGAACGGCGGTGGCGGGCTCATGATGCAGATCGAGGTCGCCGGCGACCCGACGAAGTGATGGCCACAGCTAGAACGCCCACTCGAGTCCGAGGAGCGGCGTGACGCGGTCGGTCAAGCCGGCCTTGCCAATGGCAAAGCGCAGATTGAAATTGATCAGCAGCCGTGACGCCAGGTTCGCTTTGAGTCCCACGGAGCCGCTGGTCGTCCAGAAGGACGCTGTCTGGAACTCCAGGTCGCGAAGACTGGCGCGGCCGGCCGGACCCTCTGCCAGGAACGCGAACGTCGAGAGACGCGGCGAATGCAAGAGGCGCTGGCCGATAACGTCGAAGAGAAGGCTGAGCCGGGGGTTCACGGTGAGGTCGGTCCCCGCCGCATACTGGAACTGGTCCGGCATATCGGCTTTCACGCCCTCGCGCACGTCTCCGGCCAGCACGCTGCGGCCGTTCCATTGATACGCCACATTCACATGCGGCGCCGCGACCCCGTATGACGCCGACAGCGCGGCGAATGGCCTCACGCCGGGCGCGCCGGAGCCCAGAAGGTTCTGCTCGTCGCCGGTCGGCAACCGGAGGTCGACCCCGGCGGCGAGCGACCGGCGTCCTTCACGCATGACGGTCCCCTTCGCCCGCAGCAGGATGTCGCCGACACCTCCGGCGTCTCCACTGGCGAAGAACTGTCGCGACGTGCCGTGTCCGGTTGCCTGGATCGTGTTTCGCGTCGCGATTACGTCGGAGCGGCCGCCAGTCGATCGGTAGTTGTCGTGCCGGAAGACCGCCGGAATATCGCTCAGGACGACGCCATCCAGGCGGTCGAACGAGAAGAACTGGAGATTCGTGCCGAACGCGATGCGGCCACGGCCGATCGTTTCGCCGCGGTCCGCCAGGATCGGCCCGAAACTCCTCGTGGAGCGCACGAATGTCCCGGTCGACGGATCGAACTTGTAAGTGAAGCCCGACGCCGGCGACGGCACGGGGACCGCCGTCAACTGGCTGGTCAAGGCGATGTTCATCAAGCGGAAGTCGGACTGGAACGAGCTGTTGAAATGCGCCGCGTGGTTGGTTCCGTCGAGCTGTACGTCATCGCTGCTGACGACGAGACCATTGGCGCCGAACACATCGTCGAACAGCGTGGACAAGGTCGACGGACGCGTCTGCGCGGCCGCCTTCCCCACCGTTATCACGACACATGTGGCAAGAATCAGCGTGGTTTTCAGCATCGACCTCTCACGGGCCTGGTTATCGGGGTAAAAAGCGAATCGCGTCGATGACCCAGCTGTTGCCGGTCCGCCTGACGTCCATTGCGGCCTGCGTCGTGCTTTGCAGCCGCTCCCCCTCGACGGTGACGACGGTGTATTTCCTGATGAAGGTTGCCGTTCCGGAACCGCCGGAGACGGAGATGTGAGGCTCGCCTGTCTCCACCGTGATGCGTGTGGCCTGCCGGAACTCCTGACGCATCGCGCTCTCAGCGGCGCCGCTCAGGGACGGCCAGAGACGCTTCAATTGGTCGAGACTTCTCGATTCGAGCGCCTCCTTATAGCGACCGATCAGTTCGTTTATTCGCTCTTCCGCGACCGGCAGCGGCGCGGCCTCGGGCGCCGGCGCCGGAGTGGGCGCTGACGCGGACGGCCCGGCCTGGACCGGCGGCGATACCGGCGCAGCCACGGCCGGCGCCGGCGGGGGCGTCGGTGCGGGGAGCGTGACCGGCGGTGCTGGGAGTTGTTCAGGCGATCCGCGTCCTGGCCGGCTCGCACGGCCTTGTTGAAGGCCGACGCTGCGTGCGTGCGGGCGCCTGCCCCCTCGGCGGCTACGCGTGCCTCCGTCATGCGCCGGCGCGCGGTCTCAGCGTCGGCACCGCTCGTGCGAGCCCCCGCCTGCTCGAGGATGTGCCGCGCGTCGGCGTTGTCGGGCGCCAGCGCGAGCGCCTCCCCTGCGGCCTGGATCGCGTCGCTGGTTTCGCTGTTCTTCAGATGACGCGAGCCGCGCTGCAACGCGTCCTCGACAGCGGCCTGGCGCGCCGCGGCGCGGATTCGCTGCGCCTCGGCATTCTGCGGCGACTGGAGGAGCACCGCTTCCGCGCCGCTCAACGCCGCTCCGTACTGCCGGGCCTCAAATGCCTGTCGCGCCCCGCGAAGCCCCGCGGCAATCGGGTCCTCTGCGCGCTCCACAGTGGCCGTGGATCCGGGCGCGGACCCAGGGCGGCGAGCGCGATCGACGACGAACCAAGCGCCGGCGGCCACCACAAGAATTACGCCGGCTGCGATCGCGATGCTGCGCCCGGAGCGCTCGGCCGGCTGTGCCATCCGCGCCGGGCCCGCCATCGATGGAGCGAAGGCCGGCACCGGCAGCGGAGTGGTCGGGCCGCTCGCGCGACGAAGCTCTTGATAAGCCTCTAAGTCCCGGCGAAGAGCGCTCATATCCGGATGGCGCTCATCCCGAAGCTTGGCCAAGGCCCGCTCCACGATCGCCGCCAGCTCCTGTGGAACGGCGGGATCGATCTTGCCGAGGGGTTCGGGCGTTTCCTGAAGGATCTTGTACAGCGTCGAGGCCACCGAATCCCCTTCGAACGCCTTTCGTCCGCCAAGCAACTCATACAGGACGACGCCAACGGCGAACACGTCCGAGCGCTGGTCGGCGCGCTCGCCACGGACCTGCTCGGGCGCCATGTAGTTCAGCGTGCCCATGAACATGTTGCTTCGCGTGAGCTGAGAGGTCATCAACCGGGCGAGCCCAAAATCGAGGATCTTGGCGCCGCCGCTCTCAGTGATGTAGATGTTGGCGGGCTTCAGGTCGCGGTGGATGACGCCATGGGAATGCGCGTACTCCACGCCTTCGCAGATCTCAATTGCGAGACGGAGCTTGTGGGACAGGGTCATCCGCTCGGGGCGCGCGAGCCGGCGCTGCAGATCCTCCCCATCCAGGTACTCCATGGCGAGGTAGGGCCTGCCTTCGTGCTCTCCCAGATCGTAGATGGTGACGATGTTCTTGTGCGAGAGATGCCCGGCGGCGCGGGCCTCGCGGAAGAAGCGCTCCCGCAGCTCCGGATCGAGCCCCTCCGGAGTCAGCACCAGCTTCAGCGCCACGATGCGCTCGAGCACCGTGTCGAATGCACGGTAGACGACGCCCATGCCGCCCTGTCCGAGCTTGTCCTGGAGGCGATACCGGCCGAACATCTCCATTGCGGGACTCAAACATACCATTCGTCCGGCAGGGAGGAAACAGGCGGCGCGGGCCCGCGGGCTTCCACGACCGGAACCACCGGCCCGACGTGAGCAGATAGAGCTCCTGATCGGTCGGCTCCCGGAATACGTCCGCGTTCGTGTTCGCGACGTACTGCAGCAAGGTGCTTTCGACATCGGCAAAGGCCATCGGGCCGTCCGTGACAATCATCACAGTCGGCGTCGTCGAGATAACGACCATCGGCGCGCTTTCATTCGTGAGGCCGTGTGGGCCGGTGGGACTCTCCGGCGCGATGCTATCGATATCGATCGTCCCCGACGCGGCTGCCTGGCGGAGCGCGACGGTGCCCCCCTCGGGCGGAACTCCTGACACCGACCACGAACCGCTGTCAAGCGAATAGGCCTCCATCCACCCGTCGAGAGTCTTCAAGTAGCACATGCCGGCCGCGTCACGCACGATCAGCGCCGGCGTATTGATGATGCGTTGCAGCCCGGTGCCGGGCACCGGACGATAGACCGGGACGCCATCAATCAGGACGAGCCTGGCCGGCGTTGTCGAGAAGATGATCCTCGGCTCCTTCCTGACCGACAAGGCAGCGGCTGGTGCATCCGCGTACGCGAGTGCCGTCAGCGAGTCGGGCGGGAAGTTCTCGAAGATCCTCCTGACCGCCGCGTCTTCGTTCGCCGCTCCATTCTGCTGTGAACTGTGTGACAGCACGTCGGTCGCGAAGCCTCGCCAGAAGGCCTTCTTGGTCCGGGCGTTGAAGATGGTGACCACGACCGTTCCGGCTTTGTAGTCCTCGGGGAAGCTTGCCGCGTTCCCGGGCCCTGCCCAGTGCCAGCCGCCCCAGCCATCGTAGAAGCTCTGATACGTGTGATTCGTCCCCTTCTCGGTCAGTGACCTTTCGACGGAAGAGATCACGCGGTCGTCGATCGCAGGATCGCCCGATGAGTTGCCTTTCATCATGAAGAAGGACACGTAGTTCGAGAAATCGACCTTCCTGTCGTAGTCAGTGGCCGCCTTGATGCCGTATCCACAGCCGCCGGCGCACATCGCGGCGAGAACGGCGGTCATCAGGAATTTTGCGTTCATTCCGACTGCTCCTTGTCCGGTCAGTGGGCAAACAGCAGGCCAAGGGCGTCAGCCGGGCGGATTGCCCGTGTGGTCGCGCTCGGTGTGTGAGGAGGTCCAGGACTGCTCACGACTACGCAGCCGTTCGCGACAGCCATCGGGACATTCGCCATCGGCACGGTTGAGTTGGCGCGACAAGGAGGATGACCCGGGCCCTGTTCTTGCACTTGAGGTGAACTAAGGTGAACTGAGGTGAACACAGGTGAACTCATCTGGTCATCCGGCCCGCAACCCGGGCCGAAAAGGAGCGTTGATGTTTGCGAATCGACACCTGGCGCCGCTCGCCCGGCTTGTGTTGCCGATCTTCGGGACTCTTATCAGTCTCCACTGCGGTTCTGGCACGCCGACAAGTCCAGGCACGGGTGCGACGGTGTCGGCGATTTCGTTCGGCACGACCACCGTCGCGGCTGGCTCTACCCTTCAGGGAACCGTGACACTCGCTGGCGCCGCACCCGCGCCAGGCGTGACCGTTTTATTGACAAGCAGCAATCCCGCAGTCGCCACGGTGCAGACACCGGTCACGGTGCCGGCGGGCGCCTCGAGCGCCGCCGTCTCGGTGACCGGCCTCACCGCAGGGACGACAACGATTACCGCCTCCCTCAATGGCACCAGCCGACAGTCGCCGCCTCTTACCGTCGGACCGGCAATCGCCGTCGCCTCAATCACATTGAATGTCCCTACCGTGATCGGGGGAAACACCATCAACGGCACCGTGACGCTCACCGGCGCGGCGCCTGAGAACGGCGCCGTGGTGTCCTTGTCAGGAACCGATCCAGTCATCGTGGCGTCAACCATCACGGTGCCGGCGGGAGCGACGAGCGCCCCCTTCGCCTTACTGACACGGGTCGTCAGCAGCACGATTGTCGCAACCGTCACGGCGTCGTTGGGCGGCGTTTCAAAGACAGCGACTCTTTCGGTTACGCGGCCAACCGTGGCGACCGCCAGCTTCGGTGTGACGGGACCGACTGAGACGGAAACCTGCACGCTGGCGAATAACGGAACGACGCTCAACTGTACGTTCAACGGCAGTACCTCGACGGCGCCAGGCACGATTGTCGCTTGGGATTGGTCGTACACCGTCGGGTCGACGCTGACGCAAACGACGTCGGGCCCGATGCTCACGATGCCGGCTGTGAGCTGCGCCTGGTTGCCTCCGCCGCCCCTCCCGGCAGGCGCATCCGCGCTCACCCTCGTTGTGAAACTCATCGTCCACGACGATCTCGGAAACGTCAGCGAGGCGGCTGTCCACAGCGGGGCACGCCTTATTCCCAGAGGTGCCTGCGGCTACTAGGTGACGAGAAGTGCACCGCGGGTCGATTCGAGCGTCGACTAGAAGGAGTCGAACCGATGGCCGAAACGACGAAGCCGGTCCTGCGAAAAACTCAACCACCGGCTGAATTCGTTCTTGAGGATGAGATCGATCTCCGGGCGAATCGGGCGCCCGTTGTGCAACGCGGCCACGATCTGAGAGCTGACAATGAAGTGACTGTCGGTCGGAGCGGGCGTCATCTGACGCCAGGCACGCAGCGCTGCCTCGGGATTGTTTTGTCTCCAGTAGATCGCGCCGATACGGAAGAGGGCGTCGCTCAGCCGGTAGCCGTCCGGCGTCGTGCGGACAATGCCATCGAGGATGGCTAATCTCGCGGTTTCGTAGTACCGATCGACGGCCTCGTCTGACGTCAGGCCCAGGCGATTGGTTTCGCGCTGGTAGTAGCGCCGAATCCCGGCGATCAGATCGTACGCGTCGGGGTTGGCCTGACGGGTCCACTTCAAGTCAGCCGGCGGATCGTTTGCGCGCAGCACGGACAACGCGTCCTGATTGGCCTCCGCGATCCGATCCAGCAACAGGAGCAGCTCGGTCGTGGCCATGGTCGACGGATGCCCGGACGCATACTGCCGGATGAACGAGATGAAGGTGACGTGGTCGGCAGCGATCCCGAGCTGGGCCCACAGCCGCGGATCCCGGATCGCGGTATCGGCGTAAGGTTGAAGCGAGTTGAGATCGCGGTACCGCTGCAGGAGCGCGGGAAGCCGCCCCGACGTGGCGTCATACTTCAGCGCCAGCTGGCTGATCGGCTCGAAGGCGGTCCACCGGTCGTGCCGCGACCAGGCTTTGTCCACGACTGACTGGAGCTGCCGGTCACTCAGCACCAGCGGAGCGCCGCCTTTTTCCGTCTCGCGCCGGCGGCGGGCCGTCGCGAGCGGATTCTCGAGACGCGCCCGTACGTCGTGGGACGGCCCGGGCAGGAAATGATCCAGCGCCAGTCCCGGCGTCACGAACGGAAAGAGCACCTGCGCGCGCTCGCGAATCTTCTCGACGTCGATCCTGACGTCGCCCACTTGTAGCGCCGACGATTCGTCGCCAAGCGGGCGCATCGACGCGTCGTCGCTCATGGTGACGGGATTGAGACCGGCAAACCTGGCATCCTCGGCGGGCGCCACCATGAATGCGGTGATGGTGTGGCCCGGCGCCGCCTTGACTTGCGTGGTCGAGGATTCAGGCTCCCCCTTCAGCGCGACCGCGATGAGGATGTGGAGCGCGGACGACAAACCGAGTGCCAGCGGGTAGCGTGACGGCATGCGGCCAATCTCTCGCGCCAGGTTCCGCGGGCGCGATATCAGCATTCTAACAGCGGACTTGGGACAGAGAACGACTCGTCTTCGAGCCGACGCCATGAACGCGATAAAGCGCGAAGGTTACTCGGTTCTGAGCGCCACAATTGGCTCCACGCTCGCGGCGCGCCGTGCGGGAATCGCACTTGCAGCGAGTGCCGCTACTAGCAGCGATGCGGCGGCGGCGGCGAAGGCGCGCGGGTCGGTGGGCTCCAGCCGGAACAAGAATGCCTTTGCTGCCGCGCTCAGGTACCAGGCGGCGACGACGCCGATCACGAGTCCGGAGCCCACAAGTGAGCCCACGTTGAGCAACACCATCCTGACCACGTTCGAACGCGTCGCACCGAGTGCCATGCGCACGCCGATCTCACGGGTTCGTTGCGAGACGAGATAAGCCAAGACACCGTAAATCCCCACGCCCGCTATCACCAGGCCAAGGAGTCCGAAAAGGCCCAACAACAACATCGTGAACTTGCGCTGGGCGATCTGTCTGGCAACCAGCTCTCCCATCGTTCTGACATTACGGACAGGAACGGTCGGCAGCGCCGCGAACACCGCGGCCTTGACCGCCGGCAGCACATCGTAGGGATGACCGGCCGTGCGTACGACGAGCACGCCGCCAGAAACACGGGCCTGGGCCATCGGCACGTACGCCTCGCTCAGCGGCTCGGTTTCGAGGCTCATCTGATGGATGTCGCCGACGACGCCGACGACAGTGCGGACTTGGTCGATCGTGAC
>WNFI01707344.1_pt1 | contig 22578 bp, 20 predicted proteins | sample 5400471 | NCBI WGS metagenome assembly WNFI01 (sample SAMN13153348, study PRJNA577476) | soil metagenome | isolation source: 100 cm saprolite on Douglas fir-dominated hillslope | place: USA:California | collected 2013-09-17
AGCCGCGCGCGCGACCTGCTCAACTGGGAGCCGCGCGTCCCCCTCGACACCGGCCTCGAGCGCACCATCGCCTATTTCGACCGCCTGCTCAGCGGCGACAGCGTGAAGAAGAGCGAAGTGCTGCAGCTGCGCGCTTGAGCGCACAAACGGTAACAAGGCTGTGAGAGGGGCCCGCAAGGGCCCCTCGCTTTATGTGCACCCGGCCCTGCCAGCGGATATAGTCAGCCGCAAGAAAGAGTCAGCTTGCCGGCGAGACGAGGCTGCCCCACTCATGCTTCGAGACGCGCCCGAGGGGCGCTCCTCGGCATGAGGACAAATTCTCTGCCTCGTCATGATGAAACGCAAAGCGCCGTCTCGAAGGACGAGTGAGGATGGGCCTCGATTTCGATGGAAAGCGGCTTCGACGCGTGGGGCTCTAGCATGGACGGTCGGGTGATGGTGCAGATGGACGGACCGGTGCTCGTCTTTGGCGGCCCTTACAGCAATCTCGAGGCGACGCAGGCGGTGCTGGCGGAGGCGGCGGCGCGCGGCATCCCGCCGCAGCGCATCGTCTGCACCGGCGACATCGTCGCCTATGGCGCGGACGCCGCGGCGACGCTGATGGCGGTACGCGACGCCGGCATCTGGGCGGTGATGGGGAATTGCGAGGAGTCGCTCGGCAACGGCGCCGGGGATTGCGGTTGCGGTTATGCCGAGGGCAGCGCTTGCGATCGCCTGGCCGTCGAATGGTACGCCCATGCCGAACGCAGCCTCGACGGTGACGGACGGCGCTGGATGGCCGCGCTGCCGCGCCGCCTCGACATCGAGATCGCCGGCCGCCGTCTTGCCGTGATCCATGGCGGCGTGCGCCAGATCAACCGCTTCATCTTCGCCTCGACCCCCGAAGCGGTGAAGCGCGAGGAGCTCGCCGCGGCCGGCTGCGACGGCGTCATCGCCGGCCATTGCGGCATCCCCTTCACGCAGGTCGTCGACGGCAAGCTCTGGCACAATGCCGGCGCCATCGGCATGCCCGCCAATGACGGCACGCCCACGACCTGGTTCAGCATCCTGACGCCGCGCGCCGACGGCGTCGCCGTCGCGCATCATGCGCTCGCCTATGACCACCGCGCGGCCGCTGCCGGGATGCGCGCGGCGCGGCTGCCGGAAGGCTACGCCGGCGCGCTCGAGAACGGACTGTGGCCGAGCTCGGACGCGCTCCCGGCGGTCGAGCTCGACGCCCGCGGCGCCGCGCTGCGCCCCGGCGGCATCGTGTGGCGCGTCGCGTCGACCGGCGACCGCGGCGAGAGTTGGCCGGCGCCGGCCGCGCGCGCGCCATCGCGCCCGCTCGACGCGCGCAAGTTCCGCGATGCCGCGGTCACCGCCAAGGGCGAGCGGCGCGCCGCGGTGGCGCTGGGCAGCCTCAGGACGCTGTGGTTCAACACCGGCACGCTGTGCAACATCGCGTGCGAGCATTGCTACATCGAGTCGAGCCCGCGCAACGATCGGCTCTCCTATCTCGCGCTGACGGAGATGCAGGGATATCTCGACGAGATCGCGCGCGACCGCCTGGCGACCGAGGAGATCGGTTTCACCGGCGGCGAGCCCTTCATGAACCCCGACATGCTCGCCATGCTCGAGGCGTGCCTCGCGCGCGGCTTCCGCGTGCTGGTGCTGACCAATGCCATGCGGCCGATGCAGCGCCTGCAGGGAAAGCTCCTCGACCTGCAGCGGCGGCTCGGGCAGCGGCTCACCTTGCGCGTCTCGCTCGACCATTACACGCGCGAGCTGCACGAGGAGGAGCGCGGGCCGGGCACCTGGCAGCCGACGCTCGACGGGCTCAAATGGCTGGCTGGCAACGGCTTCACCATCGCCGTGGCCGGCCGCATGCTGTGGCGCGAGCCCGACTGCGCGCAATCGGTGATGTGCGCCAGCTCGCGCATGGTGGTGAAGCGCAAGGGCGCGGCGCGGCCGAGCGTCGTCGCCTGCACGCTGCTCCCTTACGACGAGGCCTTCGATCTCGGGCCGACGCTGGCGGAGGCCTCGGGCACGGTGCCGCTCAATCATCCGCACTGCGCCAAGTTCTGCGTGCTCGGCGGCGCCTCCTGCAGCCGGGCGTAGCCGGCTAGAACGCGCGCCGCTTTTTCGGCTTGGGCCGCTCGTCGTCGTAGCCGGGCACGCCGGCGGCGACGAGCGCCTTCCGCTGCCGCTTGGCCAGCGCCGCGGCGTCGAAATCCGCGATCAGCTCGTGGAACAGGCGGTGCCAGTTGATCTCCGCCTTCAGATGCATGAAGACCGAGCCGAGCCCGATCGCGGCCCGGTCCATGAACACGAACTCGCGCGGCGGGGTGACGCCGCCGAGGCGGCGGATCTCGCGATGCACCTCCTCGGCGACGTCGCGGCCATAAGCGCCTTCCTGCTCCTGGATGCGGCGCTTGCGGTCGTCGAGCAGCGGGGCATAGAGAAAATTCGCCCAGCGGTTCAGCGCCGCGATCATCTCGCGCGACAGGTCGCGGAAACCCCAGCTCTCGTAAGCCTGGACGGCCAGCGCCGGATCGTCGCGGTCGAGCGCGTGGTAGAGGTCGATCACCCCCTGGACGAAGGCCGGCGGAAAGATGCGGACGCAGCCGAAATCGAGCAGGTTGATGCGGCTGTCGGGCCGCACGGTGTAATTGCCGAGATGCGGGTCGCCATGGATGACGCCGTAATAGTAGAACGGCACGTACCAGGCGCGGAACATGTGGCGGGCGATCGCGTTGCGCTGCGCCGCGGGGTCCTTCACCGCCTCGAGGAAGGGCGCGCCCTCGAGCCAAGTCATCGTCAGGAGCCGGTTCGTCGACAGTTCCGCGATGGGCTCGGGGACGGCGACATCGGGCTCATCGGCGAGCATCAGGCGATAGAGGCGCATATGCGCCGCTTCGCGCTTGTAGTCGAGCTCCTCGCGCAGCCGCTCGGCGATCTCGGTATGGATCTCGTCAGTGGTGATGGCGCGGTCGTAGCGCTCGTAGAGCGACATCACCAGCTTGAGCTGGCTTAGATCCGCCTCCACCGCCGAGGCCATGTCGGGATATTGCAGCTTGCAAGCGAGCTGCTCGCCGTCGCGCGCCCCGGCGCGATGCACTTGGCCGAGCGAGGCGGCACGTGCCGCCTCGCGCTCGAAGCTCCCGAACCTCGCCTGCCAGTCGGGGCCGAGCTCGCTCGCCATGCGCCGGCGCACGAAGGGCCATCCCATCGGCGGCGCATTGGCCTGGAGTGAGGCCAGTTCGCCCGCGTATTCCTTGGGCAGTGCCTCGGGAATGGTGGCGAGGAGTTGCGCCACCTTCATCAGCGGCCCCTTGATGCCGCCCAGCGCCGCCTTGAGATCGGCGGCATGCTGCGTGCGGTCGAGCGGCAATCCGAGATAGCGCGCGCCAGCGAGCCGCGCCGCCAGCCCGCCCATGGCCGTCGACACCCGCGCATAGCGCCGCACGCGCCCGGAAAGATTGTCGCCGTCTCCCTCGGCCACGGTCAGAGCGCGCAGAACAACCCTCTCCCTTTGCGGGAGAGGGAGGGGCCCGACCGAAGGTCGGGAGGGTGAGGAGGGCGGCGCCTGCCCCTCGCCCGGACCCTCTCCCGCAAGGGGAGAGGGGGATGAGCCCGTAGAAAGTTCACTGCCTCAGCTCATCTGCTCGAGCTCGTCGATGAAGCCAGAGATCACCGAGAGCCCCTTCTTCCAGAAGTCCGGGTCGGAGGCGTCGAGGCCGAACGGCGCCAACAGCTCGCGGTGGCGACGCGTGCCGCCGGCGCTGAGCATGTCGAGATATTTCTCGGCGAAGCCGGGCGCGGCGCCCTGGTAGACGGCGTAGAGCGAGTTCACCAGGCAATCGCCAAAGGCGTAGGCGTAGACGTAGAACGGCGTGTGGATGAAGTGCGGGATGTAGGTCCAGTAATACTGGTATTCGTGCTCGAAGGCGATCGCGGGTCCGAGGCTCTCGGCCTGAACCGCCATCCAGATCGCGCCGATGCGGTCGGGCGTCAGCTCGCCCTGGCGCCGCTCGTCATGGATGCGGCGCTCGAACTCGACGAAGGCGATCTGGCGCACCACGGTGTTGAGCATGTCCTCGACCTTGGACGCCAGCATGGTCTTGCGCCGCTGCGGATTCTTCTCCGCTTTGAGCATCGCCTGGAAGGTGAGCATCTCGCCGAACACCGATGCGGTCTCGGCCAGCGTGAGCGGTGTGTCGGCCATGAGCGCGCCTTGCGGCGCCGCCAGCACCTGATGCACGCCGTGGCCCAGTTCGTGGGCGAGCGTCATGACGTCGCGCGTCTTGCCGAGATAGTTGAGCAGCAGATAGGGATGCGCGCTCGGCACCGTCGGATGCGCGAACGCGCCCGGCGACTTGCCCGGCCGAGCCGGCGCATCGATCCACGATTTCTCGAAGAAGCGGCGGCCGACCGTGGCCAACTCGGGCGAGAAGGCGCCGTAAGCCTCCAGCACGGTGCGCTCGGCCTCGGACCAGGGAATGAGCCGATCCTCCTGCTCGGGCAGCGGCGCGTTGCGGTCCCAATAGAGCATCGTGTCGACGCCGAACCACTTGGCCTTGAGCCGGTAATAGCGGTGCGAGAGCGCCGGATAGGCCGAGCGCACGGCAGAGATCAGCGCGTCCACCACCTCGTCCTCGACGAAATTGCTGAGATTGCGCGAGGAGATCGGCCGCTTGAAGCCGCGCCAGCGGTCCTCGATCTCCTTGTCCTTGGCCAGGGTGTTGGTGATGAGAGCGAAGAGACGGACGTTGCGGCCGAACACGTCGCCCAGCGCCTTGGCGGCGCGCTTGCGCTTGTCCGGATCGCGGTCGGAGAGGAGATGCAACGCCTCGGCGCTGGTGAGCTCCTTGCCGTCGATGGAGAAGCGCAAGCTTGCCCCCGTCTCGTCGAAGAGCCGCGTCCAGGCGGCGCGGCCGGCGACGTATTTCTCGTGCAGCAGCTTCTCGAGCTCGTCGCTCAGCTGATGCGGGCGGAAGGCGCGCGTGTCGCGCAGCCACGGCGCATAATGCGCGAGCTCGCGGCTCTTGAGCTGCTCGGCGAGCGCGGCGTCGTCGAGCCGGTTGATTTCCAGCGTGAAGAACAGCAGCACGGTGGAAATGGCGTTGACGCGCTCCTGCATGTTCTGGAAGAAGCGGCCGTTCTCGGCATCGCTCATGTCGCCAGCATGGATCAGCGACGCGTAACTCATGATGCGCCCGAGCGTATCCTGCAGCCGCTCGTAGGCGGCGATCGCGGCGCCGAGCGCGGCGCCGCCGAGATCGGCGAGCTTGCCCTCGTAGCGCTCACGGAAGGCGGCGGCCTCCCTCTCGCCGCGCTCGAGATCGCGCTTCAGCTCGGCGCTGTCGCGCCCGGGATAGAGATCGCTCAGATCCCATTGCGGCAGCGGGCCGAGCACAGTGGCCTCGGCCGCCGCAGGGGTGGGTGTCTTTTCCTTGGGGCGCGACGCCATCGCTTGCTCCTTGTCAGTCGCCCCTGCATATAGGCGTGCCGGAAACCACGCCAAGCGCCGCGGCTATTCCGCGCAGGCGCCAAACGCCGTAAAAGGCTGGCCAAAGAGTCTCCACGCCAAGCGCAGGGTCCCGGGGAGGGAGCGCATGGATTACCACACCTGCCCGAACCTCGCTGCCATGTTCTTCGAATGGGCAGCGCGGCGCGGCGATCGGCCCTTCCTGTGGGCGAAGCGCGACGGCGCCTACAGGCCGATCAGCTGGCGCGACGCCGAGCGGCAGGTAAGGGCGATGGCGCGCGGCCTGCGCGCCCTCGGCATCCGGCGCGGCGACCGCGTCGGGCTGGTCGCCGAGAACCGGCCGGAATGGACCATCGCCGATCTCGCCATCATGGCGGCAGGTGCGATTACCGTGCCCGCCTACACCACGCATGGCGTCGACGATTTTCGCCACCTGCTCGCCAACAGCGGCGCGCGCGCGGTCATCGTCTCGACCGCGGCCCTGGCGCATCGGGTCATGCCCGCCGCCGACCAGGTTTCGACCATCGCCAGCATCATCAGCATCGAGCCGCTCACCGGTCAGCTCTCGCATGCCGAGGGCTATCTCTGGGACGATGTTATGGCGCGCGGCGCGGAGACGGCGCCTTCCGCCTGCTCGAGACCATCGGTCTCGGCGACGAGGTGTTCCTGTGCTTCCTGCCGCTGTCGCATTCCTACGAGCACACGGCGGGGATGATGTTCCCGATCTCCTTGGGCGCCGAGATCTATTTCGCCGAAGGCGCCGAGACGCTCGCCGTCAATATGCAGGAGGCGCGCCCGACCATCATGACCGCGGTGCCGCGCCTCTACGAGACGATGCATCAGCGCATCCTCTTGGGGGTCGAGCGCCAGGGCGGCTGGCGCGCCAAGCTGTTCCGCCGCGCCGTGGCGCTCGGCACCAAGCGCTACAACGATCCAGCCAGCCTCGCTTTCGGCGAGCGGCTCCTCGACGCGCTGCTCGACTTGTTGGTTCGCCGCAAGGTGAGCGCGCGCTTCGGCGGGCGCCTCAAGGCGATGGTGTCCGGCGGCGCGCCGCTGACGCCGGAGATCGGCATCTTCTTTCTCGCGCTCGGCGTGCCGCTGCTGCAGGGCTACGGCCAGACCGAGGCCTCGCCGGTGGTGAGCGCCAACCCGCCCAAGCGAATCAAGATCGACACGGTCGGGCCGGCGCTCGACGGCGTCCAGGTGCGGATCGCCGATGACGGCGAGATCCTCGTGCGCGGCGCCCTGGTCATGAAGGGCTATTGGAACGATCCCGAGGCGACCGCCCGCGCGCTCGCCGATGGCTGGCTGCACACCGGCGATGTCGGCGTGCTCGACGAGGACGGCTACATCAAGATCACCGACCGCAAGCGCGACTTCATCAAGAACTCCCGCTGGCCCGGCGGCTGCCGACCTCGCGCATGATCCCGAGCTCAACAAGCTGATCGGCGCGGCAGTGGCGCGGGTCAATGCCGAGCTCTCGCCGGTAGAGCGCGTGCGCCGCTTCATCATCGCCGCCGAGCCTTTCGCCGTCGCCAACGGCCAGATGACGCCGACGCTCAAGATCAAGCGCTTCGCCATCCGCCAGGCCTATGGCGCGGCGCTGCAGGCGCTCTACGACGCGAACCGCTGAGCAGAGCCGCGATCTGATGCCAAATTACCGTTAAGCCGATCGCGCCCGTCCCTTTGGGATGAAATCCCCCGCCCGAAGGAGCGTGGTTTTCGCCGGCCGCGCGAATTGCTCACAGTAAGCTCGCATTCGTGCGTTATGCGCGCGATTTTGCGGGCCAACGGGCGCCCCGCGGGGATGAGGAACGCCATCACCATTTGGTGCGCAGGCGATCATTTGGAGGTCGTTTTGCGGGGGGATTTACAATTTGAACACTTGGATAACACCTTGATCCGTATATGTTACTGGGTATTCGCACCTTGGCGGGCGGCTTGAATGTATGTGCCTTGCATTGATTGCCGACTGCGGCACAGGCCGTGCTTTCGGCCGTTCAGCGACGAGGAGTTGAAATCGATCTCGTCCCTCAAAACCAATCACCTCGCGGTCGCCGCCAAGACCGACATTGTCACCGAAGGCGAGGTCGGCGGCTCGCTCTACACGCTCTATGAGGGTTGGGCTTTTCGCTACAAGACGCTCGCCGATGGCGGGCGCCAGATCCTCGATCTGCTGCTGCCCGGCGAGATCATCGGCCTGTCCTCAGCGCTGCTCGGCACGATCCGTCATTCGGTACGGACGCTGACGCCGGTGAGCCTGTGCGTCCTCGACGGCTATCCGTTGCCGAAGCTGCTGCGGCGCCATGTCGATCTCACTCTCGACCTGCTGCGCTGGCGCGTCGAGGAGGAGCATCGCGCCGACACGCGCATCGCGCTGCTCGGCCGCCAGAAGCTGCTGCAGCGCGTCGGCCATCTCATGCTTGAGACGTTCATTCGCCTGCGCCGGCTCGAGCTCGCCAACGGCACCATGTGCCCGTTCCCGCTGCAGCGCCAGCATCTCGCTGACGCCGCCGGCCTGTCGATGATCCACCTGAACCGTACGCTGACGCAGCTGCGCGACGAGCGGCTCACGGCGCTCGAGGACAAGACGCTGATCATCCACGACCGGCGCCGGCTCGCCGAACTGTCGGGCTATGCCTCGCTCCGGCTCATCCCGCAGCGCGTGTTTTTGTGAGGGCGGCCCGGGCGCCGGCTCGGCGCATGTGGTCGGGCAGCGTGCATTTCGACGTGGCGCGGCCAGCGAAGTCGAGCCAGCGGTGCTCGCCGTAATCGTAGAGCTTGCAGCGCGCGAGCGTGGCGAAGAGATAGCCCGGCGTAAAGCGCTGGACGATGGCGCGCTCGCCTAGCAGCTCGTTGAGCCGCCGTTGCGCCGCAGCGAGACGGTAGAGCGGGATTTTCGGGTGCACGTGATGCGCCGGGTGGTCCATGATGTGGTGCGAGATCGCACCGTACCAGCGCGGCACGACGACGTGCACCGCGACCTCCTCCTGTCCGGCGAGGCGGCGCCATTCCGCTGCCGCGGCGAACCATGGCGCGCGCTGATGCGTGTGCTGCATGTAGGTGGTGGCGCCCATCAGCATGTTCCACACCAGGAACGGCGCGACGAAGCCCCAGGCGACCGCCGCCGTCGCGCTCGATTGCGGCAAGGCGCCGCCGATCAGCGCGAGGAGCGCGACGAAGCCGGCGAGATACGCGGCGAGCAACGCGAAATCGGTCCAGAATAGCGCATGCTGCGCTGCTTCGACGTGGTGGCGGGGGAAGAACTTGTCGCGCCACCAGCGCTCGATCAGATAGTAGGGCGCAAACCCCAGCGGGCCGCGATACAGCCGCTGCACCCAGCGCCGCCACGGCGCCAGGCCGTCATACTCGGCTTTGCTCAGCGGCGACCATGAATTGAAGCCCTTGATGTTCACCAGGCGGTGATGCAGCCGGTTGTGTTGCACCTGCCAGAGGCTGTAATTGTGCAGCGCCGGCAGGAAGGCGATGCGGCCGATGATAGCGTTCATGAGCCGGCCTTTGGCATAGGCGCCGTGCGCCGCGTCATGGCCGATGACGAAGAGCGACGAGATGGCCGATCCGGCGACGACCGCGCAAGCGAGCCGCGCCGGCCAAGGGCCGAGCGCGACCGTGCCGGCGACCGCGGCGAGGTAGACGGCGATGTTGGCGAGGAACAGCGCCATGGCGACAGGCGTCGAGCGCGAGAGATAGGGCGCGAGCGCGGCGCGGAAATCCCTGGCGGGCGAAACAGGCATCGAACTCTGGACCATATATCGAATACGCGGAAAGCCGCCGACCAATAAACGGGTAGCCGGCGCCCCGCTACAATCATACGTTAGATGCCCGGTTAAGCGCAAACGACGGCGCTTGTTGCTACTCGGCGGCCGCCCGTGCGTCGCCCGGCTGTCCCGCGCCGGCGTTGCGGCGGCGCAGGTGCAGCGTTTTGGTGAAGGCAGCATGCACCGTCCCCGCACTGTCCGTGAGCTCGATGCGGTAGACGCGCTCGACCTTGGGTTCGCGCACCAGGAGCTGGCGCAGCTCTTCGATTTCCGCTTCCTCGATGCGAAAGCGCGCGTAGAGCGTCGAGCGGCCGGGCTTCTTGAATTCGATCGTCGCCGCTTTGTCCCAGACTTGATAGTTGCGGCCCAGGCGCACCGCCAGCATCAGCATCAGCACCGGATCGATCGCCCCGTACATGCTGCCGCCGAAGATGGTGCCCCAATGGCCGCGGGTCGTCCAATTAAGCGGCAGCTTGATGTGCAGCTCGGTGTAGTCACCCGCGATATAGGTGATCCTCGCGCCGGTCCGGCGATAACAGGGATACCGGAAGTTCATCGCGAAGCGCAGAAGCCTGCTTCTTAGCGACTCGCTCATGCTCCACCCGCGCGATTGAGCCAGCTGTCGGAGTCTACCACAGATCAGAGGCGGTGATAGGCGCGGTACCAGCCGACGAAGCGGGGCAGGCCGTCATCGATCGGCGTGGTCGGCGCGAAGCCCAGATCGGCTTGCGTCTCGGTGATGTCGGCATAGGTCGCCGGCACGTCGCCGGGCTGCATCGGTGCGAGCTCGACGATCGCCTTGCGCCCGAGCGCCTGCTCGAGCACGGCGATGAAGCGCTTGAGCTCTTCGCTCCGATGATTGCCGAGGTTGTAGAGGCGGTAGGGCGGCTCGCCGCCGGTATCGGCGGGCGGCCGATCGAGGCAGGCGACCACGCCGGAGACGATGTCGTCGACGAAGGTGAAGTCGCGGCGCATGTCGCCATGGTTGAAGACGCGGATCGGCTGTCCCGCGAGGATCGCCGCGGTGAATATCCACGCCGCCATGTCCGGCCGCCCCCACGGCCCGTAGACCGTGAAGAAGCGCAGGCCGGTCGTCGGCAAGCGGTAGAGATGGGCGTAGCAATAGGCCATCAGCTCGCCCGCCTTCTTGGTGGCGGCGTAGAGCGAGCGCGGCGTGTCGACACGGTCGGCGACGGAAAAGGGCAGTTTGGTGTTGCCGCCATAGACCGAGGACGAGCTGGCGAAGACGAGGTGCTTGAGCCGCGGCAGCGACCGACACGCCTCGAGCACCTCGAGCTGGCCCTGGGCATTGGCGCCGATATAGCTGTGCGGGTTGGTGAGCGAATAGCGCACGCCCGCCTGCGCCGCGAGATGGACGATGCGGTCGGTGTCGGGGTGGCGCTCGAGCAGCGTCGCGAGCGCGCCGCGCTCGGCGAGCTCGACGCGGTGGAAAGCGAAGCCCGGCAGCCGGCGCAGCTCGGCGAGGCGCGCCTCCTTGAGCGCCACGTCATAATAGTCGTTGAGGTTGTCGACGCCGATCACCCGCTCGCCGCGCTGCAAGAGCGCCGTGCTGACATGGAAGCCGATGAAGCCGGCGGCGCCGGTGACGAGGACAGGCACGGGCAGTTATATACACCGGCCGGTGCGAGAAAATCACCTGCCGCGCGCGCGAACCGCTGGCGGTTGGCAGGGAAGTGGCGTCTCGCCTAAGCTCGGCACAAAGCCAAGGGAGGATCGCCATGAGGAGCTACGACGTCGTCGATTTCGGCGCGCCGCTGCGCCAGACCGAGAAACCCACCCCCAAGCCGCACGGGACCGAGGTGCTGCTGCGCACGCTTGCCGCCGGCGTCTGCCACAGCGACCTGCACATCTGGGAAGGCTGGTACGATCTCGGCGGCGGCAAGAAGCTCACGGTCAAGGATCGCGGGCTCGTCCCGCCGCTCACCATGGGCCACGAGATCGTCGGCGAGGTGGCGGCGCTCGGGCCGGAGGCGACGGGCGTCAAGCTCGGCGACAAGCGCCTGGTCCATCCCTGGATCGGCTGCGGCACCTGCGCCACCTGCCGTCGCGGCGAGGAGCAGCTGTGCATGGTGCCGCGCTTCCTCGGGGTGCAGAAGCCGGGCGGCTATGCCGATCACGTGCTGGTGCCGCATCCGCGATATCTGCTCGATCTCGGCAAGCTCACCCCGGCGCAGGCGGCGCCTTTCGCCTGCTCCGGGATCACCGCTTACGGCGCCCTGAAGTGCGTCGGCGAGGCGGTCCTGACCGAGCAGCCGATCCTGATCATTGGCGCGGGCGGCCTGGGCCTCATGAGCCTGGCGCTGCTCAAGGCGATGGGCGGGTTCGGCGCGGTCGTCGCCGACATCGATCCCAAGAAGCGCGACGCCGCGCTCAAGGCAGGCGCCCTGGCCGCGATCGACGCCGCCGCACCCGACGCGGTGAAGCAGGCGCAGGCCGCCGCCCCGGCGCCGATCGGCGCCGCCATCGATTTTGTCGGCGCCGCCAACACCGCGAGGCTCGGCATCGACGCGCTCGCCAAGGGCGGAAAATACGTCATCGTCGGCCTGTTCGGCGGCGACATCACGCTCAGCCTGCCGCTGCTGCCGATGCGCGCCATCACCATCCAGGGCTCCTATGTCGGCAGCCTGGCCGAGCTCAAGGAGCTGCTGGCGCTGGTTGCTTCCGGCAAGGTGCCGCCGCTGCCCTTGAGCCAGCGCCCGCTCGATCAGGCCAACGCCGTGCTCGAGGAGCTGAAGGCCGGGCGCATCATCGGCCGCGCGGTGCTGACGCCGTGAGACATCATCAAGCGAAGGACAAAATCATGTCTCGCGTCAGTTGCGCCGCCGTCGCCGCCCCGCTGCTGGTCCTGGCGCTGCCCGCCGCCGCCCAGGCGCAGGTCTCCGACGGCGTCGTCAAGCTCGGCGTGCTCAACGACATGAGCAGCCTCTATTCCGACGCCACCGGCAAGGGCTCGCTGGTCGCGGCGCAGATGGCCGTCCAGGATTTCGGCGGCAAGGTGCTGGGCAAGCCGATCGAGGTGGTCGCCGCCGATCACCAGAACAAGCCCGATATCGGCGCCAACATCGCGCGCCAGTGGTACGACCAGGAGCAGGTCGACGCCATCGTCGACGTGCCCACCTCGTCGGTGGCGCTCGCCATCCAGCAGATCAGCAGGGACAAGGACCGCGTCTTCCTGATGTCGGGCCCGGGCAGCTCCGACCTCACCGGCCCGGCCTGCTCGCCCACGGGCGTGCACTGGACCTACGACACCTACGCCCTCTCGCACGTGGCCGGGAAGGCGATGGTCGAGCGCGGCGAGGACACCTGGTTCTTCGTCGCCGCCGATTACGCGTTCGGCCACGCGCTGGAGCGCGACGCGACCGACGTCGTCAAAGCGAGCCGCGGCAAGGTCCTCGGCAGCGTGCGGCACCCGCTCAACACCCAGGATTTCTCCTCGTTCCTGTTGCAGGCCCAGGCCTCGGGCGCCAAGGTGGTGGCGCTCGCCAATGCCGGCGGCGACACCCAGACGGCGATCAAGCAGGCTGCCGAGTTCGGCCTGCAGAAGGACGGGCAGAAGCTGCTGGCGCTGCTCATTCAGATCACCGACACGCACAGCCTCGGCCTGCAGATGGCGCAGGGCATGATCCTGACCGACGGCTTCTATTGGGATCGCGATGACAGCGCGCACCTTCTCGCGCCGCTTCTTCGAGCAGATGCACCACATGCCCACCATGATCCATGCCGGCGTCTATTCCGAGGTGACGCACTATCTGAAGGCGGTGCAAGCGGCGGGCACGGACGAGGCCAAGGCGGTCGTCGCCAAGATGCGGGCGCTGCCGATCGACGATTTCTTCGCCCGCAACGGCAAGCTGCGCGAGGACGGGCGCATGGTGCACGACATGTATCTGATGCAGGTGAAGACGCCGGCGGAATCGAAGGCCGAGTGGGACGTCTACAAGATCCTCGCGACGGTGCCGGGCGACCAAGCGTACCGCCCGCTCGACCAGGGCGGCTGCCCGCTGGTCGCCCAGCGCTAGCGCCCGCGGCTGCCGTCGCCCCGGCTTCCGGCATGCGCGCGCCCGCGTGCCGTGGCCCGCGGTGGAACCTGACTGCGCGGGCTCCGTTCCCATGGCGACGTGTGTTGCCGCCGCGAGTTTGTCCGTGGGCACCGGGCGGCGGCAGGCGAGGGAGAGATGCTCATGCCCAGCGGATCGATGCATCCCGCCCATCGCCCAGTTCTGATCGCCGCTGCGCTGGCGCTGGCATTGTGGAGCGCGCCGGCGGCGGCGCGCGGCCCCGAGGGCTTCTCCGAGCTTGCCGAGAAGCTGACACCGGCGGTGGTCAACATCGCGACGTCGCACAAGGCGGCGCCGCAGGGCCCGAGCGCCGATGCCGGGCGCGGCACGCCTTTCGACGAGTTCTTCCACGATTTCTTCGGCGAGCACGACGGCAACGGCGGTGAGGGCGGCGGCAACGGCGCGCCGGCCTTGCCGTCGCCGCGCTCGCCGTCGCTCGGCTCGGGCTTCATCATCGATCCAACGGGGCTCGTCGTCACCAACAACCATGTCATCGCCGACGCCGACAGCATCACCGTGACGCTGCCCGACGACACCAACCTCCCGGCCGAGGTGGTGGGGCGCGACGCGGTGACCGATTTGGCGCTGCTCAAGGTGAATGCCAAGCAGCCGCTGCCCGTCATCGGCTGGGGCGATTCGAACAAGGCGCGGGTCGGCGACTGGGTGCTGGCGATCGGTGACCCGTTCGGCCTGGGCGGCACGGTCACCGCCGGCATCCTTTCGGCGCGCGCCCGCGAGATCAACGCCGGCCCTTATGACGACTTCCTGCAGACCGACGCGTCGATCAACCGCGGCAATTCCGGCGGGCCGGGTGACGTCCGCCATCGCCGAGAGCATCGGCATCGACAAGGCGAGGGGTGCGCTCATCACCGATGTCGATAGCGACGGTCCGGCCGCCGCTGCCCGGATCCAGGCCGGCGATGTCGTCGTCAGCTTCGACGGCAAGCCGGTCGACCGCAGCCGCCAGCTGCCGCGACTGGTCGCGGGCACGACCGCGGGGAAGGACGTGCCGCTGACCCTGTGGCGCGACGGCAAGGAGATGTCGCTCAAGGTCACCATCGGCCCGCTCGACCCGCAGAAGCTCGTGGCGGCGCGCGCGCCCGAGCCGGAGCCCGAGGCGGAGGCCGCAGTGACGGTGCTGGGGCTGTCTCTGGCGCGCATCACGCCGCAGCTGCGCCAGCGCTATCGCCTCGGCGAGGCCGTGAGCGGCGTCCTCGTCGTCGGCGTCGCCGGCGACGCGCCGGCGGCGACGCAGGACGTGGCGCCCGGCGACATCGTCGCCATGGTCGGCCGCGACGCGGTGGCGACGCCCGAGGAGGTGGTCGAGAAGGTCACCGCGGCGCGCCAGGCGCAGCGACGCTCGGTCCTGCTGCGGTTGGAGCGCAAGGGCGCGGGCCGTTACGTGGCCGTGCCGGTGGAACAGGGGTGACCGCCGACCAACCGCTAGGGTGAAATCGGCGGTGGGCGTGGAACGTTGAGCGTTTCCCGTCGTTCTTCTGCGCGCCATCCACGGTGATCTGGAACGGGAGAGGAATCGACGATGCGTTCGACCATCCGCATGGCCCTGGCGGCCCTGGCGGTCATCCTGCCGCTGTCCGCCTGCTCATCGGGCGGCTCGGGCCTGCCGCTGCTCGAATCGGCGAAGACCGACGACGCCAATTACCGGCTCGGGCCGGGCGACAAGCTGCACATCCAGGTGCTCGGCGCCGAGGATCTCACCGGCGACTATGCCGTCTTCTACATCTACGGCGAAGTGACCAAGCCCGGCGAGTACCCCTATGCCAGCGGCATGCGCGTCATGAGCGCGGTGGCGACGGCGGGCGGCTTCACCTACCGCGCCAACGAAGGCTATGTGGTGGTGACGCGCAACGGCGAGCAGCACCGCGCACTGCTCAACACGCCGATCCAGCCGGACGACGTGATCCGCGTGCCCGAGCGCTATTTCTGACCCTTGCGCCGGGTTTTGGTCTATTAGGTAGAGGGACCGGCAGCGGCGGAACCTTATCGTTCCGCCGCTGTATTCTTTAGTGGCAGCGCATGAAGCGCGGCGAGGCGATCATGGCCCAGCTCCGTGATATTTGCTCCGGCCCTCCGCGATTCCCCAAGACACGTCTGGCATGGCTTGCCGCCGCACCCCTGCTGATCCTCACCCTGCCCGCCCGCTCGGGCGAAAGCCTCAATGAAGCGCCGAGCAGCGCGGTGGAAGCGACGGTGCCGGCAACCACCGCGCCGATCTCGGGGACATCTACCGTGCCCGTGCCGATCTCGGGGACGTCCACGGCCCCGGACACGACGCAAGCGGCGGCGATCGTCACCCCGGCCGAGACCAGGCCGGAATCCGGCGATCAGCAGCGCCGCGTGCTGATGCTGCTGCTCATGAACAGTGCCGGGCCCGTGCGGCCTTACGGAAATCTCGGTCGCTAGACCGGACTGCCCCGACTACCTGACGATCGACGAGAGAAGAAGCATGGATTCGGACAAGGAAGCGCGCATTCGCGAGCGTGCCTATAAAATCTGGGTGCGCGGGGGTCGGCCGCACGGGAAGGACGCTGAACATTGGCAAAAGGCCGAGGCCGAGATCGCCGCCGAGAGCGGCGCCGTTGCCGATCGCGCCGCCGCCGGCAGCAAGCCGCGGACCGAGGCGCCGAGCACCGCCACGGTCGCGCCGGGGGCCAGTGCCGCGCCGCCTTTGCGCAGCCGCCGCGCCGCGGCGAAGCCGGCGCGCGCCAACCCGCCGGGAACCTCGGAGAGCGGCGGTACCGCCGGGCGGCGGGGAGGAAAAACGCCGGAGCCCTAGGCCCGCCGGAATGGCTGCCGGGAACCATACCCCGCGCGCCCGCGTTTGCTTTTCGCCTAGTGCGACTGGGATTGGAAACTCGCCCGCACCGCCGGTTGGTGGTGCGGGCGCCTTATTTTGCGCGGCGATTGCCAGCGCGGCTTCAGCTGCGCGTGGCCAGGACGATGCTGCGGGCAACTTGGCGCGCCAGGCAGTCGTAGCTCGCATTGGACATGTGCAGCCGATCGACCGCCAGCATGACCGGCAGCGTCATCCGCCCGTCCTCGGCCCAATGGCGCATCACCGCGAAGCGCCGGAACAACGGCACGTCCTCGCTGCGCGCCACGCCGGAGAGGACGTGCAGCATCTCGCGATATCCCGCGTGGACGAGCACCGCCGGAGCATATTGCAGATCCATCAGCAGTACGTCCGCGCCCGCTCCCTTGAGGAGCCCGATGCCGCGCCGCGCCACCTCGACCTCGGCGGCCGGATCGATATCGCGCAGCACGCTGTTGGTGCCGAGCTGCCAGATCACCAGATCGGGGTGCTCCGGCAGCACGTCGCGCTCGATGCGCGCCACCATTTGCGGCGACAGCTCGCCCGAGACGCCGCGGTTGACGACGCGGATCGGCGCGTCCGGGAAGCGCGCCTGGAGCACTGCGGCGAGGCGGCTCGGATAGCTGAATTCGGGGCTGGTGGCGCCCACCCCCTCGGTCGAAGACGAGCCCAGCGCGACGATCGTGAGCGGCTGCCCGGCATTGAGGCGTTGCGCGGTGTGCGGCAGCGGCGCGCCCAGCGAGGTGAGCTCGGGCGGGATGCCGCAGCGGTCGATCGAGGCGCCGGCGCCGCGGCCCGCGGGCGCCATGAGGATGGGCACCGCCGCCGCCAGCCCGAGCAGCACCAGCGCCATCAGCGTGCGGCGATGGAGACGGCCCGGCAGGGTCTCGGCGAGGGTAGCGCTGGTTTCCGTCATGTCATTTCATTGCGTCGTGATGGCGTAGCTGATGGCGTCGGCGAGGCGGTCGGCGAGGCATTGATAGACTTCCGTGGCGAGCTCGGTCCGCCGCTCGGCGGGGACTTCGCCGAAACTGAAGACGCCTTGCTCGGACCAGTATTTCATCATCTCGAACCGCCTGAACAGGTAAACGCCGTCGACATCGGCGATGTGCTGCATCGCCTCGAGGTACGGCCCGAAATTGATCACCGAGGCCGTGCTTCGGCTATACTGCATATTTATTAACATTGTTTCCAGCTTATGTTCCTTGAGATCGGCTAGGCCAGATTCGAGCGCCGCGGCAAAGACGTCGACATCGACGCCGCGCGCCGCATCGAAGGTGCCGGTCTCCCAGATCACCAGCGTCGGCGACAGCGCATAGACGTCGCGCGGGAAGCGGTCGACCATCTCCTGGGTCGTCTGCCGCGACACGCCCTTGTTGAGCACGGTGATGGGCACGTCGGGGTAGAGGCGCTGCAGTGCGGTTTGGAGCCGCTTCGGGTAAGCGTACTCGGCGGCGTTGCCGGAGGCTATCCCGGCGGTCGATGCGCCGCCGATGGCGACAATCGTAATCGGATGCTTTTGACGCAATTGCTCGGCAAGTTCCGGGAGCCGGGGATCGTCCTCGACGATGTCGGCGGGGATGCTGCAGTCAGGCGCGCGCGGTGCGGCGGGCGAGGGGAGTGCCGCCAGGAGCACGCTGCCGAGGACCATCAGGACGCGCATGGTGTCGGTCACTCCGAAGGTGTGGCCGGAGCCGAAGAGCCGGCGCTGCCGGCCGATTTGTACCAGGTGAGCAAAGCCGCCACGCCGACCATCGCAGCAAAGCCGGCGAGGTTGACGCCGATCTGCATCGGCAGGGTGCCGTAGAACTCCGACAGCACGAAATGCCCGAGCACCGCGAGCAGGATGCCGAGACAGAAGATGTAGAGCGAATGCTGGCCGCACAGGATGACCGGCCGCGTCACCAGCCACTGCAGGAAGCCGCTTTCGGGCCGCACGAAATGCACCGTGGCCAGCGCCAGCGCAAGGAAGTTGAGGAGCCGGAACGGCGCCAGGTTCGTCTTGTCGGTGGTGAAGTTGTACAGCAGCTTCTCGAGAAGCGCCGGGAACGGGTCGTACACCCAATGGATCGCCCAGCTGATGTTGATGACGACGAGCACCGCGGCGACGGTCACGGCGAGCTGCGACAGCCAGGGCGCGTGCGGGAAAGGCCAGCGGCCGCTGACGCGGGCGTGGCCGGCGCTGGCGCCGATGATGAACAGGAACTGCCAGGCGAGCGGGTTGAAGAACCAGACGTGATCGGCGGGATAGGCGGGCGGCGACCAGCCATGCCGCAGCGTCAGCGCGTAGAGCGCCGCCGAGGGCAGCAGCGCCCAAAGCGGTCCGCGCGCCAGGGCGATGAGCACGAGGGGAAAGATGCCGAGCAGCACGATGTAGAGCGGCAGGATGTCGAGGAAGGTCGGCTGGAACTGCAGCAGCAGCGCCTTGATGATGGCGACATGCGGCTCCTGCAGAAAATCGCCGACGCCCATTTCCTCGTTGTACATCGGGTTGTTCACGGCGAGCACGGTGTAGGACACCTCGGCCGTGAAGATGACGAAGAGGAAGATGTGCGCGACATAGAGCTGCCAGACGCGCCGATATACCTGCGCCGTCGCGAACAGCGCGCCCCTTTGGCTCATGGTGCGCCCGTAGACGAGCGCCGCGGTATAGCCGGAGATGAAGATGAACACCTCGGCGGCGTCCGAGAACGCGATCGAGCGCAAGGTGAAGTAGCCGAGGAAATTGTTGGGGATGTGGTCGATGAAGATGAAGAACAGCGACAGCCCGCGGAAGAAGTCGAGGCGCAGGTCGCGCCCCTTGCGCGGGAAGGGATCGACCTCGCCGGCGGGATCCAGCGGCCGGTGGTCGTGGCGGTGATGCAAGTCGTGGACGTGCCGGTGCTCGTGCGCGAACGGCGCATGCTCGTGCCGGTGCCTGTGGCGCTCGGCGAGATGGAGCCATAGGCCCACGCCCATCAGCGCCGCGGCGGCGAGCAGCGTCGCCGTCACCGGCTCGCCGAGCAGCGCCACGGCGAGCACGGCGCCGATGAAGGGAGCCGTCGAGAAATAGGCCATGGTCCGCGCCGTGCCGAGGTGGCGCAGCGCCAGCACGAAGAACACGAGGCTGACGCCGTAGCCGGCGAAGCCGACCGCGCCGGCGACAAGCGCGGTGCCGGCGCCCGGCCACCGCGCGCCCAGCAGCAGGGCGAGTGCGAGATTGACGGCGCCGGCAACGAGGCCCTTCACCGCGGCGATCTGCAGCGGATCGGCGCCGGACAGCCGGCGCGTCAGATTGTTGTCGACGGCCCAGAACAGGCATGCGCCCATGATGGCGAGTGCGCCCTCCCGGCCGGTTCCCACGCCGAGATCCGGCTGCCACGACAGCAGGGCGGCGCCGCCCAGGATCGCCGCTGCGCCGAGCGCGATGCGGCGGTCGACATTCTCGCGGAACGCCAGCCAGGCGATCGCCAGCGTGAACAGGCCCTCGAGATTGAGAAGCAGCGTCGCGGCGGCGGCGTTCGACTGCGCCAGGCCGCGTAGCAACAGGACCGGGGCGATGACGCCACCGGCGATCACCGCCGCGGCAAGCCAGAGCAGGTCGGTGCGGCGTAGCGGCGCCTCCGCCGGTGCGGCGCCGGCAAGCGCGCGCACGCCGCCGATCGCGGCGAGGCCGATGCCGGAGCCGAGATAGAGCAATCCCGCCAGCAGCCACGGCGCCACCTCGCCGAGCAGCAGCTTGGCGAGCGGCGTGCTGGCGCCGAACAGGGCGGCCGCGGCGAGCGCCAGCGGCGCTCCGGGCCCGGTTATGACGGCGCCGCGCATCATGGCTTTGCGCGCTTCATACCACGCGGCCGCGGCGCGGCCAAAGGCAAAGCCCCGGCGGATGCCGGGGCTCGCGCGGCGCAACGCGCGTGCGCCTACCCGCTCAGATCGCGTCGAGCTGGTAGGCGATGTCGTTGTGGATGTTCCAGAGATAGCCGTAATTGGCGGTGCCGACGAGGGCGTAGGCGGTGCCGTGATGGCGCCAATAGAGCAGGTTCACGTCGCCGTGGCGCTCCATTGTCGGAGCGACATCCGGCTTCGAGGTCTTGGCGACGACGACGGTGAGCGGACCCAGCGCCTTGTTGTCGGTGGTGTAGAAGAGCTGTGTCGCGGGCCGTCCCTCGATGATGAGGTAGCGCACGCCCTGGAAGTCCAGACCCCACGGCTTGAGGTTGGGCACGCGGAAATTTTGCGGCAGCTTCTGCCCGGCGGCGACGTCGAAGCCCAGATGATCATCATCCGCGCCGGCATTGACGTAGAGGTTGTGATAGACGGCCGCGTTGTCGAGCCAGCCCGCCGCGGCTGCCTGGTCCGGCGCCGTGGGCTCGTTGGCGACGAAATAGCCGATCCCCGAGCCGACCATGATGCCGAAGATCGAGGCGGCCGCGGCCATGCCGATCCACCAGCGCCGGTCGCCGAAGCGCCGCGCCGTCCGCGTGGCCCGCACCGCCGCGAGATCGACCACCGTGCCGGTCGTCTCGCCGCGCGCGGCGGCGATGAGGCGCTCCGGCACCGGCTCGCGCAGCACCTCGTCCAAGGCGCTGCGCAGCAGCGCCGCGCTCTCGGTCAATTGCGCCGCACGCTCGCGCAGCGCCTCGTCGCGCTCGAGCCAAAGCGCGATCTCGGCGCGCTCGCTCTCGGCAAGCTCGCCGTCGAGATAGGCAACCAGCCTTTCGTCACTCTGCTCCGGCGGCAGCTCCCTGAGCGCGGTGCGCACTTCCTGCAAGGCCAGCCGCGCCTCTATGCGCCGTGCCGGCTCGTCGGTGCCGACATGCATGCCCTGCTCCTCGACCTCCTCGCGCCGTGTGTCCCGCGAGCGCAGCTGATCGATCCATATGGTCTGCACGATACGGAACATCCAGCTATCGAAGCGTGTCCCCTCCTGAAACTGGTGCGCGCGGGTGAGGGCCCGCTCGCACGCCGCCTGGACGAGATCGTCCGCATCGGCTGCGGAGCCGGTCAGTCCGCGGGCGAACCGCCGCAAACGGGGCAGAACGGCGATCAGCTGGTCGCTGACCGGCACGCTCATGGTGCGTAACCCCGGCGGCAGCCGGTCCCTCGCACTGACCTGACGGGATGACAACGGGTATCGATGGGCTTTATTCCCCGGCGGATGGGAGCCGCTGGGCCGGCTTCTCGCGCGACAGTTGACGACAAGAGCCCGCCCCAATGCTGTGCCGGCGCATCTTAGACAGCGGCGGCGATGGTGAAAAGAGCGCCGCCAGCGGGCGCTCCCGGCCAGGCTGCTTGACCGGCTTTTACGAACCGTTAATCGATACCGCGCGCCCGGCCCGGTGTGCGCGGCGAATCGATTTCCCGTCAAACACTTCACAAATTGCCGGCCTCACGTCATTGTGTCGCGCCGCTGCGCCCTCGGGGCGCCGGCGGCCCCGGGGGCAATAAGGACGTCCGTCCGATGAAGATCAGCATCGCGAAGGAACGCCGTGCGCAGGAACGGCGCGTGGCCGCCACGCCGGACACCGCCAAGCGCCTGGTCGGCATGGGGCTCGATGTGGTGGTCGAGAGCGGCGCCGGAGCGGGCGGCTCTTTCCCGGATTCGGCCTATGAGGCGGCGGGCGCGAAGATCGCCGGCGATGCCGCCGCGGCGCTCGGCGCCGGCGACATCGTCCTCAAGGTGCAGCGGCCGCTGCGCCAAGGCGAGGGCGCGATCGACGAAGTGGCGCTGATGAAGCGCGGCGCCGTGCTCATCGGCATGCTGCAGCCGCTGCAGCAACGCGCCGATGTCGAGGCCTATGCCCGCGCCGGGCTCACCGCTTTCGCCATGGAGCTCATCCCGCGCATCACCCGCGCGCAATCGATGGACGTGCTGTCGTCGCAGGCGAACCTCGCCGGATACCGCGCCGTGCTCGATGCCGCGACCGAGTTCGGCCGCGCCATGCCGATGATGATGACGGCGGCCGGTACCATCGCGCCGGCGCGCGTGCTGGTGATGGGCGCCGGCGTCGCCGGGCTGCAGGCGATCGCCACGGCGCGGCGTCTCGGCGGCGTCGTCTCCGCCACCGACGTGCGGCTCGCCGCCAAGGAGCAGGTCGAGAGCCTCGGCGCGACGTTCCTGGTCGTCGACATCGAGGCGATGAAGGCGATGGAGACGGCGGGCGGCTATGCCAAGGAGATGGGCGAGGATTTCGCCCGCCGCCAGCGCGAGCACGTCACCGAGGCGCTGCGCAAGACCGACATCGTCATCTGCACCGCGCTCATCCCCGGGCGCAAGGCGCCGGTGCTGATCACGCGGCAGATGGTGGCGGCGATGCGGCCCGGCTCCGTCATCGTCGACCTCGCCGTCGAGCAGGGCGGTAACGTCGAGGGCAGCGAGTTCGGCGAGACGGTGACGACGGCGAACGGCGTCAGCATCGTCGGCCACGCCAACGTGCCCTCGCG
>WNFI01090395.1_pt1 | contig 22576 bp, 20 predicted proteins | sample 5400471 | NCBI WGS metagenome assembly WNFI01 (sample SAMN13153348, study PRJNA577476) | soil metagenome | isolation source: 100 cm saprolite on Douglas fir-dominated hillslope | place: USA:California | collected 2013-09-17
TCGGCGCAGGGCCCTTATCCGGCGCGACCGGTCAAAGTGGTGATCCCCTATCCGCCGGCGGGCGGTGCCGACACTGTGGGGCGCCTCTTGTTCCAGAAGCTCGGCGAGATGTGGGGCGCGCAATTCGTGATCGATAACCGCGGCGGCGCTGGGGGCACGATCGCAGCCGCCGCCGTGGCCAAGGCGGAGCGCGACGGCTACACCATCATGTACGACGCCACCGCGCATTCGGTGAACCCGTCGCTTTACGCCAACCTGCCGTATGACACGGTCAAGGATTTCCAGCCGGTTTTCCTGGGCGCGATCATCACCAATCTCTTGCTCGCCAACAAATCGGTGGAGGCGCAGAGCGTCGCCGACGTCATCGCGCTCGCCAAGGCGACTCCCGGCGGGCTCGACTGGGCGTCTTCCGGCAACGGCACAGTGCAACACCTCGCGCTCGAAATGTTCAGACATCGCGCCGGCATCAAGCTCAATCATATTCCCTATCGCGGCGGCGGCCCGGCGCTCAACGATCTCATCGGCGGGCAGGTGAAGTTTTTTTTCTCCAACGCCGCCGCCTCGATCGGGCACGTGCAGGCGGGCACCATCAAATGCCTCGCGCATACCGGCCGCGGCAGGCTCGCGGCGCTTCCCGACGTGCCGGCGCTCGCGGAAACGCTTACCGGATTCGAAGCCTACGAGTGGCAGGGATTGTTTGTGCCCGCCAGCACGCCCGCCGAGATCGTGCAAAAGCTCAATGCCGGGCTGAACGCGGTGCTGCGACAGCCCGACATCGTCGAGCGTCTCAAGCAGCTCAACGTCGAATTCCGCGAGAATACGCCCGAGGAGTTTCGCGCCTTCGTAGCGGCGGAAATCGAGAAATGGGGGCGAGTGGTGCGCGAAGCCAATATCAGGCTGGGATAGTTGCCTCCCAACGGCCGGCCCGTCCGGCTGTGGCTGAAACGTCAGTGAGGAGCGCCGCGGAGAGAAGCAGGCGAAAGGTCACCGATGCCTGGCGGACAACGGAGCCATGCGCGGCACAGATTTTGATCGCGCGCTGAATGGGTGGCTTCCGCATCCGGGCTTATGATAGAGCACTCTGCGTGTGATTTCAGTGCAAGGGACGACGCCCATGATCGATGTCTATTATTGGACCACGCCCAACGGCCACAAGGTCACGATCTTTCTCGAGGAGACCGGCCTACCCTACAACATCATGCCGGTGAATATCGGTAAGGGCGAGCAGTTCAAGTCGCAGTTCCTGGCCATCTCTCCCAACAACCGAATTCCCGCCATCATCGATCACGCACCGGCCGGCGGAGGCGAGCCGATTGCAGTTTTCGAGTCCGGGGCGATCCTGCTCTATCTTGCCGAGAAGACCGGTCGTTTCCTGGCAAAGGATCTGCGCGCGCGCACCGACGCGATCCAGTGGCTGTTCTGGCAGATGGGCAATCTCGGCCCGATGGCCGGCCAGAACAATCACTTCAGCAATTACGCGGTGGATAAAATTCCCTACGCCATCGACCGCTACCGCAACGAGGTCAACCGGCTCTACGGCGTCCTCAACAAGCAGCTGGCGGATCGCAATTTCGTCGCCGGCGAGTACTCGATCGCCGACATGGCGATTTATCCTTGGATCGTGCCCTACGAACGGCAGGGGCAGAACATCGCCGACTTCCCGCACCTCAAGCGCTGGTTCGAAACGATCCGCGCCCGGCCCGCGGTCGAGCGCGCCTACGAAAAGGCGAAGGCGGTGAACCCCAACGTGGGCGGCATCCGCACCCCGGAGGAGCGCGCGATCCTGTTCGGGCAGACCGCGGCCTCGGTCGAGCGCGCCGCCGCACAAGCGAGATAATAATTCCGGACGCGAAATTCTAACTCGTCATTCCGGGGCGCGGGAGAAGCCCGCGAACCCGAAATCCATAACCAGGGCCTGTGGTTATGGATTGCGGCTCCTCGCCGCTATCGCGGCTCGGCCGGAACGACGAACTGGCCAGGTTTTCCATCACGCCAGATGCGGAATCTTCGGCCGCTCGCCGCGCGCCTTGCCGGTGATCGGCGGTCGCGGCAGTTTCGGCTGGCCACGTTCCATGACGAAGGTGTGCTCGAGCGAATACCACGGCCCTTTGACGTCGGCGGCGGGCGCCTTCTCGTTCTCGTGGCGCACATAGTTGCCGATGAGATGGCGCGTAACGCCGAATTGCACGTCGGTATCGATGAACTTGTCGTCCTGGACGTAGAGCTGCGAGATCAAAGTCTTGAACCCCTCCTTGCAGGCAAGGAAATGAAGATGTGCGGGGCGCATATTGTGCCGGCCTTGCGCGCGCAAGAGATCGCCGGTCGGCCCGTCGATGGGGATCGGATAGCCCGCGGGCTTGACGCTGCGAAAGCTGATGCGGCCGTCCGCGTCGGTGAAAAATTTGCCGCGCAGGTTCATGTCGGCCTGGCCAGGGTCCTGGTTCTCATAGAAGCCGTCGGGCGATGAGTGCCAGACATCAACCTCCACGCCCACGATCGGGTTGCCCTTCGCGTCGCGGAAAGCGGCATTGACGAACAGCGCCGGCCCCGGCGTGGGCGAGCGCACGATCGAGCCGCCGTTCGGCGTCACCGGCGAATGCATGCGCCAGAACGGCCCAAGCATGTTGTGGTCGGTTTCCGTCGTCCCCTGGTTGCCATGATTGAGCAGGCAGATCAGCGCCGACAGTCCGAGTGAGCCCGCCATCAGCACCGCTTCGTTGTGGGAGTCGTTGCTGTGCTTGCCGATTGTAATGACGTAGGCCATGGCAGCGTGGAACTCCTCCTCGGTCAGCCTCGTCTCGCGCACGAAGTCGTGCAGGTGACGCACGAAGGCGGCCATGATCTCTTTGAATCTTGCATCGTGAGCCCGCTGCAGTTCCGACAGGACCGCGATGGTGACGTCTTTTTGGTTTTCGATGATCATGGGTCGCCTCTTGTCTGCGTGCGCGAGCCTCGTGCGCGCTGCCGCCCGGATGCGCCGGAAAGATAATCCAGGATGGACGCGCGAGACAGCGGCCCGTGAGCCGTCGCTCGCCATTGTCGTCCCGGCCAAGGGAGGGCGAGCCGGGATCCATGACCCCTGTCGGTGATCATGGGTCCCCGCTTTCGCGGTGACGACCGGCTTTCAATATTAGAGATTACCCCGTCTTATGAGGTCTAGTGATTTGGCTCGCCGCCGAGGAAGCCCGCAATCTTCCAGCTACCCCCGTCCTTGAGGTAGCACAATTGCTCGCCGCCGATGGGCAGGATGGTGTCGATCGGCACATAGCCGGCGGTGCCGGCGGCGGTGAGCACTTTGGCAAAGGTGGCGAGCACCGCGTTGGCAGGCGAGTCATCGGGAAGGACGCGAACCAGGTAAAGACCGAGCCTGTCGACCACCGCGGCATCCTGTTTTGCCGCCGCGCGCACTTCGATGCCGTCGCGGATCGGAAACGCCCAGTCGGCGGCGTCGGTATGGGTTGCGTTGGCCAGCTCGTCGGCGGCCCGCTCGTCGAAGGTGGGCTCGGCCGGCGCGCAGAACACGCCTTGGTGCTGTGGATCGGCCATGGCGGTCGTCTCCGCGGCATAGGCCGCAAGCGATTCCCAGCCGAACCCGTCCGCCCCGTCGAGGCTGAGCGCTTTGCTCAGGTTGTCGATGGGCGACTTTTGCTTGTCGGCGATGTCCTTGTCTTCCGGTATCCAGAAGAAGTTGGCTGCCACTATCCGCGCGAGCGCGGCGCGATCCTTGTTCTTGGCAATCTCGGCGAGCTGGTCGCGAAACGTCCCGAAGGTCGGGTCGTTGACCGCGGGCGGCAGCGTGATAGGCACGGGCTTGTATGGTCCGAGCACCGGCGCAGGCGCCTGCGCCGGTGGTTGTGCCGGCGGCTGCGCTTGGGCCATGACGGGCATGGGCGCGAGCGCGCCCGCGATCGTGAGTGCAGCCGCGACGATGTGCGTGGACGAGAGGCGTGGACGCCGCATCGCGATTTCTCCCAGGTTCCAAGCGCTACATTAGCGTTGGATTTAGCCCGCTCTACGGCAAGAAAAAAGGGGTTTCGGACTGAGGCCGCGAGCGAAGGGTGGGACGGCGCAAGTGCGGGCGATGCTGCGCAACCGCGGCGCGGCCGGGTGCCGCAACGCATCGGTCTGAAAGCGCAGGAGAAAAGGCGGCTCCGACCGCGGGGCGAATGCGGCCGGAGCCGCCGGCCATAACCAACGCGCACGCTACAATTTACGACAAAGATATGCGGAGGGCATGTCCTTGAACGCAGCCGCATATATCGGGCGCGTGTTACAGCAGCATGACGCGTTGGCCGGCTGTGGGAAACGATCGCGATGCCCGACCTCGCTCTGATTGCAACGGTGGCAATCTTCATCGCGACATATGCAGTCGTCGCGGTCGGCAAGGTTCCCGTTTATCGCATATCGCATCGATCGCGCAGGCGCGGCGTTGCTTGGCGGCAGCCTCATGCTCGTCATCGGCGTCTTGACGCCGCAGGAGGCTTATCGCGCCATCGATTTCGACACCATCACGCTCTTGCTCGGCATGATGATCGTGGTGGCCAACCTGCGCGTTTCCGGCTTCTTCCGCCTGGTTACAGAGTGGATCGCAACGCATGTCCGCCGTCCGTTCGCGTTGCTGGTGGCGATCGTGCTGGCATCCGGCACTCTCTCCGCCTTCTTGGTGAATGACACCTTCAGTGTCGGCGCACCACTGAGGGTGATGACGATCCTGATCGGGCTGCTGCTGTTGTGAATCTGCCCTTCCAATTTGTCATCTCACGGCCACGATTACGAAAGGCAGACTGCCGCAGCCTTGACTTTGCCGCCGCGGACGGTGTTGCTGCCACGCAGCGGCCTCGCAGCCCGTCGAGAGGACGGCATGGCCCTTGATCCGAAAGCGCAAGCTGCGCTCGCATTGCACCGGTTTGGCCTCGGTCCACGCGCCGGATCGATCGCGAGCATGGCGTCGGACCCGCGCGGGGCACTGCTGGCCGAATTGGATCGCGCAGGCGCCGGCCGGATCAACAATCCGGATTTGTTGACGAGCGGCGCCGCCGCGCGCGCCGCATTCGCCTATCAGCAGGCGCAGCGCGCGGCGCGGCAGGCGGATGCCGCGCTGGACGCTGAGATCGGTTTTGTCGAGCGGCTCGTCTGGTTCTGGTCGAACCATTTCTGCGTGTCGGCGGACAAGGGTAATGTACGGCAGATTTGCGGCGCCTACGAACGCGAAGTCATCCGCGCCAACGTGCTCGGGCGCTTCGGCGACATGCTGCTTGCCGTCGAATCCCATCCTGCGATGCTCTTTTATCTGGACAATGCGCGCTCGATCGGCCCCGCCTCCATGGCCGGGGTGCGGCAGAAACGCGGGCTCAACGAGAATCTAGCCCGCGAGATCCTCGAGCTGCATACGCTCGGGGTGCGCACGGTTTATACCCAGGACGACGTCACCAGCTTCGCCAACGTGATCACAGGCTGGAGCGTTGTGCCGTTTCGCCAGGACTTCGTGCGCGGCGGCGAGTTCATTTTCAATCCGCGCATGCATCAGCCCGGCCCACAGACGGTGATCGGCACGAACTATCCCGGGGCAGGCGTGGAGCAGGGACGCGCCGTGCTCGCGGTGCTCGCCCGGCATCCGGCGACGGCCAAGCACGTGGCCAGCAAGCTCGCGCGCCATTTCGTCGCTGATGAACCACCGCCCGCGCTCGTCGAGCGGCTGGCCAAGCGCTTTCTCGCCACACAAGGCGATTTGAAAGAAATGGCGAAGGCGCTGGTCGCCGCACCCGAGGCCTGGGAAGCCCCGCGTACCAAGCTCAAGCGTCCCGGCGAATGGGTCATTGCGGCCCTGCGCGCCGTGGGCGCGGCGCCCGTCGAGATCGGCCCGGTGATGCAGGCGCACAACCTGTTGGGCGAGCCGTTGTGGCGGCCGTCAGCGCCCAAGGGCTTCGTCGACGAAAGCGCACCATGGCTCGATGGGCTGGCGCAACGCCTCGACATTGCCAACCAATTTGCCCGCCGCTTCGGCGCAGAGGCCGATCCCCGAGACGCGCTCGAAGAAGCGCTTGCACCGCTCGCCTCGACCGAAACGCGGGAAGCCATCACGCGCGCCGAGAGCCGCCCGCAGGCACTCGCGCTTCTGTTCATGGCGCCCGAGTTCCAGCGCAGATGATGCGCCCGCGATTGAACAGGTGAGCCGATGACAAACCTCCATGCCGCGACCCGCCGTGAACTGCTCATCGCCTCCGGCACGCTGTTTGCCTGGGCCTATCTGCCGAAGCTCGCGCGCGCGGAAGGCCGCGATCCGCGCCTGCTGGTCATCGTGCTGCGCGGCGCGCTCGATGGGCTGGCGGCGGTCGCGCCCGTCGGCGATCCGGACTGGCCCGCGCTGCGCGGCAATAACGCGCTCACCCTCGACGGCAAGCCGGCCGCGCTACCGCTCGACTCTTTCTTTGCGCTCAATCCCGCGATGCCCAACCTGCATCGTCTCTACACGTCCGGCGCGGCGGCGATCGTGCATGCCGCGGCGACGCCTTATCGGGAACGCTCCCATTTCGACGGCCAGGACGTGCTGGAGAGCGGCCTGCCCAAGCCAGGCGCGGCCGACAGCGGCTGGCTCAATCGGGCGCTTGCCTCGTTGCAACCGGCGGGCCGCGCCGGCAGCTCGCGCGATGCCTTCGCGATCGGACCCATCGCACCGCTGGTCGTGCGTGGCCCGGCGCCGGTCCTCTCATGGACGCCGCGGCGACTGCCCCCGGCGAGCGGTGACACGGTGATGCGGCTGATCGAACTCTATCGCCATACGGATCCAGTCCTCGCCCGCGCGCTGGAGGAGCGCATGGGTCTTGCGACCATCGCACGCGCCGGGGGCATGGACGGCGAGCAGCCGCGCCCCCCTGCGGCGGGGCAACTGCGCGCCTATTTCGCGGAATCGGCCGGTACGGCGGCGAAGTTTCTGGCGCGTCCGGACGGGCCCCGCATCGGCGCGCTCGCCTTCGACGGCTGGGACACCCATGCCGCCGAAGGCGCGATGAACGGGCGGCTTGCAACTTTGCTGAGCGCGCTCGATGGCGCGGTTGCCGCAATCGAGACGGAAATGAACGACGCTTGGCGCGAAACGGTCGTCGCGATCATCACCGAGTTCGGCCGCACGGCGCGCATCAACGGCACCGACGGCACCGATCACGGCACCGCGACGGTAGCGTTGCTCGCCGGCGGCGCGCTCAAAGGCGGGCGCGTCATCGCCGACTGGCCAGGGCTGAGGCCGGCCAAGCTCCATGAGGGGCGCGACCTCAAGCCGACCACCGATCTGCGCGCGGTCCTCAAGGGTTTGCTCAAGGACCACCTGCGCGTCGAGCCCGCCGTGCTCGCGACCAAGGTGTTTCCGGACAGCGCCACGGTGAAGCCGATGCCGGGACTGCTGCAGCAGGCATAGCGCAGGTAAAGTCGCGGTTGCGGCAACTTCTCCCGCCTCTGCGCCGGAGAGCGCCCGCACCACGCCTGCAGCAAATCCGCTCTAGCTCTGACCGGCGGTGCGAAAAGCCTTCGCAAAGGCATTGAGATCGGCGGCCGCGAGATCGGAGACCGCCCAATAGGCGAGGCCGTTCTCGGTCCAGGACACAATATTATAGCCCGCGATCTGCTCTGGCGGTATCGGAGCCGCCCGGCCGAGTGGGAGCGCGCTGAGGCTGATTAGGTGCTGGCGATGGCGATAAACGAGCGTCGGCACCGGAGTGCGTCCGACGACGTCGATGCGGCCGCCGACCAGGGGAAAGCCCTCGCTGGAGAGATCGACGACGCGTGGTGCCTCGGGAATGCGGCCGCTGAACCACGGCTTCACCGTGTGCTGGTCGGACGATCCCACATCGACCGGCTGCGGCGCCATGAGAGCGCGCAGGTGGTTGCCCACGATCATATCGGCATCGCCTGGGCCGGGGGAGAGCACAAGCCAAGTGGCGCCGCTACCGAGGAATGCCGCCACCGCGACCGAGGCGGCGAGCGCGCGCCAAGACGGATGCGAAGCGGCACGCGTCCAAGATGGATGCGAAGCGGTACGCGCGGGCCGCAAACCGAGTGCGGCCTCGACGCGGCGCGCGAGGCCCGGCGGCGCGCTCTCGCGCGGCAGCTGCTGCGCAATCGCCCGCCGCAGCGCCTCGATCCGCTCGCGTTCGGCTGCCAGCGACGGATCGGCGGCGAGCTGCCGCTCGACCTCGAGCGCGTGAGCAGGATCGAGCTCGCCATCGACATAGGCGTGAACGAGCAAGCGCGGATCGCCGGAAGGTGTCATCAGCCGCCCTTCGCTTCATCCGTTGCAACGCGCTCCATCAGCCGCCGGCGCGCACGTGCAAGCCGCGACATGACGGTGCCGATGGGTACTTTGGTCACTTCAGCGATCTCCCGATAATCGAGTCCCTGGACGTCACGCAGCACCAGCGTTTCTCGAAATAGCACCGGCAGGTCTGTAATCGCGGCCTCGAGACGTCGCGCGTCGGCCTTGGCGATCAGCGCCGCCTCCGGCGTCTGCGGCCCCTCTCCGGAAGCGCCTCCGCCCTTCGCCTGCTGCTGCTCGATGGATTCGAGATCGTCCACCACAAGCAGCGCCGCCGAGCGGTTCTTTCCCAACCAGGTATAAGCGGCGTGGCGCACGATGGTTAAGACCCAGGCGCGGGCATTGACCCCGGCAAAGCCGGCGATCCCGCGGAACGCGCGCAGGCAGGCCTCCTGCACCACATCCTCGGCGTCGGCCCGATTTCCCGTGAGCCAGCGCGCGAGCGCGTATGCGTCGGCCAGATGCGGCGTCACCACGCGGGCGAAGCGCGCCTGGTCGTCCTCGCTCTTCAGGCTTGCCATGCTCGAAGTGCACCGCCGCAATCATACCAGTCAAGATCGGCCATTCACCGGCTTTATTCCCGAGAATTCAATCGTTTTCACCGGCTCGGCGGCCCGGCCGCCAGCAGGCGCAAACCTCCTTTAGGCGGCTGTCCGTTCGCCCGCTCGGATCTCGGCGTCGAGGAAGCCGCCCGACTGGCGGCGCCACAATGCGGCGTAATGGCCCCCATGGCGCAACAGCTCCTCATGCGAGCCCTGCTCGACGATATGGCCGCGCTCGAGCACGATCAGGCGGTCCATGCGGGCGATGGTGGAGAGCCGGTGCGCGATGGCGATCACGGTCTTGCCCGTCATGAGCGTGCCCAGACTCGATTGAATGGCGGCCTCGACCTCGCTGTCGAGCGCCGAAGTGGCCTCGTCGAGCACAAGAATCGGTGCGTTTTTGAGGATCACGCGAGCGATAGCGACTCGCTGGCGCTGCCCGCCCGACAGCTTCACGCCGCGCTCACCCACCTGCGCCGCGTAGCCGCGCCGCTGCTTCCAGTCCTCGAGCTCGCGGATGAACTCGTCGGCGTGGGCGAGCTTCGCCGCCCTGATGATCTCGGCATCGCTCGCCTGGGGTCGGCCGTAACGGATGTTGTCGCGGATCGAGCGGTGCAGCAACGAGGTATCCTGGGTGACGACGGAGATTTGCGCGCGCAGGCTCTCCTGCGTGACAGCGGCGATGTCCTGGCCGTCGATCAGGATCCGGCCGCTTTCGAGGTCGAAAAAGCGCAGCAGCAGATTGACGAGCGTCGACTTGCCGGCGCCGGAACGGCCGATCAGGCCGATCTTCTCCCCGGGGCGCACGATCAGGGTCAGGCCCTCGATGACGCCGCTCTGGCGGCCATAGCCGAAGCGCACGTCCTCGACTCGGATCTCGCCGCGCGTGACCTTCAGCGCCGCAGCATCAGGCCGGTCGGTGAGCGTGATCGGCCGGGCGATGGTCATCATCCCTTCCTGGATCACCCCGACGTTCTCGAAGATCGACGTCACTTGCAACGCGACCCAGCCGCCGATGTTCACAATCTGCCACGCCAGCGGCAGCGCCATGGCCACCGTTCCAACCTCGACGCTGCCCCGCGTCCATAACACGAGCGCAAGCGCGCCGGTGCTGGTCAGCATGGTCGCGTTGAGCGAGGACAGGCAGAAGCTGAACAGCGTGTTGAGGCGCAGCGAGCGATAGAACAGGCCAGTGTGGTGATCGATCGCATCGCGCACATAGGCGTCCTCCTCGCGCGCGCGGGCAAACAATTTCACCGTGAGGATGTTGGTGTAGCTGTCGACGATGCGCCCGGTCAGCAAGGAGCGTCCCTCCGAGACCTCCTTGGATCGGTCGCGCATGCGCGGAACCAATACGCGCAGCAGCAGCAGATATCCGAGAAACCACAGCGCCATCGGCAGCGCCAGGACCGGCTCGGCGGATGCGAGCAGAATGAGCGCGCTTGTGCCGTAGACCAGGATGTACCAGACGCTGGTGAGCAGCGCGACCAGCGTCTCGCGGATCGCGGGTCCCGTCTGCATCACCCGGTTCGCGATCCGGCCGGCGAAGTCGTTCTGGAAGAACGCCCAGGACTGGCGCATGAGGTACCAGTGGTTCTGCCACCTGATCCGATTCGATACGTTGGCCGAGATCGCCTGGTTGGCGATCAAGTTCTGCGCCGTGAGCGCGAGCGGCCGCGCGATCAGCAGCACCAGCGCCATGCCCAAGAGGTGGGGCCAGAATTTCGCAAACAGCTCGTGCGGCTCGCCTGCGGTGATCAACGTGACGATCCGCCCCATGAACACGGGAACGGTCGAGTCGAGCAGCGCCACCACCAATGGCGTCTGACCGCCTCGCTGCATTGATCGGATGCGGGCGGGTAGAGAAGCTTCGTGTCGGGACTATGACATGCAGGCCCTGCCACATTGTTGTTGTCGTTTCCGCGAAAGCGGAGACCAATATTCCAGAGTCTGTGGTTATCGGTCACCGCTTTCGCGGGGATGACAACAGCTAGAGCCAAGCGCGGCCGTGGATCGTCACTTAGCAGGGGCGAGGCGGAGAATGCGACCCGAGCTACTGTCGGTGGCGAGCCACAGCGCGCCGTCCGGCCCCTCGCGCACGTCGCGGATACGTTCCCGCAGTTGTTGCAACAGAGGTTCCTCCCTGACAACGGTATCGCCGTCGAGTTCCAGCCGCACCAGCATTTGGCCGGCCAGCGCGCCAAGAAACAGGCTGCCGCGCCACGCCGCGAACAAATCACCGCTGTAGAAGGTCATTCCCGACGGAGCGATTGACGGCACCCAATATTTTAGCGGCTGCTCCATGCCGGCTTTGTGCGTGCTCTCGTGAATCTTGGCGCCGCTATAGTCGATGCCGTAGCCGATCACCGGCCAGCCATAATTCTTTCCCTTCTCGATGATGTTGACCTCATCGCCGCCGCGCGGTCCATGCTCGTGCTCCCACAGCTTGCCGGTCACGGGGTGGAGCGCGAGGCCTTGCGGGTTGCGGTGGCCGTAACTCCAGACCTCCGGCTTGGCCGCCGCGCTGCCGACGAAAGGATTGTCCGCAGGAACCGAGCCATCCGGCCGGATGCGGATGATCTTGCCGAGATCGTTGCCCAGATTCTGCGCCTGGTCACGGGTGGTGAAATGTTCGCCCATTGTGAGAAAGAGATTGTCGTCCGGCGTCTGCACGATGCGGCAGCCGAAATGATTGCCGCTGGAGAGCGGACCTGCCTGGCGGAAGATCAGCTCGACTGCCTCCAGTCGGGGCGTGCCTTCGTCGAGGAGCCGAGCGCGGGCGAGCGCGGTGCGTGCGCCTTCCGTCCTGGGCGATGATGCGCATGCGCCCGGGGCGTTCGGTGGTCAGCATGCGACGGTCAGGCAGGAAAGCGAGTGCCCAAGGATGAGCGAGCCCCTTGGCCGCGGTCTGCACGACGAAATCGCCGGCGGAAGAATGAAAAACTTGGCCGCCAGCGGGGGCGCAGCCGACTGCAACGAGCGCGCCCGCGCACATCAGGGCGGACCATCTCATGCAATGCTCCCTGCGCGCCGCGCCGAGCTGCGGGCGTCAATTCGTGTCGCGCTGATCGGCCAACCATGCGTTCCCGCCGATCTTCCAGCAAGCCTGTGGTGCTTCACATCGGTGTGACAGCATTATTCACTTTCCCGCCCGTCCACCGCGTGTCATCGTTTGCAGAAATCCGTCTGGCGAACAGGCGAGGATAGCGATGAAGATGATCGCGATTGCCACGGCGATTGCCCTCGCAGTCGGCGGCGCTCCCGTCGCCTACGCGCAAAGCTATCCATCGCATCCCATCACCATCATTGTGCCGTTCCCCGCCGGCGGGCCGACGGATACACTCGCGCGTATTTTGAGCGAGCGCATGCGAGTCTCGCTCGGCCAGCCAGTGATCATCGAGACCGTAACCGGCGCCGGTGCGAGCATCGGCGTCGCGCGCGCCGCGCAAGCGGCGCCCGACGGCTATACCCTCAGCATCGGCAATTGGACGAGCCACGTCGGAGCCGGCGCCATGTATCCGGCGGCGCACGATGCGGTGTTGGAGTTGCAGCCGGTGTCGCGCGTCAGCGCCACGCCACTGATGATCATCGGCAAGAACGCGCTGCCGCCGAAGAACGCGCAAGAGCTGATCGCTTGGCTCAAGGCGAATCCGGGCAAGGCATCGGCCGCAACTGTGGGGGCCGGCAGCGGGGCGCATATCTGCTTGCTCTACTTCGAGCAGAAGACCGGCACGAGTTTTCAGCTCGTTCCCTACCGCGGCGGCGCGCCGGTGATGCAGGATCTCGTGGCGGGGCAGATCGACTTTTTTTGCGCCGAGGCTTCGCAAACCCTCTCGTTCCTGCGCAGTGGCGCGATCAGAGCCTTCGCCGTAATGTCGAAAGAGCGCTGGCCCGCCGCGCCCGATGTGCCGACCATGGATGAGGTCGGGGTGTCCGGAATGTACATTTCATTCTGGAACGGCCTGTGGGTGCCCAAAGGCACGCCGCGGGACATCGTCGCCAAGCTCAACGGCGCGGTCGTGGATGCGCTGGTCGATCCGACCGTGCGGCAGCGGCTCACCGAGCTTGGGCACGTCATTGCGACGCGGGAGGAGCAGACGCCGGAGGCACTCGGCGCCTTTCATCGGGCCGAGATCGAAAAATGGTGGCCGATCATCAAGGCGGCGAACATCAAACCGGAGTGAGGAACCTATAACAACACTGCCGCGCGTGCATGACGCGCGGCAGTGCCTCCCCCGATCCCCCGCCCAAACTGATTAGTTGCGCCGCGGAACGGCGGCCCTTATCGCGGCGACCGCGCCGATCGCGGCGAACAGCAAGCCCATGCACAGCGCAATCGAGACCGGCAGACCGTCGCCTGTGCCGACGGCAGCCATGACATCGGCGCGCGCGAACCCGATTGAAACGGCGGTGACGGCGACAGCGGTCGATAACGCGAGCGCGGCCGTGATGATCAATTCGACGAGCGCGATGGGGCGCTGCCTCGGCGCGCAGCCCTGGCGGCTCTCGCGCTCACATGCGCTGCGCCGGACTAACGTCTTGGGCATCTCAATCTCCTCGAATCAGTCGAGCAATTTGTTGCGGCCGATGCCGGCGCCTGTTCGGCCGGAGTTGGGCGAAGGCTTTGGTTAAGAAGGGCAAATTTGTGTTTTTGGTTAACGAACGGTTAACGGCCTTCCGCTTCGCATGTGGCCGCAAGCGCCAACCGCTCACTCTTGCGTCGTTCCCGCCCAAGCGGGAACGCATAACCACAGGTCAGTGATCATGTGTCCCCACTTTCGCGGGAACGACGACAGAGAAATGGACACGCGTCGGCTTATTCCCCGAACTAGTGGCTGCCCGCGCGTTTATTCCGCCGCCACCACGTTCGCGGGCTGCCAATCCATCAGGATATGCCCCGGCTGGGCCTTCACGCGCTCGAGCCACGCGCGGATCGCGGGAAAGCTCGCGAGATCGAAATCGCAGGCATGCGCGAGATGGGTATAGGCATAAAGCGCGATGTCGGCGACGGTGTAGCGGTCGGCCACGAAATAACGGTGGTGCTTGAGGTGATGCTCCATCACGGCCAGCGAGCGGTATCCTTCTTCGATCCAGTCCTCGAGCGCGTGCTGCTGCAGCTCGCGGCCGCCTTTGACCAGCGCGAGCCAGAAATAGGCGGCGCCGATATTGGGCTCGATGCTGTGCTGTTCGAAGAACATCCATTGCAGGGCTTCGGCGCGATCGATCCGGTGCTCGGGCCGCAGCGGCGTTCGGCTCACCAAGTGCCATAGGATCGCGTTCGATTCGGCGAGGTAGCGGCCGGGTGCGGCTTCGAGCAGCGGCACCTGGCCGTGCGGGTTCTTGGCCAGGAACTCCGGCGTGCGGCTCTCGCCTTTGAGGATATCAATCTCGACCAGCCGGTAGGGGATTCCGAGTTGGGCGAGCGCGAGGCGCACCTTATAGCTGTTGCCCGATCGCTGCATCGAATAGAGCGTATACATCGCCTTCCCTCCGGCGGTGCTCCTCCGCCGTGTCTTTCGACGGCTTAACCCATCACGACGGCAATCTCATGACGCTATTGGGCTGCGACGAGCGGTCGCTGACTACCGCAATGGCGACGCGCAGTTCACATCTGCTGCCGCGTCCGTGAGGCGCAGAAAATCATTTCTGGCGTCATTCGGCCGCCACGCGATGGGCGCGGGCATGCGCGACGAGAGCATCGTCCTCCACCGGCACGATCGGTGCAAAGTCGCGGTGTGCGATCCATTCGGGGCGGGTGAATTTGGTGATGTGGTTGGAGACGGCGCACAGCCGCGTCACCGTCTCCGCATCTAGCGTCCAAAGCGGGTAGGAGGTCGTGTTCGTATCGTGGCCGGCTGCGAGCGTGCCGTGTTTGTGGCTCTTCGGAATGAACATCAGCGGGCCGTTGATGGGCAGAACCTCGTCGAGGAAGATCGAGATATTCATTGCGCGCGGCGTGGGCATGCCGTCGTCGCGCGCCCAGGTGCCGTAATCCTGGTGCCATTGCCAGACATCGCCCTCGAAGGCTGCCTTGGCGTTGATCTTGAACTGGTGGACGTAGACGCCTTCCCCGAACAACTGCTGCAGGGGCTCAACCAGACGCGGGTGATGCGCCATCAGTCGGAAGGCCTCATTGTAAGTATGGGCGGCGAAAGCGGTCCGCGGGGCGCCGGTTTTCTCGCGCCACACCTCCTGACGGTTGGTTCTGAAAATATTATCGGCCTCGCTGCGCAGAAGCGCGACCTCCTCCTCGGTGAAGCAATTCGGAAAAAACAGGTAACCCTGCTCGTCGAAGGTCTTGATCTGCTCGGATGTAAGCTTCATGGCGTCCTCCCGGGGACTTCGTGGCGGGCAGTCTAACGGCGGGCGGGGCCAAAATCACGTGCCGCTGTGTTCCGGGCGATCACACCGGTGTGTGCATCCAGATTGAGACTTGCCGGCGGCGGCGGCCCCTATTAGGAAGCTCGCGCCCGGCAACCGGAGATTCTCATGCCCCTGCTCGCAGAATCGCTCAAGCGCATCAAGCCGTCCGCCACCATTGCGGTTACGGACAAGGCGCGGGCGCTCAAAGCCGCTGGCCGCGACGTGATTGGATTGGGGGCCGGGGAGCCGGACTTCGACACGCCGGAGAATATCAAACGCGCCGCCATCAAGGCGATCGAAGGCGGCAAGGCGGCGAAGTACACCGCGGTCGACGGAATTGCGGAACTCAAAGCCGCCATCGCGCGCAAGTTCAAGCGCGAGAACGGCCTCGATTACAAGCCGAGCCAGATCATCGTCGGCACCGGCGGCAAGCAGGTGCTGTATAACGCGCTCGTCGCGACGGTTGATCCGGGCGACGAGGTGATTCTCGCGGCGCCCTATTGGGTGAGCTATCCCGAGATGGTCATGCTCGCCGGCGGGGAGCCGGTCGGCGTGCCCACGACGCTCGAGTCGGGTTTCAAGATGACCGCCGCGGCGCTCGAGCGCGCGATCACGCCGAAGACCAAATGGGTGCTGCTCAATTCTCCGTCGAATCCGACCGGCGCGGCCTACACTATTGCATGACCGGCTGGCGCATCGGTTACGCCGGCGGGCCCGAGCCGCTGATCAAGGCAATGGCGATGATCCAGTCGCAGTCGACCTCGAATCCGACGGCGGTGTCGCAATGGGCGGCGGTCGAGGCGCTCGATGGACCGCAGGATTTTATCGCCAAGCACAACGCCATCTTCAAAGAGCGGCGCGACCTTTGCGTGTCGATGCTCAACCAGGCGCGCGGCATCCAATGTCCGAAGCCGGAGGGCGCGTTTTACGTCTATCCGTCTTGTGCCGGGGCAATCGGCAGAACTGCGCCGACCGGTCATAAGCTCGTCACCGACGAGGATTTCGTCACCGAGCTGTTGGAGGCCGAAGGCGTGGCGGTGGTGCAGGGCACGCCGTTCGGGTTCGGTCCCGCGTTCCGCATCTCGTATGCGACCAAGACCGAGGACGTGGAGGAAGCATGCCGGCGCATCCAGCGCTTTTGCGGCAACTTGACATGATGATCACGATCTTGCGTAAGGTCGGCCGGTGACGCGCAACCCGATCGGGCTTGTGCGGTCAAGCAAAAGGAGGGTCCATATGTTTCGTTCTGCCGTCGGGGCAGCAGCCCTGGCGCTCGCTGTTGCGTGCGCCGATCCAGCGGCCGCCCAGCGCGTGCGGGCCGGTGTCCTGACTTGCGACATCTCGGCCGGCATGAGCTTCATCATCGGCTCGCAGAAGGCGGTCGCCTGCACATTCGCGCCCGAGCCACCGGGACCGCAACAGGTCTACAACGGCTCGATCAGCAAGTTCGGGCTGGATATCGGTGCGACCGGCGGCGGGGTTATGGTGTGGGCCGTGTTCACGGACAGCATCGCGCCTCCTGGCCCGGGCTTTCTCGCCGGTGACTATTTCGGTGCGACAGGTCAGGTCACGGTCGCCGCGGGTCTCGGCGCCAACGTTCTCATCGGCGGTTCCAATAGTACGGTCGCATTGCAGCCGGTTTCGGTCTCCACTTCGGTCGGACTCAACCTCGCAGTGGGTGTGGCGGAACTACATCTGCGCTCCGGCCCCTGATCAGGGTGCAGTTCTGCGCAATCACGGCCGCCCTCGAGGCGGCCGTTTTCATTGGGATGAAGCGTCTGTCGTTCTACGCGCTTTGCCGTCGTGCGTGGGACACCGGCGCCTCTTGCCAAGTCCCCCTTCGGCCTGAAACGATGGCTCAAACGGTCTCACAGAACGGGCCGTATCTCGCTCGTTATCGGAGGCGCAGAATGGCACAGAACGGCACACGGGCTACGGGTCCACGGTGCATCGCGCTGGTGGGCCCGTTCCAGAGCGGCAAGACGACGCTGCTCGAGGCGATTCTCGCGCGCACCGGCGCGATCCAGCGTCAAGGCACGGCCGAGGCGGAGAACACGGTCGGCGACGCCAGCAAGGAAGCGCGTCATCACAAAATGAGCGTCGAACTCTCCGTCGCCAGCACCAATTTCATGGGCGACACTTATTCTTTCATCGATTGTCCTGGCTCGGTCGAATTCGTCCACGACATGCGCGCGGCGCTGCCGGCAGTCGACGCCGCGGTTGTCGTATGCGAGCTGGACGAAAAGAAGGTGCCGCAGCTTCAGCTCATTCTGCGCGAGCTTGAAGAGCAGAAAATCCCTCGGTTTCTGTTCGTCAACAAGACCGACAAGGCTGATTCCACCATCCACGACGTGCTGAGACTCTTGCAGCCCGCCTCGCGGGGCAAGTTGCTTCTGCGACAGATACCGACGTTCTCCGGCGATATCATCAGCGGCTTCGTCGATCTCGCGCTGGAGCGCGCATTCGTCTACAAAGAGCACGCGCCCTCGGAAGTTGTTCCGCTCGAAGGTGATGCGCTCGACCGCGAGAAGACGGCAAGGTTCTCGATGCTCGAGACGCTGGCCGATCACGACGACGAGCTGATGGAGCAGCTGCTCGAAGACATCCAGCCGCCGCGCGACAAGATTTTCGACGATCTGTCGAAGGAATTGCGCGAAAGCCTGGTCTGCCCGGTGCTGCTCGGCTCGGCCACGCGCACCAACGGGGTTCTGCGCCTCATGAAGGCGCTGCGTCACGAGTCGCCCGGCATTGCCGAGACCGCGAAGCGGCTCGGCGTCAAGGGAGGCCAAGCCGTCGTTTACGTGCTCAAGACCATCAATACCGCCCACGGCGGCAAGATGTCCGCCGTCCGCGTGCTCTCCGGAAAGATCGCAGACGGTGCCAATCTGATGAATGGAGACGGGCAAGTCGCGCGCGTCGCGGCTGTTTTCAAGCTCATGGGTCAACAGACCGAGAAACGCGGCGCCGCCGAAGCGGGCGATACCGTCGCCCTCGGCAGGCTCGATCACGCCAAGACCGGCGACACTTTGAGCGACGGACAAAAGCCGCATCCGCCGGTCGCCAAAGTCGTCCCCCATCCGCCAGTGCTGTCCATTGCAGTCGTGACCAAGGAGCGCAAGGACGACGTCAAGCTCGGCCAGGCGCTCGCGAAGCTGCTGGAGGAGGACTCCTCGATCAGCGTGGTGCACAATGCCGAGGCGCATGAAGTGGTGCTTTGGGGGCAGGGTGAGATGCAGCTGCGCGTCGCCACCGAACGGCTGGCCGACCGCTTCGGCATCGCCACGAGCGCGCACAAGCCCACGGTCGGCTATCGCGAGACCATCAAGAAGGGCATCGTGCAGCGCGGTCGCCACAAGAAACAGTCGGGCGGCCACGGCCAATACGGCGACGTCGTTCTCGATATCAAACCACTGCCGCGCGGGTCGGGCTTCAGCTTCAGCGAGGAGATCAAGGGCGGCGTGGTGCCGCGCAATTACATTCCTTCAGTAGAGGAAGGCGTCATCGAGGCGCTCAAGCACGGGCCACTGGGATTTCCGGTCGTCGACATTGCTGCGAAGCTGATCGACGGCTCATATCATACCGTCGATTCCTCGGACATGGCATTTCAGCTCGCCGGGCGGCTCGCGATCCACGAGGGACTGCCGCAGTGTCAGCCCGTGCTGCTCGAGCCGATCTACCAGGTCGAGATCGTCTGCCCGTCCGAGGCGACCGCCAAAATGAACGCCCTCATGTCGGGTCGGCGCAGCCAGATCCTCGGCTTCGACACGCGCGAGGGGTGGGACGGCTGGGACGTGGTGCGGGTGCAGATGCCGGAATCGGAGATCGGCGATCTCATCGTGGAGGTGCGCTCCGCCACTGCCGGCGTGGGCAGCTTCACCTTCAAGTTCGATCACATGGCCGAACTGATGGGGCGCACCGCCGAGCAGATCGTGGCGGCGCGTAAGGCGGCCGCGGCTTAATCGGGGTTGCGGCGGCCGTGATCGCGTTGCGCTAATCCCCGCCCGGAGCGCTGCCGTCCTCGCTAGTGACGATGTTTCGTTTCGGAATGATGGAAATCCGGCCGCTCGCTTCGAAGATCGCAAATTTGATCTCGTCCATGCGCTCGAGCCCGTCCTCCTCGCTGATGCGGGCGCGGCGCAGACTGGCTTCATCGCCATAGGAGACGAGAATTCTCGCGTTGAAACGCGCCAACGCGGTGACGCGCTGGAATCGTTCATAAGTCAGCGAGAGTCCGCCATCCGTCACCGTGCTCTTGCTCAGCGGCCCGTGTGCCAACAATCCGCTAAGGCATGAAAATGGCCGCGCCGCACTCAATGGAAACGCGGGCTTGGCTGTCTCGGTTCCCACCTTGTTGCCGTGCATCATCACTGAACTCTGGCGCAGCCGTGACTTGCCCGTGATGGCGTGCCGGCGTATCGAGGAGCGCGTCTGCATCTTCTAGGGACGACCAGCCATGCACGTCATTCGCCGCCGCGGGTGGGAAATCCCCGAATGCCTTGCCACGCCCGAGCACCTCTTCTTGAACCGCCGCGCTTTGCTGGCCGGTAGCGGCGCGGCCGCGTTCTCGCTCGCGCCCAAGATTGCGCTCGCGCAGCGCATCAGCGACCTGCCGGACCCGACCAAGGACCTCTATCCGGTCGACCGCAATGAAAAATACGCGCTCGATCGACCGGTCACCGACGAGAAGATCAATACCAACTACAATAATTTCTACGAGTTTGGCTCGACGAAGACTGTCGCGAAGGCGGCGCAGGCGCTCAAGCCGCGGCCATGGACGGTCAAGATCGATGGCATGGTGGAGACGCCGCAGGAGATCGGTATCGACGATTTCATCCGCAAGATGCCGCTGGAGGAGCGGCTCTATCGCCATCGTTGCGTCGAGGCGTGGTCGATGGCCATTCCGTGGAGCGGTTTTCCGTTCGCCAAGCTGGTGGAATTGGCCAAGCCTTTGTCCGCGGCAAAATACGTGCGGATGGAGACCTTCCTCGATTCTTCGGTCGCGCCCGGCCAGAAGCAGAGCTGGTATCCCTGGCCCTATGTCGAGGGCCTGACCATCGCCGAGGCGACCAACGAGCTCGCCTTCCTCGTCACCGGCGCTTACGGCAATCCGGTATCCAAAGTGCAGGGCGCACCGTTGCGTCTGGCGGTGCCTTGGAAATACGGCTTCAAGTCGATCAAGTCGATCGTGCGTTTCACCTTCACCGATCAGCGCCCGAAGAGCTACTGGGAGGCGTTGCAGGCGTCCGAGTACGGCTTCTGGGCGAACGTCAATCCCCAGGTCCCGCATCCGCGCTGGAGCCAGGCCACCGAAGAGCTCATCGGGCGCAATGAGCGCCGGCCGACGCTCATCTTCAACGGCTATGGCGAGTATGTCGCCGATCTCTACAAGGGGCTCGAGAAGGAGCGGCTCTGGGCCTGAGCGATCGCCTGCTCATCCGGTCGCGGCGCAGCCGATTGATCCGGTAGCCGCCGCTGATCCGCGATCGTCGTCGGGCTTCGGGCGCAATCCGCCGCGCTGAGCACGCTCTACGGATTTTCCCCCGCTTCTACCTCGGCGAGCTTGCTGCGCCAGTCCTTGCGGCTGCGGATGAGTGACAGCGCTGCCAATGCCAGCAGCGCGGCGCACAGGCCGAGCAGCGCCGCCGCAATCGGACGCTGGAAGAAAATCGCCCAGTTGCCGTTCGACATGATCAGCGATTGGCGCAGCGACATCTCGAAGGTTGGCGCGATCACCAGGCCGAGCACCAGCGGCGCGGGATCGAAGCCGAATTTACGCAAACCATAGCCGATGATGCCCATGATCAGCATGATCCAGACGTCGACGATGGAGTGGCTGACCTCGTACACGCCGATGATGCAAAACATGATCACCAATGGATAGAGATAAGCGTAGGGAATCCGCAGCACGTTCACGAAAATGCCGACAAGCGGCAAATTGAGCGCGAGCAACATCAGGTTGCCGACATACATCGAGGCGACGAAGCCCCAGAACACGTTGGGGTGCTCGTTCACCAGCGTCGGCCCGGGCGGGACGCCGTGGATCATCAGCGCCGCGATCAGCACGGCGGTGATCGGGCCGGTGGGAAGGCCGAGCGCCAGCATGGGCACGAACGCGCCCGTCGAGGCCGCGTTGTTGGCCGATTCTGGTCCGGCGACGCCCGCAACCGCGCCCTTTCCGAATTCCTCCGGGTGCTTGGAAAGCCGCCGCTCGACCCCGTAGGAGAGAAAGCTCGAAATGATGTGAGCGGAGCCGGGCGTAAGCCCGATCAGAAAGCCGAGCACCGAACCGCGCGCGATCGGCATGGCCGATTGCCGCCATTCGTCCCGGCTGGGCAGCAGTTCGCGCAGCCTGGGCGCGATCACCTTGCCAACGACGGTCGCGGACGGCGTCGACAAGATCTCGCCGAGACCGAACAGGCCGATCGCGACCGGGACGATGCCAATCCCGTCGCCAAGCTCGGCGATATCAAAGGAGTAGCGAAAGTGGCCGGTCATGTTGTCGATGCCTATGGTGCCCAGCAGGAGCCCGAAACACGCCATCAGCAGCGTGCGCGGCAGGGACGTCGCCGACATGTAGGCAAGGAAGATGAGGCCGAGCACGAGCAGCGCGGCATATTCCGGCGGCCCAAAGCGCAGCGCGAATGTTGCGAGCGGTGGCGCGATCAGCGTCAGCATGATCACCCCGAACGTGCCGGCGATCCAGGATCCGACGGCGGCGATGCACAAGGCTGCGCCGGCGCGGCCTTTCTGCGCCATGGCGTAGCCGTCGATGCAGGTCATGACCGAGGAGGCTTCGCCCGGAATCCGCATCAGGATCGAGGTGGTCGAGCCGCCGTACTGCGAGCCGTAGTAGATGCCGGCGAGCATCACCACCGACTTGGTGGTGTCGAGACCGAAGGTTGCGGGCAGGAGAATGCTGATGCCGGAAAGCGGCCCGATGCCGGGAAGTACGCCGACGATGGTGCCGACCAGGCAGCCGAGAAAGGCATACCACAACACATCGGGCTGGAGCGCGACCGAGAAGCCGAGCAGAAGGCTTTCCACGGTGCCCATCACTGGAATCCGAGAATGCCGCGTTCGAGCGGCGTCTTGAGCGCCACGGCGAACAAGAGATAGGTCAGCGCGACAACGCCGATGCTGAAAGCGGCGGCGACAAGCGGGTGGCGCCGCTCGGTGCCGAAAGTCAGCCCAAACAGCAGCAGCGCCGTCGTTACGAGGAAGCCTAGCGTTTGGTAGAGCGCGATGGCGGCGGCGGTGATCGCAACGACCCGCGCGGCGTGCGGCAGGTCCCCCCACGCAACGGTCGCGACCGGCGCGCTCTCGTTCGCGCGCAGGATGAGCAGCAGACCGAACAAGATGAGAAAGC
>WNFI01687383.1_pt1 | contig 22557 bp, 32 predicted proteins | sample 5400471 | NCBI WGS metagenome assembly WNFI01 (sample SAMN13153348, study PRJNA577476) | soil metagenome | isolation source: 100 cm saprolite on Douglas fir-dominated hillslope | place: USA:California | collected 2013-09-17
AGAGTGACTTCCACAAGGTTACCCAATATGGGTCTAAAATGTGTCACGCAACCGTGACTGGTGTGACATGTGACACAGCCAGTCGCCAGCTGTGACAGGGGTCACATGTGTGCACAAAACCCCAATTGAATTGCCAATCACCATTCTTAAGTGATTTGCATTAAATGCTTGGCCTTGAATTCTTGGCCATTTCATGTCTCATTTATGCCTCTGCTTGTATGTACTTAGGCACTACCACTTGTATGCACTTGTGCACGATAATTTGTCTCACAATACTTTGTTTCCACTTTATTACACGACTTGTAAATAGTATATAAACCACGAGGGATTGAGGCGAAAGGTCTTCACCTTTTTACCCTCAACCCTCGTTGTGTATATAGCTCCGTACAGCTTACGTTGACGACTGAGGAAAGAAAGGGCGTGTCTTCAACACAACTCCTTACACTGGTTTTTACTAAACTTGTACATGTATAACTCAAAAACCTGGATGATCACTACTTGATGGCCATGGTGCGCTATAAGTTGCCAAATTGATACTACACCAGTTTGTAACAGCCTTGTAACGCATTACAACGTTTTGCAACACAGTCGCTTGAGAAATCAAGAGAGGCCACGAAATCGCGGCTGAATCTCGGAAATTTTCGTAAGCGACTGGGTAGCAGTCTGCCATGATCACAGCTTTCCTGTAGTTATCTTTAGCTCAGCTTGTCTTAGCCCAGGGTGGTAGATACATGTACTGTACGCGTGCGTTCCATATATAGCCAACTGCCCATATCACTTGCCTCCGCCCTGGGAGCTACTTATAGCTCACCATAGCCTCCTACTGTGGCCACGCCCGTCATCCGCCACGCTGATGGGCGAGTTTGACATCCTTATAATCGCTGGGGTTGTCGCCTTCGGACTTTTCTTGCTTTGTGTTGGTACGGCCCCCTTGCAGATATTCCCTTGCTTTCAGAGTCCGTTCTAAAGTGCTCGATTAGGAATCTGGCGCATGACCCTCTGGTGGGAGCAAAGGGGTGTTAATCAGAATGGAACTGAGGATGGGATGATTGAGATCCAACGCCAAGCCGAACTGTCTAGACGTTTGCCACGAGGGACGAGTAAGTGGATAATTCGTCTGTGCATATCTGTTCTTTAATCCACTCTCACCATTAGGATGGAAATTCGGGAATAAAACCAGACAGCTACACCAATCCCCCGTTCTTCCTCTATCACCTTTCGATGAAGCTGTGTCTATGCCATAACCATAACTCACCGTACAGCATCGGACATCGTGTCCAAGAAACCTCGGTGAACGCTGACGTCTAAGGCTTTTCGGAATCCTTAAGAGGCGATATGTCCCGCGGAAAATAGCTACAAGATAGTCCACATCTCCGTGGCCACCGTGGTATCAGGGATAGCGACTCAAGATTCAACGAAAGCTCGGTAAAATTGCGGTTGCCAGCGGACAATAGGGGCAATATTTGAAAGCCCACCGAAATCTTTGTGGTTGTCATCGGGGAATCGACATGCTACACCCTCTACTGCACTGGACGTCGGGGATCGCGCAGAAAATGTCCAAGGATGCTTTCACGACGTTTAACCGGCACTTGGGGATCCGACGAGTATATTTATATCCTGATGTATTTTGCAATCAACGGCCAGAAGAAAGCCATTAAAATAATAGGATATAAATATACTCGTCGGATCCCCAAGTGCGAGATATACTTTTGGGGAAGTGATGATACCTCCGGGAGAGAGCAAGGTGGGTACTTTGACCTTCGTATTTTCTCGTGACATGATGCCAAAGAGCACAAGTCTGAAAATGCGCCCTCCTTCCCATGGTCCGTCCCTTCTGCGTTTTTGCCGAAGGCATGAACCGATGGTCGAGCTTCCATGGAATGGTAGTCGGGAACTGCTGACGACTAATTAATTTGCAAGCTGACACTAAAGTCCCTTCACCCTGTTTGCTAACTGAGTCCTGATCCAGCCACTGATGCTTGGTTCTCATTAGGACATTCTTTCTGAGTCGCACTGATGATCAAAGTATGTCAGTTGAAGCTATGGCCTCGATAGAGAGAGAACGCTGACCACCACTTGTGATTCCCAGACCCACCTTTGGGGTCCGGCTCAGTTGCAAACCATGGACCTCAGGAGTTCGCATGAAAACCCCCGATAAGCGGAAATAGCTTTGACCGCGAATCACACGAACTAGTACCATGTAGTAGTCACCGACACCTGAGAGATAGGCATGATGCAGGTTCTTTCACTGACTAAAGCTCGATTGGTTCCTCTCTCTGACGCACGCCGCTTTCTCGAACCTTCCTGGAATCCCGTTGGCCACAGGGCTCGTATTCCCAGCATTCTGCTCCATCCAACCCCTTGACCTGTCCTCTCCTATGGTCTAGTGACAGACAGCGCTTCATCCGTTGTAAGCCATTGATCCTTATCACTTGACAGGATCCTGTTGCAACGCTGTCCTCTTCGCTGTGCATGGCTGGGTTATGGACTTACCATTCTGGTAACCTGGGCTTCTCATCGGTTCTGGTGCATTCAAATCAAGCCCTTCTCTACCGCTGAGGAACACAAATTCTCAACACGGATGTCACGCCACTTTCGACGGGCGCCGAGTCTCTAGGTCCTTTGGATCGCAGGATAATTACTCTGCTCCCATGATCTGGAGTGGTATGTGCTCCTACATTACGCATATGATTACTACTTACTACACGAGACTGCCAGCAACGTTGGTTGTACGAATTGGATCCGCAAGTACCCTGGGAACCTAGCCCACCTCAAGCCCTTACTCCACTTTAGATTCCACATGCATCACTACCACAAATTAATCGTTTTTTGGACCAGCGAAACCGGGTTGAGGCAAGGAGCCCTAGGACCTCTATCCCGCGAGCTTACGCGTTGGGACATCCTGACCAAATATTCACATAGCCAAACACTACGGTCAGCATGAATACATCGCAGTACCCTTAGCGGGTCCACATTTTTTGCCATCTTTCCATAGTGGAGTGGGCTTCGTCAATAAGTCCCTATTCTTGGTTGTAGAACATAGCCGGTAATTCCTTACATGTCTCCGGTAAACTGTTACTGTACCCATTACAACCACTCTTTGCTTTCCTCTTATTCCTATGTGCATAGTGTGCATAAATTTATTCATAACCTTATGCGTGGGGATTGCAACGGTTGTTTGGTGCTTCCTGTTGAGCATACCGAAGGTGGGGCGCTTCCTTAACGATGATACGTGGCATGTATCCGCCGCGTATGTGCGCACGATGATGGATAGGGTGGCGACTCGATGTCAAATAGGACACAGTCACGGACTGAAGCCGCCCACCGTTCTGCTGCTGAAGTCTGCGTCTTCTGTGGAGCCTCGTCACTCCATTACGTGGCTAAATGTCTATGACGCCTGACGGACTCTCATTACTCCTCATTTCGTGACACCAGGAGATTTCTTGTCGTTCAGAAATAGAGACTCCTTAAGCGCGCGGAGTTGTTTTCATGTTTATGTTGTTTGTTTTGTTTATTTATCACATAGTTGTTTTGACCCCCATCCGGATGCAACTTGGACAGTGACTCGTGACTCCTAACCCGCCCAGTCCGCTGTATAAAAGACCTCGATTTCTGTCGAAGAGGGCTTCATCGAACCCCGCGTCACCACTTTTACTACCAACGATAGTCCAGCTCCTACACACACCTCCCTCATCTCTTCACTGAATAATGTCTGGTGTGTCTGCTGCGTCTACTTTTCATTTGCGTGTGTGGTTCTAACCCCAACATATACAGGCAAAGGAAAGTCTGGCAAGGTTGGAGGCAAGTCCGGTAAGACCGGTGCAGAGGGTGAAAAGGGTGCCTCTCGCTCGGCTAAGGCTGGTCGTAAGTAGTATCATATCGTTTATCCTCGTCGCGCCATTGATCTGGGCTCGTGCCTTCTAGTCCAGTTCCCTGTTGGCCGTATCCACCGTCTCCTGAAGCGTGGTAATTACGCTCATCGTGTCGGCGCTGGTGCTCCTGTTTATCTTGCCGCTGTGCTCGAGTATTTGGCTGCCGAGATCCTGGAGTTGGCTGGCAATGCTGCTCGTGATAACAAGAAGGCTCGTATCGTCCCTCGCCATCTTCAGCTTGCAATCAAGAACGATGAGGAGTGAGTACATGCTCATGTATTCAGTGTCGACCGGTACTTAGGTTGTGATCTCGGTAGGCTAAACAAGCTCCTTGGATCTGTGATTATCTCCCAGGGTGGTGTTGTGCCACACATTGCGCCCGAACTGCGTAAGTCTCTGGTCTCTTGGTTTTTGCTTCGATTCTCATTTCTTTCCCAGTGCCTTCTAAGACTAAGAAGGGTGATGAGGAATGATCGTCTGTTTACCTGCGTCTCGGTTCTTTACCCTGTTTATTTCTTTTCCGATTTGGTCTGTATTTTTGTCCAGTGCATTACATTAGTGTACAATGCGATAGCCTCTTTGACTTCGTGTCGTTGAGGAATTGCCTTTGGTGGTGCTTTCAACTGGATTGCCAGCTGTATAGCCTGCACTTCCACATAAGTCCTTCATACTCGATTGAGCCCCTAATCGTGGCGCTTTAATGCGCTGTACAGTCGCCCAGAGACTTCGCCGGTATTCTATCCTTACTTGTCGCTCTCGATGGCATGTCCTAGGGGATGGGAGTGTCTCGGCGTCACCCACCAGAGAATGTTCAAGAACCTTGTACCTGATGAAAGCCAGTGTATCTGGATGGAATAGAGTCTAAACAAACCGCCATATTCTCAAAAAGTAGTGAGGATTGGTACTCATGTATATTTATGGCGTTTAGCGCCGTATACTATGATAACATTGACAGTGCCCTTAGGGTAACTCATGAGTTCGGCGTCTCCGGCATCATCCGGACGGTTACCATTAAATTTGCTGATTTGTTCCCAACGCGCTATTTCACAATGGAGCTTTCACAGTCAGCTATGGCACCTAGCTCAAGGAAGGATGACCAGATCTGCATCCTCTCACTCAATTGCTGGTACCTGTTTCGTGAACATGCCTGTAGCCGTTTGGGAACTGAGATTGTGTCTCCAGGGGTTTAAAATACGTATCGCGAGATAGAGCCCAGCGCATAAGAGCCATAGCCGACGAGCTCTCCAGATCCAACTATGATTTGATAGCCTTACAGGAGGTTTGGGTTGCCAGTGACTATGAGATGATACGAGCCGAAGTGTCTAGGATGCTCCCATTTGCCAAGTTTTTCTATACGTGCGTAACAATGCTCATCTTTAACCATCAAGTGTTGATGGATGTGGGCAAACGTAGGGGCGCTTTGGGCTCTGGATTGGCTATATTTTCTCGGTTTCCTATATTGGAAACCCACACGCGCCCATACGCCCTAAATGGCTCTCCGATTGACGTCGTTGCTGGTGACTGGTTCGTGGGGAAGGCGGCGGTTAGCATTGTGATATTGCATCCGTTACTAAAAGAGGTGGAAGTTTTCAATACACACGTAAGCCTTGTCCATTTTGTCGATGCCGCCCCCTGACTAAAATGGATTAACGTTGAGGGCCTCAGATGTATGCCAAAGGAGGGGACGATGGACCTGAACTTGAGCGCGCACACCAGATTGCAGGGGCGTGGGAACTCACCAAATGGGTTCATCAGTCGGCGGCCCTAGGAAGACATGTCATTGTTGTGTGTATAGTTCAACATGAACTTCGTCAACCTTGTGCCGACCTAATCTCGCGCTTTTTTCTCCAAGGCTGGCGATCTTAATATCCAGGAGTATGGGATTACAGCTGATTCTCCTCTAAATACGTACACGGCTCATAAGCATCTTGACGCTACCGCTAAGCGGTGGAATGGCAAACGACTCGATTACGTCTTTTATCGAGGTCGGTTACGGAGGACGGCGAGGTCCTCCACCTTGGCAGATAACCGCGCCCCGCTCATCAATGGGTGCTCTGATGATGATCAACCCTCGCTGTCGATTGATCCGGTGTTACATTGCATTTCATCGAGGGTCGTCTTGACATCACGAATTCTCCGACATGATTTCTCTTTTTCAGACCATTTTGGCGTGGAAGCGGTTCTTGAGGTTCGATCGCCCGCCGCGTCATCCATTTCCCCCTCTCTCCCAGAGGCCCCAAAAGTCTGGGGTTCTATGTCGGCGGCGCCAATTTCACACGCATATCATGACGATCTTCCGGCTCGTTTTGCATCCAAAGGCGCCCGTCCTTCGGGACCCGGCTCCCTAGATTGTGGTCATCTGTCGCTGTACACAGTAGATCTCATACTTCAGAATCTCGCTGCGGCGTATCATGTGTCGCTCCTGAATGCAAGGCGCCACTTAGGGATTTTTCTGCTTTGCATTACAGCGGAGGTAGTCTTGATTCTCGGTTCAATGTGGCAACCATTGAATGTCCTGAACCCTATGTTTGTATTATCTGGAGGTGTGCTGGCTTGGCTAGGTACGACTATGCTCTACTCTGGTTTCATCTTCGGGAAGTGGGAGGCCAACACATTGATGACCGTTATCGAGGAACTCGAGCTCTTCAAAGGACGCGCAGAGAGTGAGTAGGGATCAACAGAGAATGATTCAGTCGGTCCCGGTCTGTTCCTACTCACCGCTGGCGCCGAAGTAGTGACTCCTTCGAACGATTGTATGGTTACAAATTGGCCTTACACGTGGCTTTGTTGATTTTCATTTAAACTGCGGGTGCGGCCCCGGGTTGGATCAAGTGTAGTGCCTATCGTTCGAAGTCCCTTTTTCATAGAGCTGCATATCTCAAAACTCCGACTATTGATCCACACCCTCAAATATTATGGATAAACATTTTATTATGCCTTGTTTCAATGCTTGAAGTCCCGACAACCCTCATGTAGTTTCGTCGGATCCTTGTTTCGCGTTCGAGTCTCCGCAAGGCTGCGCCGCTCGCCGTCAATGGTTATACCAATACGTGGGATCCATCAATTAACCATATCAGTTACGTCTTGAGACTCACTGACGTTGGGAATGCATATCGACTCACTATATAACGCTGACCATTCCAAACAGCTCATGGTTACTACTACCATCAAGGCTGTCATGGACTCCTCTCTGCCACAGAATGATACGTTGCGACGCGGAAGCGCCTGTCTTCCCTGCCGGAGAAGGAAACAGGTGAGCATACTACCGTAACTGAGCGATCTCAGCTAACGCTCGATCCACCATGCAGAAATGTACTGCAGGTTCGGGCCCCGCAGAATTAATCTTGTTGTAATCCTCACATACTCTTGACTTTGCAGAACGCCCATCTTGTGGTCAATGCGTTAGGGGCAACCGCCAATGTCAATATGACCTTCCCCAAGCGAGTCTGGAGGAGCGACTTCAGAGACGTGTTGATGCCCTCGAGAATCTCGTAGCCTCATATTCCCAAACCACCCCGATCCATGGCTACGTACCGACCACAGGTCAATCCCCAACCCAATCTCCCCGGATACTGGCTCCAAGGAATACAAGCCGTTTTTCTACCAGTCCATATGGCAGTCATACCGACCTTCCGCCGGAGTTGGTGGACCATCTGTAAGTGCTCTCGTGTATGACCTTCGCCTCGACATATGTATCTGACTATTGGCAGTTTGATAATATTCTTCAGATACTCATATCAGTTTAATTTCCCTGGTGCCGAACCTTGCTTTAGGGCTGCGATGCAATACCCAAGTTCAGATCCTCGGAGTCCACACCCGGCACTATTGAATGCGATGCTGTTAGTTGCCTGTAGGTGGTCTGATCGTGGAACGCTGGAGCTCGAGAGCTATCTCTCCAACAAAGCGGTATCGGATTTGAACGACTCACAAGGCGACGTTGCAAGACTAGTAAGCTAACGATTGCTCGTACCTGATACTCCTCTGACGTCACCAGATAAACACGGTCCTCGCTGCGTCACTTCTTTGCAGGTATAGTCTACTTGTGGGCCAGTTGGCTCGAGCAAGCTATCTCGCGAGTAGTATGTTTATACCGCTCATCATCTCCCTCATGTTGGATTAAGTTCTTTCAAGGTGCTCTGATGTTTGCGAAGAGCTGCGGACTTCATCGGTTGCCCATTCGATGGGATGATCGGTCGCTTGATGATGGGACTATGTTTCTGCTTCCTCCCCCTCAATCTGAAAGCGATTTCTGCTTACGCATCAGTGTGTGGTGGAGCGTTTTCTTGGTACGTTTAAAAGGCATTAGAAGAGATATTGGCTGATCTGCAGTAGCTGGATAAGGACGTTTCCCATATATGTGGTACGGCATCGTCGGTATTGGATGAAGTAAGCATGTTTCCCTTCTCCATCATCGACTTCCACATCATCTGAATTGCGTCCGTCGGAAACTAGGAAATCTCTACCCCATGGCCATCAGATTTCGCTTTCTTCGAGAAGACAAACGGAACAACGACCTTCCCTCATGTCTCCATATCGAATCAGCTGTGGGTCTATCTTGAACGCATGGCATCCGACTTTCGTTAATCCTACTACTCTATCCCTTTAGGGTGATGAACATTGAAGATATACTAATATGCATGAAGGCCAAGGCGGCCGCTCTCCATGACGCCGCTAGACGCGAATACAAATTCCTGCGGGAAGGTGAGAAAACCCTTCCATCAATGAGCACCGTCTCCCTGACTCTGACTCTCAGGGCGTTGTCGCACATGGAAAGACTGCGCCTCCCGAAAGCAGCAACTTGATGCCACCTTATCTGCCTTCCAGCAATCGCTCGTCGCAGTCGATCCAAATCAATTTCTTCCTTCAATTATGTCCCGCAATAACCTACACGTGTCAGATATTATGGCGGTTTACCACACTCTGCTGTTCGTGCATTCCTCCCTTCTGGCCGCAAAGATTACTCTACACTCAGCTGGAGCTGAGACAACGGCGGCCGATTTGCAACTGGCCAGGGAAGCTGCATACATGATGGCCGACCTTGTAGGTCGCAATATGGATGGATATCGGAAACAAGGTTCTCCTCGCTCATCCAGCCGGCTCGATGCAAGAACTGTATACTGGTATTGTGGGGTGCGTCACCATTACAACCCATGTTGACAAATTGATTAATTCCTTCGTGTCCACCAACCCAGCCTTGCTGGGACGTTGCGTTAAACGTCCTTCAAGAAGAACAATCGCGTTGGGATCAAGGCGCCACCGCGGTATCAGACCATCAAACTGCAGTTCGCCTCCGTATTTCCGTTCTGTCGCAAGCCTCAAGACAGCTACAAGAATTCGCCCGAAGGTGAAATATGTAGACACGCTAGAGGCGAACAATGGCATTCTTCCCTGAACATGTAGTAACTGCATAGATTGTATCACTCCCGATACCTTAGCATCCCTTTCTGTTTATCACTGCTCGGTTATGGATACCTTAATTCTAGAGCCACTAGCTCAACTTGTACGATCAAGTTTTGCAAATCTAATGCACGGCCCGGAGTATGAAACGAAGGTTTCATTTTCGCCACCGCCGAAAATGTCGGACCTAGTGCCTCAATGACTAGTGTTACGTACATATGTAATCAACGAAATTGACGGCTTGATCTTCCAAATGATGCCAACAATAGTACATACGAAAAGGAATATGTCGAGCTAACTGAATACACACTTGCTGAATTCCCAGCCCCTCGCGCTATCCGGTTCAAATGTATTAGGATAGAACTGCGGGTACGTTGTTTCAAAAACAATCCGCACTATGGTTCGATTGCTGAGGGCCTCATGTCAAATTGCAAATGACCCAACGTGGTCGAGAACGAAATCATATTATTATTTGCTCCAACTGACACATTTGATCTAGTAACTTAGGGTCTCGACATCAGCTCACAGGCTACGATCAGCGAAGCAACTGCAGTCGATGCGGTTTCTTTTCAATTGCCTACATAACGACCAGGCTGAAACGTGTGTTTCTGGCGAGGAGGACGTGAGCTGCATCAATATATCCCTTTCATCTTTCATCTGCTTACACCGTAGAGATGGTACCAAACCCCGCTGAACAGTATCACAGCAGCCATAATTGGCCCGGCATAATTCATGGTCCCGGATGTGACGGGAAGGACCTGGGGCATAACGAGAATCCTATATCGGCAAGCCGAGTAAGAAATCAACCCACCATCCAAGAAGCAGTAATGGACATTACCCGGTCTCGAAAAGCGTCCTTGGAAGTAGTACCGCGGAACAAAATAAATCCTGAAATTAGATCAAGGTCTCGTAAACTTCAGGGTGGCATACCATGCGATGGCGTACGCGTTGATAGCGTATCCCCAACGCCCAAGATAAAATGGCCCCGGCCTAAAATGTATTTCACAGGACCCAGAAAGATAGCCGTATAGCTTTCCTGCAGTGGGAACCTAGGGGTCAATCATCGCTTAAGGCCACGCTGAAAAGTTTCAAAGGGAAAATTCAAACAATATATGATAAATCTATGGGATTATGGATTAAAATTCGATAGGCATCAACGTAAGGACAAATCTCACCTAGGGCAACGGCGGTGATGCTGAAGACAGCATTTATCTGATGCAGCCGGACTCAGTTCCGAATTGACGTTTCGGAATTAACAGCGCGTACCGCTACGTAGCTTGCAAGGTACAAAAGTCCGAAAAGACATTCCATGACGACGGTCGCAATCAGCGCGTTCACAGGTGTCTTTGTGACGTGCCAAACCTTGCTGAGGAGCCGTTTGTCCGGAAACGCACCCTAGACCCAGATTAGTAATGGGTTCCAGGGATCCGATGGTGTCCATTTACTCACATCACGCGATATGGCGTACATGCCTAGTACCCAAAATGATGAAATAACATATAACGATCGAGAAGGCGCGCAACTCACTTCGGACACAAGCGAGTTGCACCGCGAGACTAGTAAATATTTGTACGAGAATAACGAAGCCCCAAATGATGAGAGCGCCATTTCTTCCCAAGCTATCCCAAAGTATCTGAGAAAATACCATGCTAGTCGGCCCTGGAAGCGCCTGGAAATCTTTAATGCCGTACTGTATGATAGGGAACGAAATGAATCATATAAATGTGGATACTTGATCGTACTCACACATAATGCGACAATCATCCAGAAGCCAACAAAACCCGTGGAGACTAATGCAACTACTATAGAAATGGGTGCAATAATAGCAGCCTGCTTGATTTCTTCTGATAGATCTAATAGTTTGGTTCTTGTCAATGGGATGCGCTGTTTCGGACACTTCCATCCGCCTCACGAGCAACACCATCATAATCCGTCCTAAGGGAAGAAATTCAGGGAAGTGGGACAGCGTGGAGACTTCATCTCACATAACCCATTGAACACTGGAAAGAACAACTGTTCAGAGAAAGTTGCGAATGCTAATCTGGGCGAGACGTTTGATACCACAATAGACCCAGAAAGAATGCAAAAGGCTTGTTTCCCCATCCACTCCCATCTATGATCTACCCCAAACTCAGCTGATGTGGAGACATAGAGCCCAGGCCAGGTATTCACCGCACTCCATACAAAACTTGATGACGCCAGATGGTGACGATGAGCAGCCCCTATAGGTACCGCTATCTGTTCGTAGCGATTTTCAGTATCCGGAAGAACGTGCCACAGAAGCTCTTACAATAACAGCAAATGACGTCGCAAGGTTGATCCACACTTGCCATTGATTCGCAATGTCAATCATTCTAGCCTGCTAACGATATTTGTGAACATACTCCAAGATGATGTGAGTCGATTGAGTGTTTTCGTCGGGAGCGCATTTATCATTCCCATGACCACGTTCAAAGCACAGTATCTAAAACACGCGCCGAAGATCGAAAGCAATTTAAGAGTGTAAATTACCATCTAATTACCATCTACTCACAGCCCTAATATCTGCCCTTTTGTTGCAGAAAAGTCCCCTTCCCTTGCAATGCTTACTGCGGCCCAGATCATCTGGCTGCAGGCGAAGTTACCAGATGCGGTTACGGCGAGTTGCCCAACGATGGTGATCCTGGGATATCAATCAATACACCGCACCCGTCCGTATTTGGTATACTCGCCATCCATTCACGAAAGTAATACCTTTCCCGTAGCGTTGGCCGAAGACGTATGAAGTCTAAATGATTGAGGCGCCAGCATCTTCACCAAGAAAAGGAAGATCAACTTACTGCACCATATGCGCCGCCACTTAAGGGATATGCCGAGATAAGTTCGGCTACAGAGATAGCTATCGCAAGGCAGCCTTGAGGAGTATTAATTAATTGGAGGGAATCGGAAGTTCGAAAGAATGATGGAACATCATAATATTACCCCAAAAACCCAGAAACCAGGACCAAACTGCAGATGCTGGCCCACCAAGAAGCACGGGTGTGTTGAACGTGCTAGCAATCGTTGCAACGCATCCAAGGACAGAGAATGCGAAAGAAAATGTACTCCATGAAGTGAACTCTCGCTTAAGCTCGCGGCGAACCCCCAATCGTGCGAGGGCATCATCATCACTGTCTGAGATGTTACGGAGCTCGACGTCGACGTCCAACTGACCTTTCTCGCTCATGCCGAAGCGTTAGCGATAACGCGCTTCATTGAATAGTGATACAATATAATATAGTAACAGCCACCCCCGTATTCAATTCATCAGGCTTTACTAGATTAGAATTTTGGCGCTCAAGTCGCTCAGATGCACGCGTGGTGTACTTGAAGCCACCTTCCATATTTGCGCGACGACTTGCCTTCCGAAGGACGAAGCGGTCGGTAGTTGATGTAGGGTAATTCAGTCTCGACTCTTCGACCAATTCAATTAGTTCTAAACCAACTACATATGGCATGCGCATGGTGAAAAGGGAGAAAGAACTAAGGATCAATGGCAGTGCATATACTTGTCCATCAATGTAATAAAAAACAAGTGGATCGTGCACAAGAATTGAGTCCCTTCCGATTGATATTTAATCGGGGAAACTAACAGCACCTTGTTCTTTGATGTGTTCAACGTTCGAGCGCTCCCGATCATAGTGATCATCAAATCGACGAGACACTGGGGCTGAACACTACTACCACAATCGCGCTAAGCCTGAGATATTCATTCACACCGTGATCCTAGGTGCACCGGATAATTCGTCGAAGCATACAGCATACACAAATCAACCCCATTATAAGACTGCACCATGACGCTCATCAATCAGAAGGGATGACAGCATGATACGTGCAGATCCATCTGGGGTGGCCAGGATCTACTGATGGCGACATACACTACAGACGAACCGCAACAATCACTAATGCTGTTGTTCACCATGTGGCAGGCCCACCGTGTTCAAATCAGTTATACCCAATTAAGTCATAACCGCACGCACAAGAAACGGATCTAATCCTTTGGAAGTGCTAACTGTATGGATCGATAGAGAGAGAACAATGATCATGTCCCAACAGGGACCACCACCACCCAAAGCAGCGTAACCCCCAAACTTACAAGGGTACGACGGATACCATCGTTGCGTCGAAATATGAGGGCCCTTGTTGAGCCGGCACCCTTTTCCCGGTCCAGTGTCACTCAAGGAGGAATACCCACCGGGCCCATACACCCATGTCTTGAAGGGGATATTGTTAGCAAAGGTGGTCACAGCAACGCGGTAGCTAATTATTGCCATCCCAGGAAATTTGATGACGAACACCCGTTCAACCAAGATCTGGACCACTGAAGCCATTATAGATAACATCGACCTTGTGTTGGCCAGATACTAAGGCTCGGGCCGAGGGGCTCCATGGGCTTCCTGCATACGACCGAATCAAGGTATTCTCAAGAGACACGTTCCATCAACGGGAAGAACTCGAGCACTTGCATCATGGTTCTTCGGATGTGCACTTGACGATTCCAATTCCATGACGAGATTCATCAGATCACTGGAACATTTGGCCATTGTCGGTAGACGAGGCGTCTGGAGATCTGGAATGATGGATGATGGATTCCCCCGCCGTAAGTAACCATCGGAACCATGTGGGCTTACCCCGTACTCGTTACAAAGGGTCCAGGGTAAACGTGAGTAGTATTAGCAAACGAAATGCGCCCCCGAGACGTCAGTTATAGTTAGAGGAATTCTTCTTCTAAGACGTTAAAGTAGCAGAGCCGGAACAGGAAAAGAACGAGAGTGCGCAACATAACCGGCTCATTCTGGCCATATGAATGACGCGATTTAAATCATGTCCGTTGATTTACACCTCACAAGGGACTGGGGTGTATGGTTTTCGGCCAGTCTGCTGCTTTCATTCACAGTGGCATCAGCCAAACATCCTGTTTGGCTGAACCAGGGCGAACTAGCACTATATTTCGTAATAGCGACCAGAACCGTTGATGCGCACCCTCAAAAGGGTATTTTGATGAAAGGGTTATGCCGAAAGGGCAAGGAGTTCCAACGCCTTCGATGCCTTTGATGAATGCTGGAGCACTTCCGAATGAACGTGTGCCCAGTGGGACCAGCAAAATCACTGGATTGGTGTTGGAAAAACCCCTAAGGGCCCGCTCCCGCCGCCCGCGGACGTGATGGTAGACTGCTGAGGGATCAAGCTCCCGGGTAGCACCGCGAACCCTGTCACAGCGGCCATCACGAACTATGACAACGCTGTATGGACCGCTGATGAGATAAAGGCTTTGTGCGTGACGGTGGGAGGGATGTAGTGATGGTCAGACAACACAAGCGAGTATCCGTTGAGGACGGGGACAAAGACTGCCACAATATATGCAGCCTGCATCTCATCAGCGGTCCACGTGGCGTTGTCATAGTTCATGATGGCCACTGTGACAGGGCTTGCGGTGCCAGCAAGGAGTAACAAGGTCACGACCCAGGCTGCTGAGTTCCATCCTGAGGGCAATCGAGCTCCCAGCTGGCACCGCGAACCCCGTCACAGCGGGGTGGCGGCCATCCCGACTCCTTCACTGGAAGCTCGGCCCTGATGGCCCTGAAACGGGTAGATCCTTGACATCGACGCCATCGATCTCGACTTTGGAACCCTCAACAGTAACATCAGTCTCAACGACAGCGGCAGTGACAGCGGGAAGTTCCTCCCGATCTCGGACGTTCCCATGCCGTCAGTCGATCCGACTTCGGCTTCCTTCTCCCTCCGACTACGAGGTCATGGACAAACGCGCTTACTACCAAATCAATGGCGCTCCGCAGGACTCTGAATCCCTCCTTGATGGCTCGGTTTCCCAAGAAGCGTCTGATAGCCATCGGTGCCGTCGGATGTAGCCGACCGAACTGTGCACGAGGCCAGTGAGAAATCGCAATCTCGTCCTCGAATTCCGAGCCGGTAAATCTCGATTTCGGGGAATCGCCGTCCAGTCGTCGACCCAAGCGCAAGCATCACGGCCTAAACTTTAAAGTATCACCCCTTGTCGTTTCCAGTCATCACCCATCTTCAGCACTTCTACCATCGTAGATTCCTTGTTCAGTAATCCCTCGGACTCCTTTGTTTATTCCGTAACGGTGACAGCTTGTTATCCCTTCATCTTCCTGTCCCATTACTTCCCATCCTTCTCCTTTCAATTCCCGCCGTGCCGTCATATCTTAGTGCTCCGATCAGTTCCATCTTGTCCTATTGCATTTCCAAGCTGGAAGACACCGGGTTCGATATCCTCCCTTTACAATCGCAGGACGTGCTCTTTGCCATTTAATCGGCTCCTTGTTGTGCTTTACGTGACATGCTCTGATAATGAGTCAAGCGCTGGATCAGAACGGTTGGTGGCAAGTGGAAGCAAGGTCCTTTGTAATTAATGGCAACCTCATGATGTAGTGGAATAGATTGATCTTTCGGAAAGCTTGAGGGGTTGCACATGCATTATTCTATTACTACAGCACCAAGGATTCCATGCTAAATTGCTCTTCCTGACTATTACTTCAATCACTCAAGCATTTGGACACTTCCATGTTTAGAGTGCAAACCTCGGATTTTGCCACCGTGTTTCCCACAGGTAGCGACTCTTACTTCCCAACATTGCTTGAGCACAAAATGAAGCTCGAGTGGATCTGAAGTAAGTCCAAGCATTCTCGGAATGGTTAGTGCTCTGAAGGCCATGTTCCGTGCAGATTCCTGAGAGTTGAGGCTGGGAACGAAGGGACAAACCTACCAGCAGAATTTATCGGAACTACCTTTAACGGTCCTTTATGGCCCGTATTCGTCTCCCCCGCTTTACACACTCTGGACGTCGGTCGGCCATCTCGTCTCTCTTCGCTCTGACGTTCATTTCCTCCGTCCTCACTGTCTCCGCATCGTCGATCCTCCCATGTCCTGCGCGTCCAATGGGTCGAAGTTATTTAAACGAGAGTGAAGATAGACAAGACGTGAAACGCGTGAGACGAGGGCCAGAGGATGATGTCATTATACTATCGAGGAAGTCGCATCACTGGATCGAAGAGAAGATTCCGCCACGGCAATAAAAAAAATACATGCTCCCAATACCGTGCGCTACTTCCAGTGTTTTGCAGGTGACACTTACTTCAGCTGCTATTCAACCTTTGTAGCCTAATCAGTCTTCAGGATTTGTCTATACCACCTCCGTAGATTAATCAATCCATGAGTCTGCCTTTCCTTTCATTAGCTTTGGGCATCATATCACTCACTATGTATCAGGAATTGGCGGTAGGGCAATTTGGACTTCGTTATAGCTCTAGGAATCGTGAATGAAGCATGTTCTCTGGGGATGCAGTATCAACATAGATTGAAAGACCTGGCACAGTGTAAGCATCTCAGGTGTAAAGGTGTATGCCACCATTGCTTCGCACTGTTGGGGAATTCGATCCACTTTAGGGCGTTCACTAACCAAAAGGAAGACCAAATTGTCGAATGACATTGGATTCTCCTGCAGTGCGAAGCAATGGTGACATACACTGGATCCACATCTGTACATAGGCCAATTCATTCAAAAAGTTGAAGAATAAAGAACAGCGGAGTAATCGCATCGTCATACAGAAAGAGATGGGAATCGGAACAAAACAATGACAGGATATTAAGGCAGTCAAGATGGTGTCCCGATACTTCCAACAGCATCCGGATTAATCTCAGGCATCGCAATTTCAGGATCACCTCGTACTCTCCTCCACTTGTTCACGATCTTCAAGGTTGACTCGTCCACAAGGAAACTGTCATGATACCAGACGACGTCAGAACGTGTTTAATGTGGAATGGAAAACGTTTTACCCATAGCGCCTCAACCATTCTTCACCCAATTCCCAATTACTGTGAGCAAGGACATCATCGTCATGCACGATGGCAGTCCAGAGGAAGGTAGATAAACATTCAGCGAGGTCAAAGCGGTCTGTAGTGTGGCCCAGGCGATCGTTACTATCCATCCACAATTGCCAAGCTAAACCGATTGCTTAACCTTTGAGAAGGATCATTCGGTCTCGAATCTCGGGGTATACGATTCCATCGATAAGGTTATCTATTTAAGTAGAAAGATAAGTCCTCATGTGGACGCGACAACTACATGGCAGTTAAGACAGGAACGAACCATGAGGTACCGTGCGCTGGACTAAAGTTGGCCGCAATGATGCAGGTAGGAAGTACTGCGAACTGCGCTTGTAGTTGTCGAGGTGATACCTGAGATAGACAGTCAGAAACGACGCGCTCTTAGGATCCAGGAATAGGACGTACTTTATAAGCTTTCCAGCTTCATGCTTTTTAGGTTCGTTCTCGGCTGTGAGCCTCGTCCTACGGTCCGTTGGACCAGCATTCGAGCTGGCCGTAGTCGTAGTAGATGGCGGATTGATGGGAGATGCTGTCCCACCCAAAACCAAGGTTACTCCTCCACCAGGGAGACATCGATATATGACACTCACGGCCAGGGTTATCCCGTGGATTATAGTTTCCATACGGACTTCCGCCATATGATGAACTTCCTCCACCAGCGCCGTTACTCATCGCTACCGCGTCTAGACCAAATGTGTCCCTCGGAGCGGGCGGAGGTAAGACACGTGTCCCGCCCACGCTGGGGTTCCCCATATCAATATAGGGTGCCCCAGCAGAAGACGAGAAAGTATCGATGAGAGTAGTGAAGGACCCCGGAGGCTCGTCGGGGTGACGCCCAGCGTTGAACGTTTGAGAGCGTGAAGGAAGGAGAGAAGGGAGTTCCTGGGGTGATCGAGGACGAGGAAGGTTGGAGTTCGAAGACGGAGGGGAGGGTTGAGACGTAACAAAGGTATTGCCATCCATGAACGACGACCTTTTTCTTTTCTTGCTGCCATTTAAATCCAGGCTAGTCCCATCGAGAGGGCTAGTTGTCAAATTCGTGCCCACATTACTTTGGGAGCTCTTGTTGATAATCACATTCTTTGCTTTGATAAACGCCTCATATGCCGTGTCTGAGTCCGCTCGCGAGATCATATCCTGGAAAGACTTCATGTCCCAGCCAGTCTTGGCAAGGAGTGGTCCGCCCAATCCTTCACCAAGGAACCCACCAAGGTCCTTCACCAGGGCCCGGAGACGCGAATTTTCTTCCATAAGCCCTTGGATGATGGCCCGAGAATGTGCATGAGTTTCTTCTTTACTACCAGAGAGGATTTCAACACGGGCTTCAAGATCGCGGATCTGAGAGCAGAATTTAGAGTAAGGCAATGACGAAGAACACCACGTGCATATCCGATTAGGATACTCAACTCGTTGTTGCTTCCTCAGCCTGAATTCCCGCTGCGCGATTCTGTTCTGATCGCGTCGAGCCGCTTGATTACCACTTCGATTATCCGAAGCACGCACCCAAATAATTCGACGTTAGTGTCCTCCCTTGAGTTTGCGATAGTTCTTAAGAATGTACGACGTACGATGCCGTTTTCTTCCTCCCGGGTTTATTAGCGCCCATTGCCCCCCCGGCGGCTGGGCTTGTTGAATTTTCTCGTTGCTCATCATCACCCTCCTGCGTTTCCGGAAGAGTATGCGGCAGTGCATGTAGATCGGCACACCACGTTGCGGCAGAAAGGGAGAGGTTTTGTCATGTCAAGAGCGTCATCATGAAACGCGAAATCAGCATCACGTCAGGTCAAACGTGTGGCTGAACAAGGCGGCCGCACTTACATCTCTGCCATCAACGGAAGGACTCAAAGACTCCGCCATCTATGACACCTTGACTCTGTTGGGAACCGTAGAGATCAAGAGACGCAAAGTGGACGATCCCAATAATGGCTTTACGTAAGCATAAGGATATGGAGGACTTTGACTCCGGAGCGTGAGAGCCCACATGGCATGCAATACAATAGATACAATACGACCGGCCAACTCCACCAACCCCTGAACAATTAATAGCGCATTCACGTGCTTGCTTCACGTGCTTGCTATCTTTGGCGCACAGAGTAAGACAGAGTACTGTCCTTTGTCAAGACAAGATAAACTTACATTCGGTTGCTAGTGATCCAATAGAAGGTGTCGGGGCATATGATGTTTGATTAGATATACCAACTTCATTCCGTATTTCAAACACACAAGCAAACAATATCCGACCATCTAGGGTTTGGGCCCAACACCTAGTCCTGCATCGAAGTAGACAAGCGCAAATGCACCCGAGGGAATTCCTTCAGCGAGATGTCGATGTGAGCAGCGAAATGAAAGGGCAGATGGATGTGTCTAATATCGGTATCTTGTAGAGTAGTCTATGAGGGCAAATATGACGTTCTGAGTTGGTCAATGGAGCAACGAAGGCAACGGTGCACAGCGGACCTCTTGGCGACACGACTAGACCTCGGCCTTTTGAAGCTCCTCGATATACGGTCTCGATGATGTCGATCATCTGCGGAGAAAGTAAGTGTTGGTGTGCGCAAGTCAAGCGATATCGCATACCTCCTGCTTATCTTCTATTGCCCAATTTCTGTGAAATACGATGTGTCAAGAGCACAATCTTGGAGCAAAACAAAACCGTGACTGCGACTGACATCTTGTTATTGTTACCCGTCCCAAGGTCAATCATGATGTGTTTGTTTCTGTGCATACAAATGGAACGGTAGCTCAACCACAACAACACCAGTGAAAGCATATCCGCCAAAAAAGCTTACCTGTAGAAGAACATAACCGTACATGCGTCATAGAGTTCATACATCTGTTCACCAAACAGCGCAGACCAAGGGGATCGTAAGGAAAGCTACGCCTCGAAATGATAAAACAACCTCGCGCGCACCTTGTTGAAATCGGGTACCTGGGTGATATCCACTAGGTAGACCACGGCGAAGTTTTGTACCCGCTCAGCGATGCCCCACAGAGTTTCGTCCATCTTCATGCATTGTGAATCCGCATCATGGCCGAACCGAAGGACGACAACACGATCTTCTTCTGATAGGATGGCTTGATCGACATGCCACCCTGATACCAAATGAGGAAGGAAGTAACTCACTAGATTGCAGTTACTACCGGTCGGTCCAGCAGTGAAAAGACCTTGATAGTACTTACTGTTAAGAAGGCAGACCTATTCAGTGCGCGTGTGGATCTACAAATCACCTTCTACGATATCGAAGGGGCTTGTAACTTACACTGTCGCGTGTCACAGGGCATGACCATTTTGTGACGCGTCTTGTCCTTTCCCAACTTCAAGGGCAACGACACTCCTGGAGTTTCTCATATTTTTTGCTGTCATCCAGTATGCACATGGATTTACAAACACGAATTAGAATACATTCTGCTTGCCTGATGCTTTCATACAGTAGTCACTCTTTACTTGGCGTGCTACCTCTTTCGCGACCAGTCACCGAATCCCTACTCTGGGAAATGGGGCTCTAACTCGTCTATTCTCAGCATGCGTGGTTGTGCCTCACTCTGTACGATGATTTGCCAGTCAAACATTGGAGTTAGCTTCTGGCAGCAACAGGACCTGGAGTCAGGAATTATTGTCACAGTATAGTCGTGACTCGGTCAGTAACATCACTGGTTCGATCATGATAGCTCCATGGATGATATCCGAGCTGGTAGGTCTGTACACTGTGGAATATACATCGTGATCTCTAGAAGCGCGGCGTCTGCTCGTTCGTCAAGATGTAGGATACGTTCCCGTGGTCTCGGTCAGCCACTTCCTCGATTGTATTGTCCCAAACTATCCTCGAGAGAGCGCTAAGAAATTGAGGCGGAAGCTTAAGAAAGCTGGGGCTATCACTCGTAACGGCGTTTGGCGTGGCTTCACGATGGAACTTCAACATTCACCTCATAATGAGGCGGGGGGCCCCGTCCTCCTCGATCGTGGTAATCACGCCTGGGAAGACATCGTACAAGCTTGGGAGTTCAGGAAGCATGACGCGGAGGCTGAGCGGTCAGATGTACACGATCTTTTCTTCGTGAATGGAGAGTGATTTCTCAGCACCTTCGTTTCAGGACTTTTCAAAGATTCTTTGGAGCGGACATCATATCTTACGAAATGACCCGTGGCTTCAATGGACCACAGGTCTGACAATCGAAAACACCAGTGCACGGATGTGGTACTTTGATCGGTCCCCTGTAATGGTTACTCAACCGTTTGCTTTTCGAGTGGTAAGTTTTGACCGTTGCACTGCAGAGTGCTTGCTCATTTCTATCGGATAACCAGGAACATATATAATTCATCAGATTCTGGCGTGGCATTGCTTCCAAATCACTCGAGGGTCTTGGATATGACAATACCATCACCCTAGTTAGAGATGCTAATCAAGACCTTCAGTATGACATCCGCATTCGAGATGAAACCTTCCGAACCATAAAGCTTCTCTCCGGCTTCAGAGCGGATACGATTGTTGTTGGTCGTGGGACTCGTGTCTGGCTCGCATACTCCAGAGACTCTCCCGACAAGAGACGTGTTATCAAAGATGTTTGGATCCGCCAAACTGCCAAATCGGAGACGCAGATCAGACAGCGCCTGATGGATTGCACCATGAGTAACTCAAACAAGGAGGCACGAACAGTGGATCTCGAGTCATACCGGAGGTACTTCTTAACGCATGACTCTTCTCTTTCTGGACCTGTCATTATGGAAGGTTCAGAAGTCATCACCACGCAGTTTGTGGCAGGCCAAACTTTGGTCGATGACAATATCAAAGGCAGCTTGTCCCTTCTTGTTCCTCCTTCCCTGAAGCCCGAAAAACACATGCATCCTGGAAGTCAACTGGACGTTCAACCGAGTGCGATGACAGAAACAGGCGTTGTTTCCTCTTCGCATCTTCCCAGGTTGATGGCTTCTCAGTTCAAGCCTCGAGTCCATTATCGCGAGGTCTTTGAAGAGTGTGAGCCATACTATAATTTGAGACCGGTCCAGGAGATGTGCAAGACACTATATGACTGCACCAGAGGGTGTCACCATTTTACATTCTTTGATGTTCCTCACATTATTTCTTTGGCGCTTCAGTTGCTATGGAAGTACGGTTTCGTGCATCGTGACGTCAGCACCGGTAACGCTCTTTGGGATTCCAAACTCCAGGGAGGGCGCCTGAGCGACCTTGAATTCCTGACGAATATCGACGATGTTGAGATGGCGAGATAAACGTACCCAGCTATTGTTAAAGGAACTAGCGAAAGACGCTCAGTTCTGTGTAAACGAACTCAATATTTAAGGTTTCTAGTTACCTAGCGAAAGACGCTAAGGTACAGTTAGACCAACATACAAGAAGGTACTAAGAAATTTGACAACACACCTCAGTTCTGTGTAAACGAA